>Ga0268284_1000115_pt1 | contig 76019 bp, 61 predicted proteins | sample saktaG_14_FD_190137 | JGI IMG/M metagenome (GOLD analysis project Ga0268284, IMG submission 190137) | Saline water microbial communities from Sakinaw Lake, British Columbia, Canada - sak_2013_06_06_40m | ecosystem: Environmental > Aquatic > Non-marine Saline and Alkaline > Saline ...
GCACCATTCAGAAGATTGCGGACAACAAAGAGTACAAACTGCCGGCAACCATTGATGATCCGGCGACTCTGGATGAAATGGCAGTGGCCTTGACATCCATTGGATACGCAAAAGGCAGAAAATAGTTCAAGGTTAAGACCATGAAAAGCAGATCCGCCGGCACATTTATTGAGTGTGCCGGCGGATTTTTTTTGAGCAATTTGCTGTCGTTTTTGACCCCAACCGGCTATGAATCGGAAATTTTCGGCACGAGTCTTTTAAATGCCAGTGTGATTCCGGCCAGAACAAAGGCAATGGCGCCCATGCTGACATTGTAGAACGCAAAGCTGCTCAGGCTTGCGATCATTGCAAGGATACACAGCCACACGGTGTTCCGCCAGATTGCAAGCCCGGCAAGGACCAGGCTCGTCAGACCAAACACCTGATGGTACATCAGCTTTCCCTGAATGGTTCGGATCAGGCATGAAATCCCGTCGGGTTTTTCCGCACATAGGGTCATGACCATATTCGAATCCAGAATGACGTAGCGCATGACCGCAAAGGCCGCATATATCGCAGCCAGCAGTATGCCATCGGAAAGCAGGGGACGAAGCGAGCTGGTTCTTCCTTCCCGCCAAAGCGGGTACGCCAGCAACAGGCAGATGCCCACCCAGATATCAGCCTGCCAGTTCAGCGGCGTTTCTATGACAAAAACTCCAAGAGCCGCGATGACAAGCGTTATTGCGCAGAGCCGTTCAAGACCGCCCGGTTGAACCGGTCGGTCTGCTTTCCGTGAAAACCAGGCATAGCCTAAGGCGGGAATGATAACACCGCAGTTGTTGAAACTGCGGTAACGGGCATCAAAGAGCAAGCCCATCAAGGCTATCAAGGCAAAGATAATAACGGCCAGACGATTGACGGAAATCACCGGCGAGAGATAGCGAAGGACAAAAAGAGGGGAAACCCGTTCGCTGCCTGGTATCTGCAAGCAGTTGTAGTTGGCCATGGGGCGGAACCGTCCCCGCAGCAGATCCATGGAGGACTCCAGGCTCAGGTGTTTGGGCCGGGTTTCAAAAGCAATGGCGGACAGTGCCAGAAAATAAACAATGGCGGCCTGCCAGAGAACCATGACGGCCCAGATGGTTTCCCAACCGTTTCGCGAAATGATTGAAAATTGGTGGCCCTGCATCGCGATCAGAACGGCGCCTGCAGCCACAACTCCCGAAAATTGCAGCCATTGAAATCCGCTCATGCCGGGATGACGGCCAGCGAAAAACAGGGTGAGCAGGACAATGCCGGCGGACAGGCAGAACCATGACGGCCAGTTCGGAAAATTTGAAACCGGCCCGGAAAAAACCATTTTATCAACCCGGTCCGTATCATACAACCCCCAATACCCGCCCACAGCACCTTCCTTGGCGCGTTTCCATGGCTGGTCAAAAGCCTCGATCAGGTTGTACTGCCAGCTTTCCCGCTCTGCCATGGCAACGAAGCCGCGCATGAAACGCGCTTGATTTTCGCGACTGGGAAGCGCACCTTCCCGCATGCGTCCTTCCGAAGGCCACCCGGTTTCTCCGATAACAATTTCCCTGTCCGGAATTTTCAGGGCAAGTTCTTCTCGGATTTTCCGGACATGGGCCATCGACTGATCGATGGAAACCGGATCATCTTCCCAGTAGGGCAGAATGTGGATCATCACAAAATCGGTAGCCGGCGCCACATCCGGGTGCTTCAGCCAGAACTCCCAGACATCGGCATAGGTGACCGGCATCTCGGGCAGGGCGGATTTGACCTGGCGGATATATTCGACAAGCTGGGGCCCAGTGACTTCACGGCGAAGCAGGACTTCGTTTCCCACCACAATTCCCCGCACGCTGGACGGGTGGCGCCTGGCAAGTTCAATGACTTTCGTCACTTCCTTCTGGGTGAGAACAGGATCGCCGCTGACCCATGCGCCCAGCAAGACCTTCAATCCATATTTTTCGGCAAAAAACGGTACGGCTTCCAACCCGGCGACCGAATAGGTGCGGATACAGTCAAACCGGCGGGAGAGAATGGCCAGATCCTCATCTATCCGCTGATCAGAAATAGTCAGTCCCTTCAGACCGATATTCAGCGGCGACTGATCTTTTTCAAACGGAGCATAAGAAACGCTTTGCAGTTTATGTGTGGCGCTCAGGGCCGGTTCCTTTACCAGGCGCGGATGACCGACGGCATACCAGAAAGCAAAGACCGTTAACAGAATCAAGCCATAGGCAAGGGTCATTCTTGTCATTCGATTCAACATAATCACCTTCTGGGTTGCCGGGTATCGCCGAATTCTTCAGTCAGACGATACCCGATTGCTGTTGTTTTCCTACAGCCTTGTACCCTGAGGTGGCCATGGAGGTCAACGGCAAAATCAATCAACCGGGCAGCTCCTTTTTATTGACATCATTGGCAAATATTACTAATCTGAATTGTTTAAAATGGTGCTTGAATGGAAACACTGTTCTTAAATATAAATTTGAAACAATGACCCAAAACACAAAAACCTTAAATGTTTAAAACCGTGTATTTTCAAACTGATCGTTTTAGTCATTCTGACATTTGAATTTGTTTCGGATTTTGATATTAGCTATTCGGATTTTGCCTGAACTGACTTTCCATTCAGGCACAAAATCTACACCCTGACAAAGGAATGAATGAATGGGAAATCCCAAATTGAAACAGCACGTCATTAACCGGGACTGGTGCAAGGGATGCGGGATCTGCGTGGAATTCTGCCCCAAAAACGTTCTGGAGGTGGATGACAGGGAGAAGGCGGTTGCGGTTCGCCCCGAGGACTGTATCTGCTGCAAACTCTGCGAACTCAGATGTCCGGATCTGGCCATCGAAATTCTTACCGAGGAATAGGGCGAAGACATGAGCAAGAGCATCAAATTTATTCAAGGTAACGAGGTTTGCGTGGAAGCCGCTCTCTACGCGGGGCTGAATTTTTTTGCCGGCTACCCCATCACCCCTTCCACGGAAATCGCCGAGCTTCTGGCCTCCCGGCTGCCGAGAATCGGCGGCAGATTCATTCAGATGGAAGATGAGATAGCCTCCATCTGCGCCATTATCGGCGCATCCCTTACCGGCAACAAAGTCATGACTGCAACCAGCGGCCCCGGTTTTTCCCTGATGCAGGAAGCCCTGGGCTATGCCGTCATGGCGGAGATCCCCTCGGTGATAGTTAACGTGCAGCGGGGAGGTCCGTCCACCGGGCTTCCCACCCATGTCAGCCAGGGGGATGTGAATCAGGCCAGATGGGGGACCCATGGCGACCATGCCATCATCACCCTGACCGCCTCCAACCACCAGGACGTGTTTGCCATGACCGTGGATGCCTTTAACCTGGCCGAAACCTATCGCACACCGGTCATTCTGCTCTTTGATGAAGTCGTCGGGCACATGCGGGAGCGGGTGGTGATTCCGGAAAAAGGCGAGGTGGCGCTGGTAGAGCGGCTGCGAACTGCCGTAAAGAGCGGGGTGGACTATCACCCTTACCTTCCCCGCGAGGACGGCCGGCTGCCCATGTCGGATTTCGGGGGCGTTCACCGATACAACGTCACGGGACTGGCACATGACATGTGGGGGTTTCCCTCGGGAAATCCCCAGGTGGTTCACGGGCTGATGCGGCATCTGATCGACAAGATTCAAAACAATGCGGCCGAAATCGCCCGGACCCGGGAGTATTACCTTGAGGATGCGGACTGCATTCTGATCTCTTACGGGTCCTCAGCCAGATCCAGCCTTCATGTGGTGGAAAACCGCAGAAAACGCGGCGAGCGACTGGGGCTTCTGGAGCTTCAGACCCTGTGGCCCTTTCCCGATCACATTGTCAGGGAAAGATGCTGCCGCGCCCAGACGATCGTGGTGGTGGAAATGAACATGGGTCAGGTGCTTGAGCAGGTCAAACTGGCCGTCGATCGCCCGGAACGGGTGTTTCTGGCCAACCGGATGGACGGGGTCTTTATCAACCCCACGGACATCCGAAACATTCTGCGTCTCATACAGGGAAGGGGAATATAATGGCGATCAAAGATTACATTCGGGAGAGATTCTTTCCCCATATGTGGTGCCCGGGATGCGGACATGGCGTGGTACTGAACGCCATGCTGAGGGCCATCGAAAATCTGGGGCTCAACAAGAACGACATCGTCATGGTTTCCGGCATCGGGTGCTCTTCGCGAATCTCCGGATATGTGGACTTTCACACCCTGCACACGGTACACGGACGGGCACTTGCCTTTGCCACGGGAGTCAAGATGAGCCGGCCGGAGCTTCACCTGATTGTTCCCATGGGAGACGGAGATGCACTGGCCATCGGCGGCAATCATTTTATTCACGCAGCCCGGCGCAACATCGACATGACGGCCGTTGTGATGAACAACCGGATCTACGGGATGACAGGAGGCCAGTATTCACCGCTTTCCGGTTATGGCATCTCTGCCACGACCGCCCCTTTCGGCAATATCGATCAGGGCTTTGATATCGTGGAGCTGGCAAAGGCCGCCGGCGCCACCTTCGTAGCGCGCACCACCACATATCATGTTCAGCAGATTGCCGACATTCTTCAGGAAGCCATCCTGCACAAGGGCTTTTCGGTTGTGGAGATCATGTCCCAGTGCCCCACATATTTCGGCAGAAAGAACAAGGAAGGCGGAGCCGTAGAGATGATGAAGCGGATGAAGGATATGACCACACCCATTGGCTCGAAAGCCAAAGAGGCGCATCCTGAGCTGATCGAACGGGGTGTTTTTGTTCGAAAGGAGCTGCCGGAGTACTGCAGCGAATACAATAAAATCATCGAACGCGCACAGAAAAAGGGAACAGGGAAAGGGCGTTAACCATGGAAAGATGCAGAATGGTTTTTTCAGGCTCCGGGGGCCAGGGTGTGATTACCGCAGCCATTATCCTTGCCGAAGCCGCAGTGCTGTATGAAAACCTGATTGCCGTACAGTCCCAGTCCTACGGTCCGGAGGCCAGGGGCGGCTCCACCCGCACGGATGTCATCATTGCGGATTCGCAAATCTATTTCCCCAAGGTCACCCAACCCAACGTTCTGGTCTGCCTGACCCAGGAGGCTTACAACAGGTTCTATCCCATCATCCGGCCCGGCGGTACGCTGATCACGGATACCCGCTTTGTCAAGACCGAGCGCAAGGTGGATGCCCGGCAGATCGAGCTTGGCATGTACCAGGCGGTGATGGAAGCCATCGGAAAGCCTATTGTCTTTAATATCTGCATGCTGGGAGCGGTAATCGCCATCACCGGCCTAGTCAAGCCCGAATCCATCATCCGCGTGCTGGAAACCCGCATTCCCCCCAGCTTTCTGGAAATGAATCGGAAGGCCCTGGATATCGGAATCAAAATCGTTCAGGATCTGAATAACCCATCATGATATTGGACAAAAAACCGCATGAACATCAGTCAGGATAAAACAACCAGCCTTTCGGAAGCTGTCAATAAATTCGTCTTCAACGGCTGCCATCTTTCCATCGGCGGATTTACAGCCAGCCGGAATCCAATGGCAGCCGTATATGAAATCATCCGCCAGAAAATCAGCAACATCCATCTCTATGCCCACTCCAACGGCCAGGGAGTGGACGAGCTGATCGGCGCAGGCTGCGTGTCCCGGCTGGAAATCGCCTACGCCGGAAGTGGCCGGTTCGCGCCGACTTGCGTCCGGTTTAAAAAAGCCGCCCAGTCCGCCACCATTGCCATCGAAGATTATTCCAATTACCAGATGACGTTACGATTTATGGCAGGCGCCATGGGTGTGCCGTTTCTGCCCACCCGGTCATCTCTGGGAACCGATATCATCGAAAAATGGGGATTTTCAACCCGGATGCGGGCGGAGGATCCCCGGCTGCCGGATCAAAAGCTTCGGGTCATGGACAATCCCTTCGGGTCATGGGGAAATGCCCCGAAACTCGTCCTGGTTCCGGCCATCAACTGCGATGTCACCATCATTCACGTTCAGAAGGCGGACCGGGAAGGCACCGTGCGCATGGAAGGCCTTACTTTTTCCGATGTTGAGCAGGCCAAATGCGCCAGACACGTGATTGTCACCTGCGAGGAACTGGTGCCATCCGACGTCCTCAAAGCCGGTCCGGACCAGAACCAGATTCCCTCTTTCTGTGTGGATGCCGTTGTCCATATGCCCTACGGTGCCTATCCTACGGCCTGTTACCGGTATTACGACTATGACCCGGCATATCTCAACGCCTACCGAAAGAGCGCCGAAGACGACACGCGATACCAAGCCTATCTGGAAGAATTCGTCCATGGCGTAGCTGATCATCAGGGACTTCTGGACAAGATCGGTACCGGGCAACTGAATGCCATCAAGGCGGATCCCAGAACCGGCTATGCCGTGGGACTGGACAGGAGATAGGGAGAGAGAACGGGCATGCCGGATTATTCGTTAAAAGAGCTGATGACCCTTGCCGCTGCACGCGAGATCAAGGACGGCGATATCGTCTTCTGCGGCACGGGCATTTCCATGCTGGCCGCAATGGCAGCCAAGAACATCTGCGCCCCGAACAGCGTCATTTTCTTTGAGACCGGAGCCATCGACTCTCTTCTGGAAGAAGTCCCGCTGGCGGTGGCAGACTCCCGGGTGATGTTCTGGACATCGGTGAACGGCAATCTGGCCGATGCCTTTGCCACCATGCAGAGCCGGATCACCGGCCCGCACGTGGTGGGCATCATGGGCGCGGCCCAGATTGACAGGTTCGGGAATCTGAATTCAACGGCCATCGGGAATTATTTCAAACCCAGGGTCCGGTTTTCCGGAAGCGGCGGGGCCTGCGATGTGGCATCGTTCGTGGGCAGAACCATCACCTTCATGCAGCATGAAAAGCGAAAATTTGTCACCAAAGTGGACTACATCACCAGCCCGGGCTGGCTGGACGGCCCAGATGGCCGCAGAAAAGCAGGGCTTCCCGACGGCGGACCGGAATCCGTCATTACCAACATGGCGACGATGGGGTTTGACGACGTCACCCGGGAGATGTATTTGACCGGATATTTCCCAGGCATCACTCCGCAGCAGATTCTGGACAACATGGGTTTTGACATCGACGTATCACGGGCAAAGGAAGTGGCGCCGCCAACGGATTTCGAGCTGAAAATCCTGCGCGAAAAATGCGACCCCCAGAGACTGATTCTGGGTTAAACCGGAGCGGCCGGGGTTCATTTTATCAGGGACAAATCAGTTCGAGCCATGGGCTGTCACCCAAGGAAAACCATCATGAAGATACTGGGCGTCAAATTCAAGAACATCAACTCACTGAACGGAGAATGGGAAATCCGCTTCGACCGGTCGCCGATCTCCGACACGGGGCTTTTTGCCATCGTGGGCCCCAACGGTTCGGGAAAATCTTCCATCCTGGATGCGATCACGCTTGGCCTTTACGGGGAGACGGCGCGCCTGAGAAGTCCAGAGGCGGACATCCTGACCCTGCAGAAAAATGAATCCTTTGCAGAAGTGACTTTTTCGGTGCGGAACCATCGCTATTGCAGCAGGTGGTCCGTGCAAAAAGCCGGTGAAATACCGGAACCCCCTGAGATGTCACTTTTTTCCCTGAACGGTGAAAAATCCCTGCTGGAAAGTCGGTCGATTCCGGTGCGAAACCGCATTGCCGAATTGACAGGGCTTGATTTCAAGCGCTTCTGCCGCTCCATTCTTCTGGCTCAAGGCGAGTTTTCGGCTTTTTTGAACGCCCTGGAAAACGAGCGGGCGGATATTCTTGAGAAAATCATCGGTCCTGAAATGCTCCAGGAGCTGGAAGCATCCATCCGCACGCGGGCCGAACTGGAAACCGAACGGTTGCATCGGCTCAAGGAGGATGCTGCCGGTTTTCAGACACCGGACAGGGCCCGGGAGGAAGAAATCCGGCAGTCCCAGGAGCAAGCGCGGGAAGATATCCGTGAAATTGACCGGGATCTGGAAACGCTTCGGTACCTGGAAGCCTGGCTGGAACGGGTGGAGCGGGAACCCATGGCCGAAAAAAATGCCGCCGAAACCCTTGTGATGGCGGAAACACGGTATGCCGAGGCCCAGAAAAATCTTCAAGACCAGGAGCAGGCACGACCGGCCGGACTTTACAGAGAACCTTTGAGACAGGTGGAGGCGCAGCATGCCAGGGCAGAGGAGGTTCAGGATGAAAGCCGGCAACTGGAAGCCCAGTTTCCAGCCCGGGAGGAGCGGCTCAGGGATCTGGAGAGTCAGCTCGGTGGAATTCGCACGGAACTTGAAGCGGCCAGGGAGCAACTATCGGCACGCAGCGGATTTTTTCAGGAGGCTGCAGCTCTGGATCACGAGATCGCCGTCATGGGGGAGCGTTTTTTAAAGACGGTCTCCCGCCTGGAAGCCATAACGCGCGAGCAGCAGGAAACGTCCCGAATGCGATCGGCGCTGGAAGAAAAGCAAATGGGTCTGGACGTAAGTATTCAGGAACTTCAGCAGTGGATTGAAGTGCACGCGGGAGAGGAAAACCTGGAGACCGAGATTCCTGCCATGGAATCTCTCCTGGCTCAGTTTGCCTCGATCCGCCAGGAGATGGAAAAAAGCGGAAATATGCGCGGCGATGTGCTCAAGGCCGAAGGGCGTGCGGCCAAGGCGCTTCGGCATGCCGAAGCGGCGGTCCAAAAGGCCCGGAACAAGGCCGACCGGCTGAGAGACCGCAAGACAGATCGAGACGAACAGCTTTTGGCCGTATACGAGGGAGAGACAGAAAATAGTCTGAAAGCCGGCATTGCCCATAACATCAAAAAACTGGTTGCCTGCAAGGCCCTTGTGCGCATCGGCCGGAAAGGCGCCGCCTTCAGAAACGACCGGGACAAACTGGCGGAAAATCAGTCCCGGATGGAAGCCCTGACACAATCCATCTCCTCTGAACAGACGCGCCTGCAAGCACTGGAAGGGCAGATCCGTCAACGCGACACCATTCGCCGGCTCGACCCGGACAGAGGTTCGCTGCAGCAGGGAGAGCCCTGCCCCCTTTGCGGCGCATCGGCCCACCCTTTTTTGGAAAATGGGGGATTCGACTTCACGGAACTGGATCGCATCGTCCGGGAGCGGGAAGAGAGAATCCGGGCACAGCAAATCGAACTCGAAACCCTTCAGACACAGGACAATGCGCTTCGTGTGCGTGACAAGGCCCTGGAGGTATTACAAAAGGAGTGGAGCAGCCAGTGCACCGTGACGGGTGGAGCGTGGGATTTCGGCGATACAAGTGCGCCTTCGGAGAGTATCCGCATTATCCGGAAGGAAATCCGCAACGCCCGATCCAAAATCCGCTCCGCCTGGTGGTACGCATGGCGGGCGAAATGGACGGACCGCTCCCTGGGGCGAAAGCTGGAAAAACTCTCCAAACGGGAGACTCTGCTGAAACTGGCCAGGGATGAGCATGAAGCCCGTCAAAAGGCGCTGGCTCAGATCGATGACGGCATGAACCGGCTGGGTGAGAGCGAGGGTTCGGTCCGCACGGCTCTTTCCAGCCGCCTCCAACTTTGGCAGGAAACACTGCCAGATACGGGCGGCGAGAGATTGCCGGTTGAGCGCCTTCAGGAACGATCGGAAGTGTTCCGCCAGAAACGCCGGGAGCGGACAGCGGCGGCAGACGAACTGCAGTTGACCCAAACACAGCGGCAGGCATTCTCCGAAGTGCTTCAGCGGCTTGATGATCAAATGCGGTATCTGTCCGTGGAAAGCGAAACCATCCAGACGCAGATGAATGCTATCAAGACCGATCGTGAGGCCAGATTTGGCATCGTGGATCCAGGTAACGAGCGCCAGGCACTGGAAAGCCAGGTGGAAGGGCTCCATGCCAGAGAGTCGTCACTGGCCACGGAAGTTGAGGCTCTTCGTCATGGCCTTGCGGCGGATCGGGAAGCACTGGAGCGATTGCAAGATCAGGCGCGGCAACTCCGGAACGCGGCGGATGCGGCGGAGCAGCGCCTTTTGGAGCAATCCCGTACCGCGGGTTTCGGTTCGTTGGATGACCTCCGGGAAGGGCTCTCGATCCTTCAGCGCGAACAGGAAGTCATGAGCCGCCTGACCGGCGCAGAAGCGGCCTTGACTGCAGCGCGCGAAGCGCTGGCAACGATCCAGCCCAAACACACCACGCAGGATTCTCTTGATACGGTCCGCTGGAAAATTTCCGATGCCGTCAAACGCCAAAAAGACCTGCAGAAGGATATTGACGGCTGTGAACACTCCCTGGAGCAAAACCTTCAGTCGGAGCGCGCATATCGCGAACTGCTCCAGGCCATTGTCGTTCAGGAAAAAGCCTATGCCGAGGCCATGGAAGCTCATCGCAGCATTGAAGGGCAAGGCCGGACCGGAGGAAAGCTGCAAGATCTCTTGCTAAAACAACTCATGGAAGAAACCAACCGGCACCTGACCACGCTTAGCAGCGGCCGCTATGCCCTGAGACCTGCCGGAGAAAACGTCCTGGGGCTGCACATCGAAGACGCCTTTCAGGCAAGGGCGCTGCGGTCCGTGAAGACACTTTCGGGTGGAGAATCGTTCCTGGTTAGCCTTTGCCTGGCACTGGGGCTGTCGGACATGGCCGGACGGCACCGCAAGATCGAATCTCTTTTCCTGGATGAAGGCTTCGGGGTCCTGGATGATGAGATGCTCTACAAGGTAATGTCCGCCCTCAAGGGTCTTCGGGCTGACGGCAAGACGGTCGGCATCGTCTCCCACGTCAAACGCCTGGCCGAGGAAATCCCCACCCAGATCCGTCTGGAAAAAGAGCCTGGCGGATCCAGCCGTATCACGGTTGTGGCATAGAAACCTCAGTCAACAACGGATGGATGCATAATAACCAGCAGTGGATATTTACTACCCGCTCAGATGGCGGGTCGATGTTGATTCATGCATATGGAATGCGGATCTTGCCGGTATGATAAATGGCATTGGTTTTGCTTTATTGAACTATTGTCGGACGGGTCGTGGTAGGCAACGATGTGAAATATTCAGGCTCTTATTCTAAAAGGCTTAATAATAGGTGGAACCCATGAAAAAAATCATATTGGTCATACTGACAATGTTTTTGGTTACCGGTTATCTGGTTGTTGATTCACAGGCAGGCTGTTACATCAGGCATAGTGCCTATTGGAGAGGGGCTGCCGTTGTTGTAAGCCCTCGGACTTATCGTTACCCCTATTATGCTCCGGTGCCGGCTGTGTATTATTCTCCTCCGCCAGTGGTCTATTATTCCCCGTCACCAGTGGTCTATTCCCCGCCCCTCTGGTCGCCGGGTATCAGTGTTTTTGTCCCCGGAATCAATATCCGCATCCGGTAAGGATAAATTCCGGTAATATTGCAGTAGTTCAGTTCTTTAGGCGATGTTTGACTGAGTACTGATCTGATTGCCTTCACAACCCCATCCCGCTTTATTCACCTCAACGTCATGCATCCCACCCGGGGTGCTGCCGTTCAACAAGGCCCCTGCTTTCCCGATTTCGCTCATATTGGCATCACACCGGGAATGGGTTTCGTTTTTATGGATAACAATTGACACAAACCCATAAACATGTTAGCGAATATAAAATAAAATTATTAATCATGAACTGAATTTAAATTAGTTCGCTTCGGGTGAATATTCCAGACCCGGACTGAATCACTGCCAATTTTGCATTTATCCGGAGAGCAGGGAGACCGCCCCCGCATGAGTCAGGAGTATCTGCTTGAAACGCGTCATCTCTACAAGGACTTCAAGGGGTTCACCGCTGTTTGCAACGTCAGCCTGAAAGTGCGAAAAGGCACCATCCATGCACTCATCGGACCCAATGGGGCCGGAAAAACCACCTGCTTCAATCTAATCACCAAATTTCTACAGCCCACCAAAGGACAAATTTTTTACAGAGGACAGGATATCACCCGTATGGCTCCGGCCGATATCGCACGGATGGGCATGGTGCGTTCTTTTCAGATTTCGGCGGTTTTTTTAAACCTGTCCGTGCTGGAGAACGTCCGTCTGGCGTTGCAGCGCAAGCTTGGCAAACATTTTCACTTCTGGCGCTCGGATCGTTTGCTGCATGGGTTACACCAGAAGGCCTTCGATCTGTTGGATGCCGTGGGACTAAGAGAATACGCGGATAAAAAAGCATCGGAACTGCCTTACGGACGCAAGCGGGCTCTGGAAATCATCACCACCCTGGCTCTGGAACCGGACATGCTCTTAATCGACGAGCCCATGTCCGGTATGGCTCGAGAGGATATCGGCCGAATCTCTGCCCTGATCCGGCAGGTGGCGGCTGACCGCACCGTGCTGATGGTAGAGCACAATCTGAGTGTGGTGGCCGATCTTTCTGATTTCATCACAGTCTTGCACAACGGACAGATACTGGCCGAAGGAACCTATGCCCAGGTTTCGGAAGATCCGGTTGTCATTGAAGCCTATATGGGAACCGGCCATGACGGATGACAATCCGATGCTGAACGTCCGTAACCTTCACGCCCACTACGGGGAATCCCATATTCTTCAGGGAATGGATTTTGAGGTTCCCGGGGGCGAGGTGGTTACCCTTCTGGGGCGAAATGGCGCCGGGAAAAGCACAACGTTGAAAGCCATCATGGGCATTGTGACCCAGCGAACGGGTTTGGTGGCGTTTAAGGGCGCGAATCTGGCCACATTGCCGTCCAACCGTATCGCTCGCATGGGCGTGGCCTACTGCCCTGAGGAACGCGGCATATTCAGCAGCCTATCGGTCACCGAGAACCTGCTGCTGCCACCGGTCGTGCAGCAGGGAGGCCTGTCCCTGAATGAAATCTACGGATTGTTTCCGCGACTGAAAGAACGCGGGCGGACACAAGGCACGAAACTCAGCGGAGGAGAGGCACAGATGCTGGCCATAGCCCGCATTCTCCGTACCGGGGCCAGGCTGCTGCTGCTGGATGAACCCACGGAGGGGCTTGCGCCGTTGATCGTCCGGCACATCGGCGATATCATCCGGCACCTCAAGCAAAAGGGATACACCATTTTGCTTGTGGAACAGAATTTCCACTTTGCCGCCACCGTGGCTGACCGCCACTTCGTGGTGGAGAACGGCAGGGTGATCGATATGATCCCCAACGACCGGATTGCCGATCATACCGAGAAGCTGAAACGATATCTTGGAGTTTAATGCCTGGTACTGCACGGGAAACCGGTGGGTTCAGGCTTTGTCAGGTAAAAACACATTACTGAAAGGAGAATGGAGATGAAAAAAATGAACAGTCTGCCTTTTCTGCTCGTTCTGGGTTGCTTGATGGCTTCATCGGTCTGTGCCCAGGTGAGTGACAATGTGGTCAAGATCGGCGTCCTGAACGATCAATCGGGTACTTATTCCGATTTGAGCGGCCCAGGCTCGGTGGAGGCTGTCAAGATGGCTGTCGAGGATTTCGGCGGCACAGTGCTGGGCAAGCCCATCGAAGTGGTATTTGCCGACCATCAGAACAAGCCTGACATCGGCGCCAACATCGCCAACAAATGGATTGATGTGGAAAAGGTGGACATGATCATCGATTTGCCGACAACCTCTGTCTGCCTGGCGGTTCAGGAGATCTGCAAGAACAAGAACCGCATAGATATCATTTCCACCGGCGCATCGGTTATCCTGACCAACGAAAACTGTTCGCCCACCGGCTTCCACTGGGCCTACGACAACTATGCTCTGGCCAAGGGTACGGGCCTTGCCATGGTTAAGGACGGGGGCGATACGTGGTTCTTCCTGACAGCCGACTACGCCTTTGGTCACGATCTGGAAAAATCCACGTCCGAGGCGGTAACAAAGGCCGGCGGAAAAGTCCTGGGCTCGGTTCGCCACCCCTTCCCCAACAACGATTTTTCCTCTTTCCTGCTCCAGGCCCAGGCCAGCAAGGCCAAGGTCATCGGCCTGGCCAATGCCGGCGGCGATACCATCAATGCCATCAAACAGGCTGCCGAGTTTGGGATTACCCAGAGCGGCCAGCGTCTGGCAGGTCTGCTGGTCTTCATTTCAGATGTCCACAGCCTGGGGCTTAAGGCCGCCCAGGGCCTGGTGGTGACGACTGGGTTTTATTGGGATTTGAACGACGAAACCCGTGCCTGGTCCAAGCGCTGGAGTCAGCGTATGAACGGACGCATGCCCACCATGAGCCAGGCCGGATGTTACTCCGGAGCCTTGCATTACTTGAAAGCCATCCAGGCCGCAAACACGGACGAGGCCAAGGCCGTGTCCCAGAAAATGAGAGAACTGCCGGTGAACGATTTCTTTGCCAAGAACGGCAAGGTACGTGAGGATGGCCGCATGGTGCATGACATGTATCTGGTCCAGGTCAAAAAGCCCGAGGAGTCCAAGTACCCCTGGGACTACTACAAGATACTCCGAACCATACCCGGTGACGAAGCGTATAAGCCTCTGGCCGAAACCCAGTGTCCCTACCTTCTTGATAAGAAAAAATAGCCGCTACTTGGCCCGACCCCAGGAATGGGGCCGGGGACCCGGATTCCAACAGGATGGGATCGCCTCATGTTTGAAATGATCGGTATACCACCACAGGCCTTCTTCGGCCAGCTGCTGCTGGGCGTGATAAACGGCTCTTTTTACGCAGTCCTCAGCCTGGGGCTTGCCTTGATTTTTGGCCTCTTAAATGTCATTAATTTCACCCATGGTGCCCAATATATGCTGGGAGCCTATGTGGCGTGGCTGAGCATGTCCTATGCCGGGGTGAATTACTGGCTGTCGCTTTTGATCGCCCCTGTGGTGGTAGGGACATTCGGCATCCTTATGGAACGGCTGTTTCTGCGATGGTTGTACAAACTGGATCATCTTTACGGCCTGCTTTTGACTTTCGGCCTGGCCCTGATCATTGAGGGCGTCTTCCGGCAGTTTTTCGGCATTTCCGGCCAGCCCTACCCGATCCCCCCCCAACTCACCGGGCTGCAGAACCTGGGCTTTATGTTTCTTCCGAACTACCGCGCATGGGTGGTGATGGCCTCTCTGTTCATCTGCCTCTCCACCTGGTTGGTGATCGAGAAGACCCGTCTGGGCGCATACCTCAGAGCAGCCACTGAAAACCCAACACTGGTGCAGGCTTTTGGCATCAACGTCCCCCTCATGATCACCCTCACTTACGGCTTGGGCGTAGCCCTGGCCGCTTTTGCAGGCGTGCTGGCAGCACCGATTTATCAGGTCAAGCCCACCATGGGCGCTGACATGATCATTGTGGTTTTTGCAGTCGTGGTGATCGGGGGGATGGGATCGATCATGGGCTCGGTGATCACCGGCTTTATCCTCGGGCTGCTGGAAGGGCTCACCAAGGTTTTCTATCCGGAGGCCTCCAACACCATTATATTCGTGGCCATGGCCGTGGTGCTTTTAATCAAGCCGGCCGGCCTTTTCGGCCGGATAAACTGAAGGACATCATGCGCCATATAAAGATGGGCCACATTGCATTGCTGGCCGCAGGACTGGTCGCACCGTACTTTATCTATCCTGTTTTCCTGATGAAGTCCCTCTGCTTTGCGTTGTTCGCCGCGGCCTTCAACCTGCTATTGGGCTACGTGGGGCTATTGTCCTTTGGACACGCCGCTTTTTTCGGTTTCGGCGCCTATGTGTGTGGTCATGCTGCCAAGATCTGGGGGTTGACGCCGGAGCTGGCCATGCTGACCGGAACTGCGGTGGGCTCCTTCATGGGGCTGCTCTTCGGCTGGCTGGCCATCCGCAGGCAAGGCATCTACTTTGCCATGATTACACTGGCCATGGCCCAAATGGTATACTTCTTCTGTGTGCAGGCGCCCTTCACCCACGGCGAGGATGGGATTCAGGCCATTCCCCGGGGGTTTCTTTTCGGCCTGATCGATCTCAATTCCAACATGACCCTGTATTATTTCGTACTGACAGTCTTCGTGCTGGGACTGCTTTTTCTGCAGCGCATCATCCATTCGCCTTTCGGGCATGTGCTCAAGGCCGTTCGCGAAAACGAACCCCGGGCCATCAGCCTGGGCTACAAGACTCACCGCTACAAACTGCTGGCCTTTGTACTGTCAGCGGGGATTTCCAGCCTGGCCGGCTCCATGAAGGTGCTGGTGTTTCAACTGGCATCGCTCACCGATGTCCACTGGCACGCTTCCGGCGAGGTGGTCCTGATGACCCTGCTGGGTGGGGTGGGTACGGTGCTAGGCCCAGCAGTCGGAGCTTTTATAGTGGCGGCCATCCAAAACTACCTGGCCCAGATCGGTGCCTGGGTCACCATCATCCAGGGCGTGATCTTCGTGGTCTGCGTCCTGACCTTTCGACGGGGCATCATTGGTGAGCTGGAAGCTTGGTGGCTGGGTCGTACCCGGTCTCGAAATGATTACGCACCTGACCCCGGACCCTTCATGGAATTCAGGCAGAAGCTCCTGGACTGTCTTAACGGCTGGGAAAGCACTTCGCCCACCCGGGAATCCTATCTGAATGCGGCAAGGGAATTGACAACGTGGCGATCTGACCGCAATCACCCCGGACTCTGGGCTTTGCCGCCGCTCATGCTGACGGCAACCATCGACGACGGCTTGGGACATGGCCTTGAAGTGATCGAAAAACTGGCAGAGGCAGCAGGGGTGAGGATTCATTCCCTGGGCCTGCTTCAATCTCCGGAAAGCATCAGCGAAGCATGCCGGAAACTGGCTCCTCGGTTTCTGGGACTGACGGTTCTGCAGCTTGACTCGGACGATTGGGTTGCAGACATTGTCCGGCGCTTGCCTTCATCGACCCTGCTGGTTGCCGGAGGCCCGGCCTTTCAGTATGATGAGGACTTTGCCCGGCGCACGGGAACCCACGTGGTGATAAAAAACGGCGCTGCATTTCTGCAATTTCTGATGGAATGGGAAGAGCGGGCCACAGCCTGAAAGCACCGGCCCGCCTGAAAAAGCCTTTTTCATTATTCATTCCAAGAAAACAAAGATGCGCCGATGACAAGGCATACCACCGTCATTGCCGATAATATCATCAATTCCGGCATGACATCGGAAAGGCCTGCCCCGTCATTCATGATTTTTCGTGCTGCCGTCAAAAGATGGGTCAGGGGAAAGGTTCCGGCAATCCATTTGACCCATTGGGGCGCACCTTCGATGGAGAACCAGACTTCAGATAAAAACATCATGGGCCAGGAGATAAAATTCAGGACCCCGCTGGTGAATTCCTCGCTGGTCCCCCGGGACGCCAGGACAAGGCCCATGGATGTCAGGCTGAGACATCCCAGAAAAAAGACCACGGCCAGATCCAGATAAGAGCCGGCCACATCAAAGGAAAAAATGGCGTCACACCCGATCCAGACGGCAATCAGGGTGAACATAAGCAAGAATATCCGCGAGAGCATCTGGGCGCTGAGGTATTCCACTGCCGTAAGGGGAGTTGCCTTCAGGCGCTTTAAAACGCCATTTTTCCGGTACCGGACCACCACATAGCCGACCCCCCACAGCGCGCTGAACATCATGTTCATACCCAGAATGCCGGGAAACAGCCAGTCGATATAACGGATTTCCTTTCCCTGAAAGACCTGTCTGCTTAACAAATCTCCAATGTCTTTTGGCTGAAGGGATGCGATCAGCATCTTTTCCAGGATATAGCCTTTGGGGGAAGATTCGTTGGTCCAGTAGGCATGCGGCGCAGGTCCCTGCTGAATCAGAAGATCGATTTTATGGTGCTTCAAAAGCAAAAGCCCTGCCTCAAGAGACGGGACACCCACAAATTCTACATATCTTGTGGATTGAAAACCTTCTGGAATTGCAACCCTGTGATGGATGGATATCGGTGATTCAACGGGAAACACCCCGGCCTTGTATTCCGAAAAGGATTTTCCGCCAAAAACGATGCCGAACCCGGCAATAATCAAAAAAGGAAATAGAAAATTCCAGCCAAATGCCGCGCGATCCCGGAAAAATTCCAGATTTCTGGCGGTAAACATGGCCCACAGTCGCTTAAAACGCATTCGTTACTCCCGAAGCTGCCGGCCGGTTAATTTGATAAATACGGTTTCCAGGTTCGCCTCAGCGCAGGATTTACCGGCGGCGTCCTCACCGCAATACTTGGTGATCAGCTCCGCCACGCTGCCACGGGCAATGATGCGGCCATAGTCCATAATCGCAATTTCGTCGCAGAGCAACTGGGCCTCTTCCATGTAATGGGTGGTGAGAACGATGGTTTTCCCCTGCGATTTGATATTCAGCACAATATCCCATAAATTCCGCCGGGCCTGAGGATCCATGCCCGTTGATGGCTCATCCAGAAAGAGCAGCTCCGGCCGGTTCACCAGGGCGAGGGCCAGAAGCAGACGCTGGCGCTGACCCCCGGAAATCCGGTCATTGTACTGGTTCTGAATGTCCAGAAGATTGCAGGTCGCCAGAAGGCTGTCAATGTCGGCTGTCTGGTGATATAGCTTCTGAAAAGTTTTCAAGGTTTCCCGGACCGTTAAAAAAGCCAGCAGGGCCGTATGCTGAAACTGAATGCCGATTTCTTCCCTGAAAGCGCCGGTTCGGGGACTTCCCTTGTAATAAACTTGGCCCGAAGTGGCGGAAAGAATGCCTTCCATCATTTCGATGGTGGTGGTCTTGCCGGCGCCGTTGGGGCCCAGCAGGCCGAAACAGATTCCCTCCGGAATGGCAAAACTGACATCGTCAACGGCTTTAAGGGATTTATAGGTTTTTACCAGATGTCTGACTTCCAGAAGCGGGTTCATGGGTATATGAGTGGTGTTTGCGGTAATTGGATCGACATGTTGTTGCAGTTTATGAAAAAGCCCTGCTGCTGTCAAGGAAGATTCCCGGGCTGCTTTTGCCCTGCCTGCCCTTAGCCCTTACCTAACTTTATACTTGACAAACGGTCTACTTTAGATAAACAAGTTAAGATTGATCGCACAAAGAAACATGCGGAGAAGCAGGCCGACCGGTCGCTCCTGCGCAACTATTCATAAAGGAGGAACCCATCCATGTATTCTTTCCGGGTGATAATATTTATTTTGACGATTTTCATTCATTTTTCGATCACACCGGTTTTGATCACTCCGGCACATGCAGCCGGAATCAAGGACTCGGAATCGGCGATTCAGTCCGAATCCGCAAAACCGGCTGCGACCAATCTCCCTGGAAAACAGATCCGGCTGCCGGAGCCCCTGCCTGTTTCAGCTCTTCAGTCCATGATCACCGGTCATCCCGGCACCTTTGACCTGGTTGATATCCGGCCGGCGGAACAGTTTTCGGATTACCACATCCCCGGTGCCCGAAACATCGATATTTCAGAAGTCATTTCCAATCCCGATTTTCTGAACGGGACCGTCCCGCTCATTCTGGTTGATCGGGATGGGGCCCTGGCCATGGCTGTCGGCGGGATCCTGTCCCAGAAAACAGAACGGCCGATACGCGTTCTTTCCGGAGGCCTGGAAGCCTTCTGGTCGGCGACCGAAAGAAAAACAGGCCGGCCGGTCCAGGCTCCCAGCGTTCAGCCTGCAACCCAGCCCTCAACCCCGCAGCCGGCTCCGGACATGCCTGTCACTCCGACTTCTCCGGCCAGACCCAGAAGCGCCGGATGTTAGGAGGTCACACAATGAAATTGATATCCAAAGAACCCATGCCCCCGACCAATCCTTACATTGCCGGGATTTTTCTAGGGCTGACGCTTTTGGCGTCTTTCCTGATCCTGGGTGCAGGCCTTGGCGCATCCGGTGGTATTGCCCGGATCAGCGCCTTTGTCGAAGGGCTGCTGTTTCCGGCCCATACGCTGGCCAGCGAATATTTCGGCGCATGGGGGAAGAATCCCCTGAATTATTATCTGGTCTTCATGCTGATCGGCATCTTCATCGGTGGTCTTTTTTCCGCTATTTTTTCCGGCCGGATCAAGATAGGGGTGGAACGCGGCAAGACAGCCCCTTTTTACCTGCGTTTATTTTACGCAGCTTCTGGCGGCGTGCTTTCCGGCTTTGCCAGCAGGCTTGCCGGCGGCTGCACATCCGGACAGGCCCTTTCCGGCAGCGCCCTGCTTCTTTCCGGCAGCATCGTTTTCCTGATCTGCGTGTTCGCCGGCGGATATGCAACCGCCTGGCTGGTAAGGAGGCAATGGAATGATTAATACCTTCTATGGCGCAAATTCCCTGGATTCTTTCAGCGCCTTGATCGCGGCCCTGGTGATCGGTATCCTGTTCGGCGTTTCCCTGGAAAAGGCAGGCTTTGGCAGCTCGAAGCGGCTGGCAGGCATTTTCTACTTCACGGACATGGCGGTTCTCAAGGTCATGTTTACGGCTGTTGTCACCGCCATGCTGGGGCTTTCCATTGCCATCTGGGCCGGCTTTGTGGATCCCACCACCCAGATCTATTACATGAAAACCCATTACATCGCCTATGTGGCAGCCGGTCTGCTGTTTGGCGCCGGATTTGTCATGAGCGGATGGTGTCCGGGAACCGCCGCTGTCGGCATGGCTTCCGGAAAAATCGACGCCATTGTTTATCTGGGCGGCGCCATGATCGGCAGCATTCTGTTCAACGAGCTTTTTCCGATTCTCAAACCGGTTTACGCCTGGGGTCAAAGCAGCCTTCAGACTTATGGCCAGCCAGGCCTGGCCTTTTTGTATGACAGCCTGGGAACATCCCGGCGCATGGTCGTTCTGGGAATCACCCTGATTGCCGTGGCCTGTTTCTGGGGCACGGAATTTATCGAAGCCAGGAGAGGCAGGAAAGCCTATTTTAACAGCCCGTTTCTGGCCCGGTTCAGCCTGGTGCTGATTCTGGTTGCCGGCCTTGTTTATCTGATCCCGGAAAAGCAGCCTCCCGCTGCGGAAATAAAGTTGCCTGCCGTTGAATTAAAAACGCCCATTGCTGAAACGAAGCCATCCGCGGTTTCAGAGCGCACCCTGCTTTCCGATGTGGCTTCGACCGCTGACCATGTGGCGCCGGAAGATCTGGCAGCCGCGCTGTACAACCGCGATCCCGCTTTTCTGGCCGTGGATATCCGCCCGGGTGAAGAATATAACGCTTTTCACATTCGCGGTGCGGTGCAGGTGGACATGCCGGATCTGCCCGCTTTCGTGTCATCCCATGCCGACAAGACCCGAATCGTGCTGTATTCAAACGGCATGATTCATCCGGCTCAGGCCAGGGACTCGCTCTATCGCTTGGGATTCCGGAATGTGTTTATCCTGACCGACGGGCTGGATGGCTTCATCGACCAGTGCCTGAAACCCGTATCGCTTCGCAGTACGCCGCTGTCCGCCGAAGCCGTTCAGCAAATCAACGCGTGGCGGACGTTTTTCTATGAACAGGATGCAGCCGCTTCCACTGCGGCGGATGCGGTGCTTCAGGGTCTGAAGCTTCCCGGCATGCTCGATACGGGCTGGCTGGCGGATCATCTTGCCAGCCCGGATATCAAAATCATCGATTCCCGAAACCAGCCGGAATACAATACCCGACACATTCCCGGCTCGTTTTCCATTTCCCCGGAAAATTTCAGGGGAAATGTGGAAGGCGTTCCGGCCATGCTCATGCCGGCCGGGCTCCTCGCCGCCAAATTGTCCCTGATGGGAATCCGGCCCAAGGACATGATCGTTCTGGTTTACGACGGCGATAAAATCCGGGATGCCGCCCTGATCGCAATGGCCCTGGAACGGATCGGCCACAGCCGCTACGCAATTCTGGATGGCGGATTCGACAAATGGATAGCTGAAGCCAAGCCGGTCGGAAATGCCCTGCCCCAGGTTCAGCGATCGGCTTATCCGGTAAAACCGGGCGCAGATACCTTCAGCGTTTCATATGCAACGGTTCTTGCCCATGTTCAGAAGAGAAGCGCCCTGATTCTGGATGTCCGGCCGGAAGACTATTTCACCGGCAAAAAATCAGACGAAGCCCGTGCCGGACATATTCCGGGAGCTGTCAACCGGGTTTTCAGCGCGGACCTGGCCAAGATCGATTCATACACCGGGTTCAAGCCGCTGGCCGAACTGACCGAAAGCTATGGCAAAATCATTTCGTCTTTGGATACTCCGGTTGTGGTGCATTGTCGTACCGGCCATCAGGCCAGCCAGACATTTTTCGTCCTGAAGCACCTGCTGGGCTACCGGAATGTTTACTGGTACGACGCCGGCTGGACCGAATGGGCCGCAAGGCCGGAGCTGCCGATCGAAAAATGAAACGATTTTGTTTACGTCATGGAGCGTTGATGGACTCATATCGACATATCGATTTGTTAATGAAAAGATCATGCCGCCTTTAATCACAATAGTTGGCCATTCAAATTCCGGAAAGACCACCGTGGTTGAAAAACTCATCCCCGAGCTGAAACGCCGGGGATATCGCGTTGGAACCATCAAACATACCTCGCATGGTTTTTCGATGGATCAAAAAGGAAAAGACACCTACCGCCACCGAGCTGCCGGCGCGGATGCGGTTCTGGCAGCGTCTCCGGATCAGATCGCCCTGGTGAAATCCACAGCCGAAGAAAGCCTGGACAGCCTTTTGCCCTATTTTCTGGACATGGATATCATTCTGGTTGAAGGGTACAAACAGGAAAAAAAGCCTAAAATTGAAGTCTTCCGATCACAGATCCATCAAACCCCGCTTTTCCTGGAAGACGATCTTCTTGTGGCGATTGTTACGGATTCCCCGTATTCCGCAAGGGTTCCGGTGTTTCAATTCGAGGATATTCAGGCGATCTGCGATTTGATAGAATCATTTTCAAGGATTGGACTTGACCCATGAGAAATGCAGAGCTCCGGCCCCAACCCAATCGGGTGTTGACCATCACCTCAGACGGCAGTCGTTTTTGCAATACGGTCACATTTTCGCCAATTCCAAATGCGGTTACCCTGTTCTATCTATTTGACCTATTGCTTCAACCATAAAAATATGGTAGCGGTGTAAACTGTATTGTGATTTGTGAACATAATTAAGCTGTTGTTCGTGTTTCTATTCTGCCTTCCAAAGTGACGTTGCTTTGAAATAGAGGGGAAATCATACTATTGCCTGCATGGCAAAAGTGGTTTGCAATGACCATGATAAGAGATATTGTGACAGGTGGCAGTCATTTTTATTTTGGTTTTCAATAACAAAAGAATAGGAGGACATATCAATGGACAATGCGAACATCGCGCATTTCAAGGCGATTTCCGAGACCACAGAAGCGATTAGCTGGATTTTGGAGCGTCAGGTTGAACTGCGATCTGAACTTTTAGTTTTTTACAAGAAAGATTTGAAAGAGATTCAGTCTTCTCTGGGTTCTATCGTATCTGGAGGAATTGATGTTTTTGTTAAAAAAGCTCTGGAAACGGTAGAAAGACACTTTATTGAACAGTGGCAACGTTCGTATGATCTCATTACACCTTGCCGCATGAATCGAGTCAGCAATGGTACGAAAATTTTCCCGATTGCGCGGTTTGAAAATGTAAATAAAAATAGTGAGACAAGAGCGGCAACCGAATCCACGAATGCTTGATGCCAAAGGTTACGTTTGAAGGGTCCTCGCGCAGATAGTCGGCTCGATCGAGGGCAGGAAACGGTAGGCAGGCGCAGTACGAAGACCGAAAACCGGCACGTCGAACGTAGCATAGAGCAATATGAAATCGGCGGAAAGCTATCGTGGGGTAATGATGAGCCTGTTTCTCCTGACCTTTTTCCTTATTTATGGCAGTACCCATCTCTATTTATTCCTGAAAGTGAAAACGGCTCTCTCTCCGGGTTTTCTTTCTTCCCTCTTTCTGGCGCTCTTTCTGATCTTAATGGTTTTGACGCCGGTGCTGGTCAGGGTAATGGAAAATCTGGGCATGGAAGCTTTTGCACGCTTTGCGGCCTATACCGGCTACCTCTGGATGGGATTCTTCTTTCTCTTCTTTTCTGCTTCACTGGCCATAGATGTTTACCATGGAATTCTTCATGGCGTCGGAATCTTCTCCAGCCGGGATTTTTCAGCACTCCTCCTGACGAAACGCACCGCTTTAATCCTGTCTCTTGCACTGGGAATGGCAACGGCGGCGTATGGTTATTTCGAAGCCCGTAACATAAGGTCCGAACGGGTTGTCATCAGCACTGCGAAAATTCCGAGTTCAGTCGGAAAGCTGATCATCGTCCAGATTTCCGACGTGCACCTGGGGCTGATCGTCAGGCAGGAGCGTCTGAAGCGGATCATTTCCGAGATCAATGAAGCCTCACCTGATCTTCTTGTTTCCACCGGGGACCTGGTGGATGGACAGATCAACCGGATGACGGGGCTGGCTGAACTCTTGCAGGATATCCGGCCAAAATTCGGCAAGTTTGCCGTGACGGGGAATCACGAGGTATACGCAGGACTGGATCAGGCCGTCAGTTTTACCGAACGGGCAGGCTTCAAGGTGCTCCGCGATGAAGGATCAACGGCAGGTGGCTTGATAAATATCGTGGGGGTTGACGACCCGACAATCGAGAAAGTCACCCATTTTCGGCAGGCCCCGGAAAAGGCCATTTTATCGAACGTTCCCTCAGACAAATTTACCCTGCTTCTCAAGCATCGCCCGGTTGTGGATCGGGAGAGTCTGGGCCTCTTCGACCTGCAACTTTCAGGGCATGTCCACAAAGGGCAGATATTCCCCTTCAATCTGGTGACCCGTTTGTTTTATCCTGTTAGGACCGGTTTTATGCTGTATCCCCAGAACTCCGCCCTCTACGTCAGCAGAGGGACCGGCACGTGGGGACCTCCGATCCGCTTCCTGGCTCCGCCTGAAGTTACTGTCATCGAACTGATACACGCCGACAAGGACAAGGGAACAGACGGATAGCCTTTGCACAGAAGCAATATTTTATCAAAATACTGAACAATCATATTATGTTAAAACCAAGATGAGTCAAAATTTCATTAAATACTGGTCTCCAGTGATTCTCTGGATGGGTGTCATATTCTGGATGTCTTCAGGAACGTTTTCTTCAGAGAATACTTCCCATATTATTATCCCGCTATTGAATTATCTTTTTCCCTGGTTATCCCCGCAAACCGAGGATCTTATTCATGGATTGATCAGAAAGGCAGGACATATTATCGAGTATTTCATCTTGGGACTTTTTTTCTTTCGCGCTTTTCGAGGAGCATCCTTGCAAACCTGGCGCCTGCGTTGGACGATATACGCGATGACCGGGGTGGCGTTATTTGCTCTAAGCGATGAATTTCATCAAGCATTCGTTGCAACCAGAGATGCTTCTATCGTTGATGTGGGCATTGACTCGGCAGGGGGCGTTCTTTCTCAAATAGCGATGATACTTTGTAATTTCCATTGCCGGAAATAGCTGACTTGCAGGCCCTGTTGGGACGACGGCAGGACCGCTTACTTAAATAACCATGAATAAAAGGAGAAGTAAACATGAAAAAGCTTTTTGAGGAAAGGATCATGAAAAACGCATTCAAATTCCCGATACAAGTCTGATTCCGGGATATTGATGGGACGGGGCATGTCAATAATGCCGCGTCTTTAACCTAAAACCATTGTCATAATTTGAAAGGATTCAAGATGCAGAAAAAAATGTGTTTCATCATGGGGTTTTTCATTCTGGCGTTTCCATTACTGGCACAAGGTTTTGACTGCAATAAACCGGATTTTGGCGCCCGTATCGAGGATCTGAACAAAGATGGATTTTTCATAAAGTACATGGAAAAAGCGGGAATATCTTATTACAATTATACTGGGCCATGCCGCTTGGACATGCATAATCATATCAACCCTTCGATTTCCTATGCTTTTATTGATAATCAATTGTATGCACGGATTGTCGATGTGCAAGGTGAAAAGGTAGCGGGAGAAAGAGACAGTATTGAAGCTATCAGAAACAGAATGGAAGGATACAATTCCAAGACAATCGGCTCACCACCGTTTGAAATTAAACAGGACGGCGACTGGTGGGTGTACCAATGGTTCAATGAAAAAGAAACTTTAAAATATAAGCTCAAAATACACAGCAAAACAAAGGAGGCCAAAAGTGCATTTTACTACGAACCTCTTCGATCTAAGCTGAAACTTGTGAATGGGGACGACGACCCGGTGCTGCTTCGGCATTGATTACGCTTCAAATGGGATAAAAACAAAAATTCCAGTGACTGCTTTTCGCAACTCACTGGAATTGTATGTTTTCAAGTGGCGTCCCCAAAGGTACTCCCCATTTACTTGACTTGCCATTTATTGATAACAAAGTACTGTAAATATTATGAATTCTATCCAGCAATGCGCCATAAAAACCCAATTTACATCTCAACCGGAACCGATGCCAACCATAGTTCGGAAAAACGGCTGGTAAGAGTGTGTTTGAGCTTACTCCGCATGATTTTATGAGATTTTCAGCCGTCAAGTTCTTATTCAAGCTGATACCTTTGTCGGCTGCGATTCGATTCGACGTATCGAATCGCAGTTTTATCGCAGCTTGCTTGCTGTCGCGGTATCAGCCTTAATGCTTGCTGGAATATCCTTTTGAATGCAAAAATGACCCGGCCTTTTACATGCACAGTGCTTCCAACCGTATAGAAATGGTTTTATTGCTGACCCAAGACTATTCGCATCGGCAAATGATGGAAAAAATCCCTTGACAACCATGTATATTGAAGTTTAGCATTGCAATATGCATGGTCAATACATTGAACGCGCTTTACAACAAGAGGTCATCTCCTGCCTGAGGGATTTTCCGGCCGTGACGATTCTCGGTCCAAGGCAGTGCGGAAAATCCACGCTTGCCCGCAACATTATCCGTAATGCCGGGGAAACGGTCTATCTGGACCTCGAACTGCCATCCGATATTCAAAAGCTGTCCGAACCTGAACTTTTTTTGCATCAGCACACGGGGAAGCTGATCTGCCTCGATGAAGTCCAGCGAATGCCGGAAATCTTTCCGGTATTGCGCAGCGTGATCGATTCAGACCGCAGCAACAGCCATTTCCTCATTCTTGGCTCGGCGTCTCCGGAGTTGATCAAACAAAGTTCGGAAACTCTGGCAGGTCGCATTGCCTACCTGGAACTTACCCCTTTGCTCCAGCATGAGATATTACCCACGGGTCATGACAATGTATTGCCCGTGTATTGGCTGCGCGGCGGTTTTCCGGACAGCTTTCTGGCTCGAAACGATGACAGTAGCGGACGGTGGCGGGATAATTTTATCCGTACCTTTCTTGAAAGGGATATTCCGCAGCTTGGATTTTTCATTCCAGCATTAACACTGCGGCGTGTGTGGCAGATTTGTGCCCATAACAGCGGGCAGATTTTCAATGCATCGCAATTGGGCACCAATATCGGAGTAAGTCACACAACGATGAAAAAATATATCGACTTACTGACAAATACCTTCATGCTTCGCGTTCTGCCACCTTTTTTGCCAAACATTGGGAAGCGCTTGGTAAAGTCCCCCAAAATCTACCTTCGCGACACCGGCATCCTGCATTCTCTCCTTCGAATCGACAGATTTGATGATTTACTGGGTCATCCCGCATTAGGGGCTTCATGGGAGACGCTGATACTGGAAAACGTCATTGCCGCTCTGCCCGGATGGGACGCATTTTTTTACCGGACAGCGGCAGGTGCCGAAATCGATCTGATATTGACACGGGGTGATCGAAAACTTGCCGTGGAATGCAAGGCATCCGCCGCCCCGCGGGTGAGCCGGGGATTCTGGACCGGCATGGAGGATCTTGGAATCGAAACTGCCTGGGTGATTGCACCGATCCGTGATGCCTATTCGATCGCCCAGAATGTAACAGTTTCATCTCTTGATAATTTCAATAAAGCGGCAGTTACTATAAGTGCTTTATAAACATAGGCGATTGTGTGTAAAACCTGCAACAGAGGACGATGAACACCATGAAAACACGATGACCTCGTCGTAGATTTCCGCTTCAGCGCAAAGAAACGCCGCCCCCATTTCTGCCACAAGTTACACCTTGCACGCTGCTGGCGCGCTGTTCTGTTCTTTCCCTTTATGTCTTGCAACGGGTACCGATCTTTTTAGCGAGATTTCCCAAGCACATGCTGCATGTTCCTGAAAAAAGCTGGGGTGGTGGGCGGGCAATATCGAATAATGCTTTTAACCGCTTCATGGTGGAGCCGGAGGCGACTCCAGGAGCACACTACCGGCCTATCACCACACAGCCCAGCGGCGCGGCCCTTGCGGCTTTTTCTGCAAGGGGCGTGACCGCCATCTCCTTACATCCCGGCTGCATCCTTGACAGCTCACATAGACCGTGATTGACCAGCGCTTGCGGTGGGATGAACCTCACGATCGTGCTGCCTGGGTCTCTCACAAATCATGTCGAATCAAGTCGAGACATATGATTTTTCGCTGTTTCTCTGCTTTTCCGTCAACTTTTACCATCTTTCTGTTATTTTCCACTTTTACCAATATTTTCAAGTCATTTTCTTCTGTTTTACGTCAAAAACGGGTCCTTTCAACACATAGAAATACATACGGGTGACCCACTTGCACCATTCCACCAGATTCACCCCAAAAACCATTATAAACTGTAGCAATTATATCCATGAGCAAAAAGGCTTTTAACTCCGCTGTCATTGACCTGGCGTAGTCTTGCAGATTTTTTTGACGAAACATCTTCACTTGAAAATGGCACGTTACCGGCGGGTTCAATTGCATGGCGATAGGATCCCTGGATGGCTGATGGTCTGGCTACGGGATCAACGGACTCCGCAGAGGATTCTTTTTTTGACCATGAATGGCTTGCCATATCACCGAAGCCCCTAAAAACGGTTGACAGTAACTATCAATAACTGTAAGGCATTGACGTGATATGATGCATTCTGGGTCAAACGTTGTCTTAAGACCAAAGAGGTGCACGTGATAAATGAAAATCCAGGCGATGTCCTGACCATCGAAGAATTGGCCGCCTACCTGAAAATACCGAAGTCGACGCTCTACAAGCTTGTTCGGGAAGGCAAGATCCCTTGCCAGAAGATCGGCCGGCACTGGCGATTCCGAAAAGTGGCCATTGACCACTGGCTTGAGGAACCGCGAGCGAACAAGCCCCGTTCAGGACAAAATTGATAATGGCGACGCTATTTATCAATAGAGCCATACGAATATGCTGCCAAGCACCCGAGCCATATCAAAACATTGTCATGCTGTTTTCCCCAGCCGGTATCGGCAAGACCACCGCGCACCAGGTTGTTTACAAAGTCAATCTTGATCTGTATTATCCCATAGCTGAAACTGCGGGGAAATCGATGTAATGAACTTCGGAGAGCCCATCAACCTCAACTCCATCGAGTCTCTTGGCGAACACCTGTACCAAGAAGTTGCAAGCCTGCATGATGAGGCAATGAGATTGACAACCAAGGCGCTGGAGTCACAACACAACAACAATGACGAATCCGCACCCGCTCTGTTTTTCCAGGCGTTGGAGAAAGAACGGACCGCAGCCGGGATGCTTGAACCGGCTGAACTGGTTGAGCCCTTACGGACAAAGCTTTTCCGCAATGCTGCGGAATTGGCCTTGAAGTGCGACGATCCTGAATCCGCTCAAAAGCTCGTGGCTGAGGCCATGCTTGGCATCCCTCCGCGAAATCTCGTTGATGAACTTCGTGAAATACTTGTCTCTACCGCCAAACTTGCAAGCGCACCGCATGCTGGGAGCAAAGTGAGAGAGTCGAAGAAACAGTTCGGGCTCCCGTTCAATGTGCTGACCACAAACCTGCCTCGCCGGAACCGCTTTCTCGAACAGCTTCTCGCCTTACTGCCGAAGGCGGAGACCGTGGACATACTGGTCTCCGATTATGAGATTGCCAGTTTTTTGCTATTTTCCGGCCAATGGCAGTTTGCCGACCGCGTCCGGATGGTAGTGGGCCGATCGACACCCCAATCGGTGAATCAGGTTGGGAACAATCGATTTCACGACAGACACAGTCCCGCAATCGAGCGTGAAAAAGCCAAAACAGACGACCTTTCTGGGCTTCTCGCCGTAAAGGGGGCGTTGGCGGAAAAACGACTTCAGGTCGGCATACACACCAAAGACGATATTTGCGGTGCCGCCTATGTCATCAAGACGCGTCAGGGGGAAGTTCATGGTTTTCTCGGGTCTGCGGATTTCACAGAAAATGGTCTCATCCATCCGCTTCAGCTCATGGCCTCGCTTCCTGATGAGCATTGTGCAGAATTGACGCATCTGTTTGATTCGCTGCATGCCACCAGCCTAAATGTCAATGAACATTTGACGACCTTGATCGACCATCATTTGCGCGAGTACACGCCATATCAGATTTACCTGAAAGGGCTCTATGAATATTTCCGCGGTCGGGAAATCACAGCCGGTGTTTGGGAATCCAAAGACTCAAAGGTTTACCGTATCCTGAGTGACTACCAGAGAGATGGCTACAGGCAACTTCTTCATATCGCAGGAAAATATGGCGGTGCGCTACTTTGCGATGGTGTGGGATTGGGAAAAACATTCATTGCGCTGATGCTGATCGAACGGCTAGTTCACGAGCGTAAACGTGTCGCTGTCATTGTCCCGAAGTCCACACGCGAGGCGATCTGGGAAGTGCTCATCAAACAGTATATCCCAAACGCACAAGGACTGTTCGGCAACCTGGTCGTTATCTACAACCACACGGACCTGCTTCGTGTGGTCACTCAAGATAGGGATTTTCCCGCTGAGATGGATCAGATCCGCGATCAATGTGATGCCATCGTCGTGGACGAAGCCCATCATTTCCGAAATTTATCATCGAGGCGACATCAAAAGCTGTTTGAATTGGCCGGTAACAAGCTCGTTTTTTTACTTACCGCAACGCCCATCAATAACAGCCTGTTTGACCTCCAGCACTTGATGGATTTTTTCACAAGGCGTGATGACAACCGGTTTTCCCACCTTGGCATCAACAGCATTCGGGGCCATCTGATCCAGAAAGAAAGGGCCATTGAGGCCATGATGGGGGTGGCCGAAAGCGAAGATCTGGTCATATCTGATTTTGATACCGTGGCAGCTGAACGTATCTTACGCGATGATACGCTCTTTCGCGAGGCGGTGGTTCAACGCAGTCGTGCGTATGTCCGAAAGCGCGAACAATTTTCGGAAACAATACTGGAGTTCCCGGAACGTCAGTCTCCAAAAGTTGCCGGCTACTCGCTTATGAACACCTACGGCGGGCTGCTGGGTGAACTCCGGAAAGCTTTCGACCGGGATGACCCGTTGCCTCAAGCTGCCCATTTATTACCCGATGGCCTATGCGCGGAAGCCGGCTGAGAGTGTCGAGGACAGGAAAGAAGAAAATCGGCAGCGACAGATCGTCGGTCTCGTGCGTACCACGATGCTAAAGAGATTTGAAAGTTCATGGAAGGCATTTCAATACACCTGCGAAGACCTTTTGCTCAAACTCATCGCCGCACACCGAACACTGGATGAACGCCGTTATGAAAAATGGAGAGGCTCGAATTCATTATTGCTGTATCAAATTGAAAAGCATATGAACGAACGCTATGATCATCCCTTCGATGCGGAGGACATCGAGGAAGAAGACCTCTTTTCATCCTCTATGGATAGCCGATTTGCTCTCGATAAGCGGCTTTTCAAAGTGAAGGAGATCCCGGCCGACATCGAACAGGATATGAATCTTCTTGTCATTTTCCTTAGTACCCTCCGTGGATTATCGGCAGTGCATGACACAAAAGTACAAACCCTACTGGATCTTCTTAAAAACGACTCACTGCTCAGCAGATACAAGGTGGTCGTGTTCAGTGAGTTCCACGATACCGCACGAGCAGAAATCTTTGGGCAATCCCATCCGCGTTCTCATTTCAACGGATATTCTGGCCGAGGGGCTCAACCTGCAGGACGCTTTTCTGATGATCAACTACGACCTTCACTGGAACCCGGTTCGACTGATGCAGCGTATCGGCCGTGTGGACCGGCGGATGAACCCGGAGACCGAAAAGCGTATCAGGGAAGCAAGGCCCGAAGAAAAGGGGTATCGGGGAAAAATGTGGTTCTGGAACTTTCTGCCCCCAGCGGAACTCAATGATCTTCTCAGTCTCTATCATCGGGTGTCCCATAAGGTATTGCGCATCTCGGAGACCACCGGCCTGGAAGGGGAAAAACTGCTGACCCCGGAGGACCACTTCAGGACGCTGAAAGATTTCAACGCTGCTTATGAAGGCCAAGCCACCACGGAAGAGCAACTGCGCCTCTTACTCAATAAAGCGTTGCAGGAAGACCCCCAACTGGAATCTTTCCTCGAATCGCTTCCCTGGAGGGTTTTTTCTGCAAAATCGGATGCCGGAGGAAAGCCGGGTATTTTTGCCTGCTATCGTTTTCCACCGGTAGGGAAGGCAGGCAAAACAAACGAATTGGGGGAGCTTCGATGGTGCTTTCTTCCGGACGGATCAGACAAAATTTTGACAACACTGGAAGAAATCAATCGCCATATCGCTGCAGAGCCGGAAACGCCCCGTCCCTTACCCCGCACCCTCAAATACAGACGAGAGATTGAAAGCCATCGAGGCACATATCCGTTCCCGCGACCTCAAGGCACGTAAATCTATCACGATGGCACAGGTTGCGGGAAGTCAGGATGAAGAAAACAGGCTTAAATTGTTAGCCTGGATGGATGTGGTCGATTCTGATAAACACACAAGCGGCCTTTCAGTTTCAAATAGGGATCGAAAATGAAGAAACCGGATGCCAACCATTATCGCCTCTTTATCAGCAGCGTTCAGAAGGAACTCGCATCGGAACGTCGGGCGGTAAAGGATTTTGTCACTCATGATCCGCTGCTTAGCCGGTTTATATCAGATGTGTTTCTGTTTGAAGATTTACCGGCCGGAGATCGGAAACCTGACGATATTTACCTGGCCGAAGTCAAAGCATGTGACATATACATCGCCATTTTCGGCAACGAATACGGTTGGAAGAACGATGCAGGAAAATCACCGACGGAGCTGGAGTTTGAACACGCCACAAAAACGCATCGCGAAAGATTAATCTTTGTAAAGGGTGATGACGATAAGGCACGTGCTCCCGAAATGGGTGATTTGGTGAGACGATCGGGTAGTCAGGTTACCCGACGCCGCTTTTCAGATATCCCCAACCTGATTCGTGAGGTTTATGCAAGTCTTGTTGAGAGTTTGGAACAGCGTGGCGCCATCCGATCAATGCCTTTTGACGGCAGCATCTGTGAGGGGGCAACACTCCGAGATCTCGATAACATAGCAATTGCCGACTTCGTTGAAACCGCGGAGGCTGCTGGACGGCTGAAACTTAAAGGGTCCCGGGCTTCAAAAGCGGTCCTCCAGAATTTCAATCTGTTGCGCGATGGCAGCCCCACAAATGCCGCCATGCTTTTGTTCGGGAAAGATCCCAGGAGGTTTTTCAACAATATCCAGGTTCATTGCTTTCATTTCCATGGAACGGAAAAGCTAAAACCGATCGCATCCCAACAGCCTTATGAGGGAAGACTGATTGAAGTCATCGATGATGCCGTGGAGTTTGTTTTAGGAAAAATCGACCGCCATGTAGGCACCCGTGCAATAAGCGCTCAGGCCCCTGTTACGTTCGAAATCCCCCGCCCTGTCATTTTAGAAGCAATTGTCAATGCGGTTGCACACAGGGATTACAGGAGCAGCGGGTTTGTTCAGGTGATCGTTTTTGCCGACCGCATGGAGGTGTGGAATCCTGGCGAACTGCCGCCCGGCCTCACCCCAGTGTTGTTGCGTGAGCCTCATGGACCGATACCTCGAAATCCTTTAATCGCCGAACCATTGTACCGGGTGAAGTATGTTGAAAAAGCGGGAACCGGTACAACCGATATGATCGCCGATTGCCGGAAAGCCGGACTTCCTGAGCCCGACTTTGAGCAGCGAGGCCCCTATTTTGTTGTAACGCTTTGGCGGGACTGGCTGACAGAAGATGTCATCGTATCGTTAGGGCTCAATGATCGCCAACAGCGAGCTTTAAGCCACCTTAAGACCTTGGGTCGCATTGGAAATTCACAATATCAGGCGCTTTTAGGCGTGGCAAAACGCACGGCACACCGGGATCTCATGGACCTTGTTGTAAAAGGTGTTTTGGAGAAAGTTGGCACTACCGGCAAAGGAGCGGCATATACACTTCGCAAAGGAGTCATAAACGGGCCAAACGGGCCATCTTTTCCTTTGCTGTCCAAAGGGGCCATAAAGGGGTCAAAGGGGCCATAAACTCGGCTGCTAATTTACAACAAGGATGACCAGCAAACAGCAATTGTCGGTCGTATTGATGGCTCAGTGGCGGTTACGGATCGGGATGAGATACTTCGCAAGGCACGCATCATCGTGATCACCCCAGATGTTTGCCATGCATGGATGATGTCGCGTTTGTCCATCCCTTTAGTGAAAGCTTTCCTGATGAAGCTCACATACATGGTTATTGACGAGGCTCACACCTTCGAAGGGGTATTTGGAAGCAATTTTGCATTTTTGCTTCGCCGTTTATTAGCATCGCGATGGCACTTGCTTAAAGGAATCTCGGGAAAACCCCTTCGCCTGATCGCGTCAACTGCAACTATTTTTATCCAGCGAACCACATAAAAATTCTTTCAGGCATGGAGTTCGAATCCGTTGACGAGACGGATGACGGCTCTCCACATGCTGAGCGTTTCTGCGCCCATGTCGTTTGCCCAGCGGGAGAGGAAATGCGGGTGGCTCGAACGATTCAGATGGAACTCATGAAACATTCGGCCCACGGTGGTTTCATTACGTTTGTGGATTCTCGAAAAGGTGTTGAGATGCTGGCACGTTCGAGCCAAAGCGATTTGGAAACACTTATTGGTAACGATGCGGTTATGCCTTATCGTGCGGGATATGACAGCACGGATCGGGAGAATATTGAACGTCGTTTGCAGGCGGGCAACTTGCGGGGCGTAGTATCCACATCTGCTCTAGAGCTTGGAATTGATTTGCCCCATCTTGCAGTGGGATTGAATATTGGTGTACCAGCAACAAGGAAAACATACCGGCAGCGGCTTGGCCGGGTAGGTCGTTCAACTCAAGGCGCTTTTTTAATCATTGGACCGCAGAATGCCTTCAAAGGCTACGGCACCTCGTTCACGGAATACCACAACATGTCGGTAGAACCGTCTTATTTATATCTGGATAACCGGTTTATGCAATTTGCCCACTGCCGTTGTCTTGCGGATGAACTCGAGGCTTTGGGCGCTCGTTCCGGTTTACCTGCTCACGTACAATGGCCTGACGGCTTTAACGAAGTGTACGTAGCGGCAAAACCAGGAGGGCATAGACCCCCGGAATTTGACGCCATTGCCCAGTTAGGTGGTGATTCGCCGCAGCACTGCTACCCTTTGCGTAATGTTGGAGAACTTAACTTTAAAATTGCCAGAGGAGAAAATGCAGAAGGCTTTGGGAAGGCGAGCGAGTCCCAAGCTCTCCGAGAATGTTATCCTGGGGCAACCTATTTCCATATGGGGCGGCCTTTCGAGGTCATGTCCTGGAATGCCGGCGCATTTCAACCCTACATTAAAGTCAAACCCGGTTCTCCAGGCCGACATACAAAACCGAGGGTAAGAACCTGGATCAACACGGGTATTATGCCAATTGATTTAATGGAAAATCATTTATTGATAGGTGATGCCGGGTTTATCGCAGAATGCCAAATGCAGATTACTGAAAAAGTAGAAGGCTATACCGATCAAGCCGGCACGTATCACTCTTATCAAGAGCTTCGTCAGCAAAATCCCAATATGCGATCCCGGCAACGGAATTTCCGTACCAGTGGAGTTCTGCTTTGCATCCAGGATGATTGGTTTAAGGAGAAAGGGGTTAAACAGTATCTATCGAATTGGATTCCTGCAATATTTTGCCGTGAATACAGTATACTGAGGCAGGATGTCAGGTCTGCTGCGACCAATATTTCGGTTCGTACGATGGAAGGCGGCGGGCTCCGTGGAGACTGTTTGGTGCTTTTTGACCAGACATACGGCAGCTTGAGGCTTACGGAAAGGCTTTTCCTTGATTTTAAGGTAATCATTCAACGCCTGCAAATCTCAGCCGAGTCGGAAGAAATAACTGAACGAAACATCCTTTTTGATTACGTTAAGGGACTGGAATCAGCATACTCAGGGTTTAAGGATTACAGAGAATATGGCGTAATTTTCAAGGACAAGGTCCCACCGCCAAATTGTATTCATGTTTTTACACCTGGATCTGTCGTCAACTATAGAGAAATCGGACAGATAGGAACTGATGTCGAGGTGATACTACCGACATGGATGAACGGACAACTGATGTACCAGGTAAAAGTCACCAGAAACATGCCAGGAGGCGCTCCGTTAAAACGTTGGGTTTCTGCTCAATCCGTCGAAGCATCGGCCGATGCGGATGCGTTCAGTTATGGTTGGTGGAATGCTGAAACTGAAGAATTCATCAACCCGGATGAAGAACTTCATCAGTGATTTTCAAGGATATGGGTCAAGTTCGTATTCACCATCGGTAAGCGCAAGTGACTTAAGATCTTGGCAATCCCTCACGGTCTCCGAGGTACCCAGAATATAAACCGCCCGGGTTCAGCGCATAGTGGAACAGGGGAATAAGTTTCTTCTGCAAGTCGTCGCTCAGATAGATCCGGAGGTTTCGGCAACTGATGAGATCAGGTTTGGAGAAAGGCGGTTAGAAACTTTTGTTTTTGTGGAATCGACCAGGTTTTTTGCGGACATGATAGGCGATCAATCTTTAGCAGCGTCGGGCCGGTTCGGGTTCTCGGTGACATGCTATGGCCAGCATCAGATGTCCAACTGACTTGGCTGCAGGCTTAACCTTGATCTCAATATCGTAGCCCAACCGGTTCAAACAATCCATCAATTTGCGCTCAGATACGTTGGAAAAATCACCACGGAATAGTCCGGATAGTTTGGATTGAGGCAACCCCATACGGCGGCCAGCCTCCTCTTGCGACAAGTCAAGATTGCGCACAGCCCTTGTGATTTCAATCACGAGACCCGACTTGATTTTCAGTTTATCCGCGTCAGGCAAGCCAATGTCGGCAAAGACATTGCCGGAACTCATCTCAACTTCGACGCCATCAATCATTCGCTTTTTCATTCCGCATCTCCTGTGAAAGTTTTTCCGCGACTTTCAGTCGTTCGCGGATGATATCCATATCCGGCTTTGGTGTTGAAATGCCGCTTTTGCTCTTTTTCTGGAAAACATGCAACACGAAAACCGCCTCCTTGAATTTGACGGTGTATGCAGCTCGGTACGTGTTTCCTTGGTCCTCCTCGATGATCTCCAAAACCCCCGCACATCCAAAGCCTTTAAGGACTTTAGCCGAATCGTGCCGCTCTCCACGTTGGGCAAAATCCAACGCATGACCGAAAAACTTGCGAACACCCACGGGCAGAGCCATCAAATCTTTCTTGCTGCTACCCAACCATGCAAGCGGTTTTTCTTTTTGATTCGTCATGAATACATTATACCTGAACAGATATAAAAATCAAATAAAGATATTTGCCGGCATCAACATTCAAGAGCCGGATTGAAATCATTCAGGCAATGCCGTCAACAGTCTTGCATTATTTGATTCTGGAGGCATGAACAGGGCTGTCAGGGGCGCAAGACCGGAGTTTCGTGACGTTGGCCTGATGAGACCGGGCAGGAAACGAACGGACACAGAAAGCCGGCAGGAAAGATCCTTCCCCGTGTCTTGTTTTGGGAGTGGATAATTTTTTCCCATTGGGTCAAAAGTTGTGACAGAGTTGTGACACTTTCCATTTTTATGCACCAAAGGCCGAAAGATGCACAACGGGGCGAACAGTTCGTTGATGCCACAAACCGGCATATTCGGTATAGGTTTTCCCTGGGGCATCCTGGCCGGATGACCCGGTCCACAAATAACAAAAAACCCACTTTTTCCGGATCACACCGGAGCGCGGATTTTTCTTTCCCATTGGTGGGGTAGATGGTGGGGTAAGAACCCAAAGACAATAAAAAAAGGACTTAGGAATTTACCCTAAATCCTTGATTTAACAAGTGGCGTCCCCAAGGGGATTTGAACCCCTGTCGTCGGCGTGAAAGGCCGATGTCCTGGACCGGGCTAGACGATGGGGACGCAGATGGTGGTGGGCCGTGCTGGACTCGAACCAGCGACTCTCTACTTAAAAGGCAGATACTCTACCGACTGAGTTAACGGCCCCTTGATGAAAGCGCCATTGTAAACAAAAATATGAATTTGTCAACAATAAAAATAGCGCCTGCTGCTTCATCAGAATCCTTAAGGTCGTTTATCAGAGATAGGAATGCAGCTAAAGACCTTATGCTGGAAATATATAGACCGATTCATGTGCAAATTGCAAGTTCAAATTTTGAAAACTGCATCTCTTCTCCCGTGGGGGGATGAATGGAATTTTATTGACTTGGAAACAATAATGTGATTATCTAAAAGGGTTATAATAACTGAAAAAAGATCGTTATATCGAATAACCGCTGAATTCACATTTAAATGAGGGTTTTTTGCATGAAAAGAACATATCAGCCCAGTCAGATCAAGAAATCACGGACCCATGGCTTTTTGTCGCGCATGGCCACCAAGGAAGGCCGAAAACTGATTAACCGCAGACGGGCCAAAGGCCGGAAAAGATTGACGGTTTAATAAAGATCATTTTATAGACCCGGGATCCTTTCCTGAATGCGCCATCCAGTTTCTACCATCTCATTTTGTTGAAGCCATTTACATTTCCCAGAAAAGCCCGCATTCTCAAACGGTATGAATTCGTTGAATTTTATTCCTTCGGAAAGGCGGTCCACAGCTCAGGGTTTGTATTGGTTTACAAAAGCGGGCAGTCCGGAAGGCCCCGCATCGGCATTACGGTCTCGCGAAAAGTTGGCAATGCCGTGGTTCGCAACCGAATCAAGCGGCGCGTCAGAGAGTATTATCGCCTTCACAGCATTGCGGTAATGAATGACTGGGATTTTCACGTGATCGCCAAAAAGCCGGCGGCTACCCTTTCTTTCCAGCAGACAGTAACCATGCTGGATGGTTTATTTGATAAATTCGCAAAAATCGCCGCCGCTGCGCCGGCGGTGGCGATTCCGCAAAGTCATCTTGTTTAACGGATTTGCATACGATTCGATATCTTGTCAATTTTGTAATCACGGTGTATCAAATAGCCGTTTCTCCTTTTATTGGGCCATGCTGCCGGTTTTATCCTTCATGCTCGGCGTACGCATCCGAGGCCATCATGAAATACGGCGCCTGCAAAGGCGGGGCTATGGCATTCAAACGCCTGTTGAAATGCCATCCGTTTCATCCTGGCGGCGTTGATCCAGTCCCCTGAAAATGAATATACTTTTCCCTCTAAGCCTCATAATCTATCCAAGCGATATCGCTTCATTACATCAACCATGTCATTCACTATGTTATCAGCTGATTTCCCATGCCGGGAAATCATGGGAGTCATTATGGAACAAGGTCGTTTACTTATAGCAATTGTGCTTTCTGTTTTAGTCTTTACGGTCTGGGGATTTTTTTTCCAAGACACTACCCCTCCCCAGCAGCAAACGGCTCAAACTCAGCCTGAATCACCTTTGTCGGCGGATAAAGTTGCAGCAGGCTCCCCCCAGGAAACCACCATTAAGGAGCAGCCTCTGCCTGCTTTTCAAAAAAGTAAAGACCTTGTGGTGAATACTCCGTTTTATTCGGTTACCATTTCGGACAAAGGCGCTTTTTTCAAGAATTTTACGCTGAAGCAATACCGGGAATCGGTTGAATCAGATTCTCCGAATAAAGAACTGATTACCCTGCCCAATGTTGGATCGCTTAACCTGTCTTTTTCGGAAAACAGCATTTCGGAATTCAAGGATGCGGTTTTTTTGTCAACCGTTTCTTCCGACAGCATCGATGTTCGCGACAGCTCCCAGGAAGTATCATTTCTGTGGACATCCCCTTCCGGCGTCGTACTTGAAAAACAATATACATTTTATCCGGATTCGTACTTGATCGGATTGAATATTGTCATTAAAAACGGCTCCGGCAAGTTGCTGCAGGATCATCTGGAGTTATCCTTGACCAGTAGTTTTAAAGAAGCAAAAAACAGCTATGGATTTGAAGGCCCGAGCGCATTCATTAACAATACGCTTGAACAAATCGCTGTAAAAGATCTTCAGAAAAAGAACGTGTATTCCGGTAAAATCAATTGGACCTGTCTTGAAGAGCGTTATTTTTTAACAGGCATTGTTCCGGTTGTTCCAACAGACGCCAGCGTCAAGTTATCGCTTACGAACGGACGGCTTGACAATGTTTTTGTTGAACCGGAATTTAAAATCGATTCCGGCGTTCAGCGGAAATTTCAATACAATATCTACATGGGGCCCAAAAGTTATTCTATTCTCAGCAATCTGGGCATCGGACTGGAGAAGGCCATTCATTTCGGGTTCTTTGACATTCTGGCTAAACCCTTGCTGTGGCTCCTGAATTTTCTGCATGACTATATTCCGAATTATGGCGCAGCAATCATTGTATTGACACTGATTATCAAGGGAATTCTCTGGCCCCTGGGTTCAAAGAGCTATAAATCCATGAGTGAGATGAAAAAAATTCAACCGTTGATGGCGCAAATCCGGGAAAAATACAAAGATGACAAAAAGAAAATGAATGAAGAAACCATGGCCCTGTACAAAACTTACAAGGTCAATCCTCTGGGCGGATGCCTTCCCATGGTGGTTCAGATTCCCGTGTTCTTTGCATTGTACAGAATGCTTTACGAGGCAATCGAGCTGCGCCATGCTCCTTTTATCGGGTGGATAACCGACCTTTCCGCCCCAGACCGCTTATTGCATTTTTCGTTTTCGATCCCCTTCATGGAACCTCCTTACGGCATTCCGGTGTTGACGATCATTATGGGCGCCACCATGTTTATCCAGCAAAAAATGTCTCCGCCAATGGGAGATCCGATGCAGGCAAAAATGATGATGATGATGCCCATTGTATTTACTTTCATATTCATCAATTTTTCTTCGGGCCTGGTTTTATACTGGTTAGTCAACAACATTGTCTCCATAAGCCAGCAGTACTATATTCAAAAGAAATACGCTTGATCTGCGGGATTTTGACGTGCCAGTCTGATAATGGAGGGTATGGATGTCACCTTTTATTGAATTTGAGGCAAAAGACGTTGAGAGGGCTGTAACCAAAGCATGTGAAGCCTTAAAAATTTCCAAGGATCAGTTGAAACACGAAGTGCTTTCTTTTGGCGCCACGGGCATCTTTGGTTTGGTCGGAATAAAAAAAGCGCGCATTCGGGTGGCGACACCTGCCATTCAGAAATCCGGGCCTGCCCTATGTTCTGGGGAAAACAGCGCTCTGCGGGCTGATGACTCTCAAAAGATCGATTCGAATTGCATTGACAAGGAATCATTGATGCTTTTGGATTCGGTGGATCGGGGCAGTCTTGTTTTACAAAAGTTGGTTGACTCCGTGACCAGTGATGCTGAAATTGTTGTGAAAAGCAGCAGCAAGCAGATTGTGTATACTATCAGGGGAGGAAATTCGGCGGCGCTCATCGGTAAAAAAGGTCAAACTCTTGAAGCCATCCAATATCTTTTAAAAAAAATAGTCAACAAATCCGCCGAAAACAAAACCCGTATTATCGTTGATATCGAAGGCTATTTTTCGAAACGGCTGGATAATCTTCAAAAACAGGCGTTGCGTATTGCTGAAAAAGCGTGCCAAAAAGGAAAACCCGTAATCATCGGCAAATTTAACCCGCAGGATCGAAAAATCATTCACATTGCGCTGAAGAATGACCACCGGGTCAAAACACAAAGCATGGGGGAAGGCTATCTGAAGAAAATTATCGTGCTGCCACAGAAAACCTGTCGCCAGGAGCCCCTCATGCCTGCTGAACCGTAATTCATCTTTTGCGTGAAATGGCGGGATCGTATGAATGGTTCAACTATCGCTGCAATTGCTACTCCTTCAGGTCGTGGGGGAATTGGAATCATCAGAATATCCGGAGTCAGGGCTTTGTCAATTGCCCTTTCCATCTTTAAACCCCGCTCGCTGCTGCGTTCAAGCACTTCCTGCTGCCATTTCCCGCCGGATCAGATTTTTTCTCACCATCTATATTATGGCACAATCGTTCAGCCGGACACGCAGACCGTTCTGGATGAAGTGCTTCTTACATTTATGAAAGCCCCTCATTCCTACACCCAGGAAGATGTGGTCGAGATTCAGGCGCATTCCGGTTATGCCGTGCTTAGAGCCATTTTAAATGTGGTCTTGCAAAACGGTGCTGAACTGGCCGGCCCTGGCGAGTTTACCCGTCGGGCTTTTCTGAATGGGCGAATTGATTTAACACAGGCTGAAGCGGTTATTGACATTATCAATTCGAAATCAGAAAAAGCCCTTGAGTCCGCCGCATCGCAACTGACCGGCGATTACAAACAGCATGTCAAACAGCTTCGCGATGTGGTGAGAGATATTCTAGTGAGAATTGAGGCTTCAATCGACTTTCCGGATGAGGTGGAAGAATTGCAGTTGCTTTCAGTTTGTCCGCAGCTTCAATCTAGCGTGCTGGAACCCATTCTGAGTTTGATTCAGCAGTATGAAGACTGCCATGTTATTCGCGATGGTTATCGAATTTCCATTATCGGACGCCCGAATGTCGGAAAATCCAGCCTCATGAACTGGCTGGTCAAAAAAGACCGCTCCATTGTTACGGACATTCCCGGAACCACGAGGGATGTTGTTGAGGAAGCCGTGATTTTTCGGGGAATACCGGTTAATTTTTCGGATACCGCAGGTATCCACCTGACGCAGAACACCGTAGAATTACTGGGAATTGAAAAAACTTATGAGCGCATTCACGCCTCTGATCTGATTCTGATGCTGCTGGATGCGTCTGTTTCCGATTATGAGCTGGAAAATCAGCTTCTGGATATGACCGGAAGCGTTCCGGTCATTCTGGTTTTTAATAAAATTGACCTTGCGGCGGACCCTGATTATATTGTAGAGAATGAAAAATTCTCAAGCTTCCCATCCGTGGCGATCTCGGTAAAAGAAGAGATCCATATGGAGACGCTGGTTGACTTGATTGTCAAGAAAGTCCATGAGAAAAGCCAGGGTGAAGAGCCTGTTGGATTTATTCCCAATCTCAGACAGGCGCGCGCATTTGAAAAAGCAGCCGCTCACATCCGTCAAGCCATGGATGGAATTCAGCGGATGAGTCCCCCTGATGTCATTGTCATGGATATCCGAGATGCCATGGACAGCATTGACGAAATTTCCGGGGCGCGGGCCACGGATGAAGTTCTCGATCACATTTTTAATTCGTTTTGTATCGGTAAATAGCGTTGGCGCCATTTTTGCTAATCAATCCCAAAGACGTTTCACGTGAAACAGGTAGAGAGATAAATGAACGAACAATTCAAGCCTTTTTTTGAGCAGTACGAAGCGTTGTCCGCATCCGTCGAACGCGCATTCGAATCTGTAAAAAATCAATTTCCCGATTGTGTTAAATGCAAACCCCTCTGTTCAGACTGCTGTTACGCGGTGTTTGATCTTACCTTTATTGAAGCGATGTATATCAATGGCCGGTTCAGGAATAAATACAACGGCGAAACCCTTGATATGCTGATGGAACGTTGCAATATAATTGACCGCAAACTGTACAAACTAAAAAAAAGCGCCTACAAGGCGGTTGAATCCGGCAAGGAAGAAGAAGAGATTCTACATGAAATGGCCGAAACGCGTGTCCGCTGCCCCATGTTAAATGATGCCGAGATGTGTGAGATTTATGATTTCAGACCGCTGACCTGTAAACTCTACGGGATTCCCACTGCTATAGGCGGCAAAGGGTATACCTGCGGACTGTCCGGATTTGAAAAAGGGGAAAAATATCCAACGGCAAATCTGGATATGATTCAGACCAAGTTGCTTCAGCTTTCAGCAGATCTGGCGGCTTCGATACAATCGAAGTACTCCCGTTTGGATGAAATGCTGGTACCGCTGTCCATGGCCCTGGTAACTGATTATGATGACGAATATCTGGGAATTCGGAAAGTGGATGAAACAGCTGCAGAAGCTGCAGAGAAAATCATAACGACCGAACTGAACCAATCCCGTGAAGGCAGATCAAATGACTGAATTTTCTAAAGAAGATGTCGAGATTCGAAAAAAAGCGGTGTTTGACAGCATGTCGCCCAGAAGACAGTCGCACATTCAGAAAAAAGGATATGAAAAATGGGATCCATTTTCCGAGCCCAAAGATCCGATCGACATTCGAAAAGATAAAACCAAACGAACCACCCAGATGCTGGTAAGGGAATTTCTGCAGACAATGACTATTGAAAACTACAGCAATGCCTACGGCAGCGGTGTCCTGGAAATCGCACTGGGAATCATCAATGATGATGATAAATACAAGGGGATGTTTGATTTTTCATGCTGGTATCGCGATTTGTTGATAAAAGAAGGACAAAATACATAATTGTAGTGGCGGGTTCGCCAAAAGATCTTCTGGCCGCTAACCGTAAATCGGATACCGAACCATCATGGGAGAGCATCGCAGCAGTCCGATCATTCGAATGTTTCATGTGCACAAAAGCTATGGTATTCAAAAATCGCTGGAAGACATTACCCTGGACATTTACCGGAATGAGTTTATCATCGTCACGGGTCCCAGCGGTGCAGGAAAATCTACGCTCCTGAAACTTCTGTATCTGGGAGAACCGGTTACACAAGGGCAGGTCATTGTGGATGGCATCAATTTATCCCGGATTTCCAGAAGCCGGATTCCCCATCTCCGCCGCAACTTCGGAATCATCTTTCAGGATTACAAATTGATTCCGACCAAAACCGTTTTCAATAATGTAGCGCTGGTTTTAGAAGCAATGGGAGAAAAGCGCCGGTTGATTCAGAAAAAAGTTCACAGCGTTCTTAGAACAGTCGGCATGGAGCACAAACAGGAGGCGTTTCCGCCAAGCCTGTCCGGAGGCGAACAGCAGCGCGTGGCTGTGGCCAGAGCCATTGCCGGCAGCCCCAGAATCATTCTTGCAGATGAACCTACAGGAAGTCTTGACCCGGATTCGGCCGGCAATATCATGGCCTTGTTAAAAGGAATCCACCAGAAAGGGGTGACGGTCATTCTTGCCACGCATGACCGAATGCTCATCGAGAATGCCGGCGGCAGAATCCTTCACCTGGTTCAGGGGCAACTGTCAGAGAACATTGAAGATGGCCAGGTCATAAATACACTATGAAATCAACCATCATGCGAGCCTTGAGGGATATTAACGACAATCGTTTTTTGAACGGCGTTGCCATACTCACGGTCGCACTGTCCGTCCTGATTGCAGGCGCATTTTTATTGATCTGGACCAATCTCAACCATTGGATGGCCGCTTCCGAAAACAATATTCGCATGATGGTATACCTGAAAGACGGTACAACCGAAGCCCAGAGTCAGGACACCACTTATCGCATTCAGGGACTCGATGTCGTTCAGAAAGTTCAATTCATTTCCAAGACCCAGGCGCTTTCGATGCTAAAGGCCCAACTGAAGCAGCAGGCATCGCTTCTGGATGGTCTGGGGGAAAATCCGCTTCCCGACTCCCTGGAAGTGGAGTTGAAAAATGGGGCAGTCAGATTGAATCAGATTGAATTCATCGCAGACCAGATCACCCGTATGCCTGCAGTTCAAAGCGTTGAATACGGTCAACAGTGGATGGAACGTTTTACAAGCCTGCTGAAACTATTTCGATTTGCCGGCATGATTCTGGGAGGGATTTTCTTTATCGCATCGGGACTGATTGTTGCCAATACCGCCCGGCTTGTGCTGTATTCCCGTAGGGATGAAGTCGAAATCATGCGTCTGGTTGGCGCAACCGATTTGTTCATTAAAGCGCCTTTCTACATCGAAGGCCTGTTACAGGGTGCTTCGGGCGGAGGGGTCGGATTATTTGCGGTTTATGCCGCATATCTGTTTATGTCCTCGAAACTAACCAGCAACCTGGCGTCCGGATTCTGGCAGATCCGTTTTCTTTCGATAGAATCCATTGGAATAATCATCGGCTGCAGCATAGGAATCGGATTGATCGGATGTTTCCTTTCGATGAAACAGTTTTTTCGAAATTAATCAAAATCTCTGCAGTCTGCTTCCTGTTCCTGTCGGCAGGTTACGGCAATCTGTTTTCCGCGCCGCTGACCCTGAGCGGCCGCATCACTGCTGAACGGGTCCATGTTCGTGAAAAACCCGATAAGCAAAGCGCCAGCATCGCCAAATTGCCAAAAGGAGCATCCATTGCCATTCATAACCATTTGGACGGATGGTATGAAATCCTCATCGATGATCAAAGGGGTTTTGTCAGCGATCAATTCGCCAAAGTATCGGATCAGCAGGCGGCTGATGATGAGGATGCATCCCGAAGCCGGTCTCTGAAGGATTACCATCATATTCAACAACAGGTTGGCAAAATTACCCGGAAAATTGAAAAGCGACAGTCAGAACTGGAATCCTTTGCACAGAAAGAAATTTCGGTTGTCACCCTTCTGGATGAAATTGACCGGACGCTCAACGCATCCCGAAAGCTAACCGCAGCACTTCATCGGGATATTGAAACTCTGAAACAAAAAATCAATGAAACCCTGTCTGAATCTGAAGAGCTTTCCATTCGAATCAAAACCAGCGATGAATACGCTGGAAAACGTGTGGTAGCTTTATACAAGCTGGACGGCATCGGCAGATTGAATTTTCTGATGTCTGCTGAAACGCTTCAGGACTGGGCGCATCGAAAGTATTTGCTGCAGCGGATTTTGTCTTATGATGAACGGCTCTTCGCTCGGCTTCAGGAAGATAAAAAAAAACTGGGAGCTTTGTACGAAAAGCAGAAAAGCCAGTATGAAGAGAAACAGGGCCTGGAAAAACAACACGCCGGTCAAATCCAGTCCATTGAAGCGGAAAAAACCAAAAGACAAAAACTGTTGGCGGATATCCGGATCAAAAAATCTCAGGAGATCAATGCCATAGAAGCCCTGAAACAGGCAGCCGAGCAGTTGAACGCAACCGTTGAAACCTTGGGAAAAGGCGATACGGCGCCGGACACTTCGACTTCGATTATCGGCAGCGATTTTATTTCAAGCAAGGGCTTGCTTCAATTACCGGTGAAGGGTAGAATTATATCATCGTTTGGCAAAGAGGTTCACAGCCGCTTGAATGTGGAAACATTTCGAAACGGTATTGATATTCAGGCAAACAGGGGAGAGCCGGTTCTGTCTGTCTATGCAGGCCAGATCATCTTTGCGGAGTGGTACAAAGGATACGGCAACATGGTGATCATCAACCATGGCAATCACTATTATTCGGTTTATGCACATCTTGAAGAACTACTCAAGTCAAAAGGGGATAAGGTCCAAACAGGAGAAATCATCGGAACAGCAGGTGATACGGGTTCTGTTACTGGCGCTGGATTGTATTTTGAAGTGCGGCACCGGGGAAAACCAATGGATCCAATGGAATGGATCAAGACAGGTTAAAAGGAGTAACTGAATGGCCAGGAAACACCAGAAAATTAAATTATGGCGTCAAATCAAATTATGGGTGACTGTGGCAGTCGCCGTAGGTTTTTGGACCATTGGCGCCGGCTTTTTCCGAGATCTTTCAGCAACGACGGATGAAACATATAAAGGGCTCAAGCTGTTTTCAGATGTTATCGAGCTGATTGAAAAGAACTATGTCGAACCCGCGGACACCAAAAAACTCATAGAAGACGCCATTCAGGGAATGGTTCACGGGCTTGACCCGCATTCCTCGCTGCTTTCTCCGGAAGACTACAAAGAGCTCCAGGTGGATACACAGGGGGAATTTACCGGTATCGGCGTCAGCATTACCTCTCGGGATGGAATGGTTACGGTGGTCTCAGCCATTCAAGGAACACCGGCCTACAAGGCCGGCATCAAATCCGGGGATATTATCGTCAAGATCGGAACGGAACCCACAAAAAATCTTCGGGATGCCGTAAATCGTATTCGCGGACCCAAGGGAAGCAAAATTTCCGTCACCCTTATTCGGGAAGGTGCACCCGAACCTTTGGAATTTGAGCTGGTTCGCGATGTGATTCCCATTGAAAGCGTCCGCTCCCTGAGCCTTAAACCCGGATACGGGTATATCTGGATTACCAATTTCAGAGACAACACGACTCCGGATCTGGTCTCCGCCCTGGAGAAACTGGAATCCGGCCCTACGCCCCTCAAGGGACTCATCCTGGATCTTCGAAACAACCCCGGCGGGCTTTTGAATCAATCCATCGAGGTATCCGACCTGTTTCTGGAAAAAGGAACGATTCTGTCCATAAAAGGAAGGCAGGACAGAAACACCAAGGTGTTTACAGCTCACCCCAATGTTGTCAAACGCAATTATCCGATGGTTGTTTTAATCAACGGCGGCAGCGCCAGTGCTTCGGAAATTGTTGCCGGCGCGCTTCAGGATCATAAACGGGCACTGGTCATGGGGACCACTTCCTTTGGAAAAGGATCCGTGCAAAATGTCGAGGCGCTTCGGGATGGCTACGGGCTTAAATTGACCATTGCCAGATATTTTACGCCAAGCGGCAGATCCATACAGGCCAAGGGAATTGAACCCGATATCGAAGTCAAACAGGATCTGGGTCGCACCAAAGAAAAACCAGGGCGCGAACCTCTGGTGATGCCGAAGGAAAAAGATCTGGAAAACCATCTTGAAGCAGAACCGGGCAAAGGGCATAAAAATACTAAGGAACCCAAGCCATCACAGGATAAGAACCCCGACAAGAATCCTGCGCCTTCTCAGACAGGGCCCGAGGAAGAAGGCGTTGACGGATTCGTCAGTCCAGAAAGGCTGGAAATGGATACCCAGGTGAAGCGGGCGCTGGAAACATTGATCAGCTACGATATTTTTAAAGGACTGCAGCAAAAATAACCTTCTGCAGAACATCGAATCTGGGCTGCAGGGAAAAAGACTTTCTCCCGCAGTCCGGATTTGTTCTTCCCCAACTGGATCTGTTCATGGCCGCACCCCATCGCGCACGAAAAAAAAAAGCGTCCCCGGCAAGGAAATCCAGAAAAATTTCGGGAATGTTTTCACACTTAAAACGAGGAATCACAGGAATCATCGTTTTAAGTGTGCTGGTGCTGGTTCTGGGTCTTCTGCTGAATCAGGCGCTGAAAAAAAACAAACATGGACAAATCATGGGTCCGATAGCGTCAATTCCTGAAGTACAAAGACATTCGGTCTATCCTCCTGCTGAAATAAAACCGCCCGCTTTCGAGGTATTTCCCAAAATCGAACCGTCAGTTCCACCTGTCCGGGAAAGCCTGACCAAACCCCATCCGCCGCAGAAGGGTATTTTACCTTCAATTGCCATCATCATCGATGATATCGGATATGATTCCAAAATTGCCGAAAAATTCATCGGCCTGAATGTAGCGCTTACCTTGTCCATCCTTCCCCATAGTCCCTATCAACAACAAATCATCAAGATGGCCAGAGATAAAGGGCTGGATCTGATGCTCCATCTTCCGATGGAGCCCCTGGAATATCCGGCTGTCAATCCAGGCCCCGGAGCCTTGATGAGCACGATGTTGCCCGATGCGCTGATCCGTCAGTTGAATGACAATCTGGATGCCGTCCCCTACATTAAAGGGGTCAACAATCACATGGGATCAAAATTGACGGCCTCATCCGATCAGATGAATCAGATACTCTCCAATATCAAAAAAAGAGATCTTTTTTTTATCGACAGCCGAACCACTGCTGAAAGCCAGGCACGGTCATCCGCCAGGCTCTTTCAGGTACCCTATGCGGAACGCGATGTGTTTCTGGATAATGTACAGACTCCAGAGGCGATTCGAAAGCAATTTCGCCTGCTCTTACGGAAAGCCTCGATAAATGGTCAGGCCCTGGCCATCGGACATCCTCATCCGCTAACCTTTCAGATTCTTCAGGAAGAACTTCCTGAAATTCAAAAAAAGGTAACCATTGTCCCGGCCTCATCCGTGGTTCGCCCGGCCGGGTGAAGTGCTCAAAGGGGGCTCCAGTGCTGGCAAAAATATTAAGCAGCGCCGTAATCGGAGTGGATGCTTACCTGGTTGAGGTAGAGGTGGATATCGCCTTTGGACTCCCCAGCTTTACTATCGTCGGGCTTCCGGAAATATCCGTGAAGGAGAGCAAAGAGCGGGTCCGATCCGCCATTCACAATTCCGGGTACACGTTTCCGGACGACCGGATTACGGTAAACCTGGCGCCTGCCAGCATCAAAAAGGAAGGAACCGGCTTTGACCTTCCCATTGCCATCGGCATTCTGGCCGCAACCCGGCTGATTCCAGCCGAAGCGGTCTCCGACTGCTTGATACTGGGGGAACTGTCCCTGGACGGCCGCATCAAGCCGGTGAACGGATCGCTTCCCATGGCTATTGCAGCAAAGCAGGCCGGATATCGGGCCATCATCATTCCCTACGACAACCGTCTGGAAGCCGCCGTGGTTCAGGATATCGTGGCCTTTCCGGTAACCACCCTGGCCCAGCTCATCGATTTTTTCAGAGGCTATACGCAGATTGAGCCGGAAATAACCGACATCTCGCGCCTGTTTGAAGGAAAGGGCGAAACCGATTCGGATTATGCGGAAGTCATGGGACAGGAGCTGGCCAAACGCGCCCTGGAAGTGGCGGCCGCCGGGGGACACAACCTCATCATGATCGGTCCGCCGGGTTCCGGCAAAACAATGCTGGCCAAACGGATTCCCTCGATTCTTCCGCCCATCAGCTTTGATGAGTCCATTGAAACCACCAAGATATTCAGCGTGTCCGGCATGCTGAATAAAGACCAGGCAATGATCACGGCCAGACCGTTCCGGTCACCGCACCACACCATATCCGATGCCGGTCTGATCGGCGGCGGACATTTTCCCCGGCCCGGCGAGGTCAGCCTGGCGCATAACGGAGTCTTGTTCCTGGATGAGCTCTCCGAATTTAAAAAACACGTCCTGGAAGTTCTCCGTCAACCGCTGGAAGATCACAAGGTAACCATTTCAAGAGCCGCCACCACTATCACCTATCCCTCCAGCTTCATGCTGGTTGCCGCCATGAATCCCTGTCCCTGCGGCTATTTTTCGGACCCCAAGCACGAATGTAGTTGCTCTTCCCAGCAGATTCAAAAATATCGTTCCAAGATTTCCGGACCCCTTCTGGACCGGATCGACATTCACGTAAATGTGCCGGCCGTCCCCTATAAGGACTTGATCGGAGGCGGCCTCGAAGAGCCGTCCGCCGCAATTCAGAGCCGGGTTGCCGTGGCCCGGGCCATCCAGTCTGAACGGTTTTCCCATCTCGCGATATATTGCAATGCCCAGATGTCGAGCCGCCAGATCCGGAAATTCTGCCAGATTGATGCGTCTTCCGGCACGCTGCTGGAATCGGCCATTGACCGGCTGGGACTCTCAGCCCGGGCCTATAACCGGATACTCAAAATCTCACGAACCATTGCCGATCTGGATGCCTCCACGGATATTCGCGTTGAACATGTGGCGGAAGCCATTCAATACCGAAGCCTGGACCGGGGACGCCAACATAATGGATAACGCTTGGGAATATCCGAACCTACCGTATGCGTTGCCGTTTCAAAAAAAAACAGATTGTCAGCCGGGAAGGCTTGAAGCTTATGCAAATGTAAAAATATAAAGGGCGTCCCATTAACATAGGAAACCATAATGGCTGAAAAATCCAAAACCGGCCGGCGACCGGCTAAACCGGTTTTTGCCGACTTTTTTAAGGACATCGAGCGCCTGGCTGACCGTTTCCAGGACGCCATCTACCACTACGATCTGGAATCCCGGAATTTCCTTTTCTTCAACAAGGCATTCAGGGAAATTTTCCGGCTGCCCGCAAAGACGGGACGCCGGATTTCCATCGAAAAGGTGATGCAGAGCATTCACTCGGATGACCGCGCCGCTGTCCTTCATGCCATTGGCAAATCGATAGAAGCCGGCCTGAGCAAGGGCGAGGTACAGTACCGCGTGGCCTATCCCGATGGGACTGTTCGCTGGCTCCAGGACCGCTGGATTGTTCTGCGCGACCCCAAAGACAGCCGGCCCCTGTCTCTTGAAGGGTTCATCCGTGATAACACCGAAATGCGGATCGCCGAAACGCAACTGATCAACAGCCGGCAAAAAGCCTTGATCGGCAGCTACATCGTCCAGGAGGGAAAATTTCGATATGTCAACCCCGAATTCGTCCGAATCACAGGCTTCAGTAATAACGAACTGATGGACACCGATCCTCTGGACATCGTTCACGAAGACTACCGCGATTATGTGCGCCAAAACGCTGCGTCAATGCTCAAGGGCCACAGCGACACACCTTACGTGTTCTGCGTGAGGGACAAAAACGGACAGACCCACTGGATACTGGAAACCGTTACCTCGGTGACCCATGAGGGCCGGCGCGCAGCCTTGGGCTATTTCATGGACATTTCCGAACTGCGGCGCATACAGGGCAACCTGTCGACCCTGGGCCTGATGATCGGCACGATCTCCCACAGCCTCAAGGGATGTCTCACCGGCCTGGATGCCAGTCTCTATCTCATCGAAACCGGTTTTTACCGCAACAAATCAGCCCGCATCGAGGAAGGTATCGATGTCACCAAACTGATGATTGACCGGATCCGCAAGCTCGTACAGGATATCCTCTACTATTCAAAGGAGAGGGACTTAAATATGGAAACTCATGAGGTGTGGCGCTTTGTCAAGGATTTGGCCGAATCCATGGAGGCACGGATCCGGGCTGCCAACATCGTCTTTGAAACCGATTTTTCAAAAGATATGGGAAAATTCCGTATTGATGGCGACATCCTGCAGCCGGCCCTGATCAACATTCTGGAAAACGCCATGGAGGCTTGCATCGAAGACCAGCGCTCACTGGCGCACTGTATCCGGTTTTGCGCCCACGGAGACGCCGATCAGGTCGTCTTCGAGATTTCAGACAACGGTTCGGGCATGGACGATGACCAGATTCACCGGATATTTCAGCTATTCTACTCGTCCAAGGGTAGAAAGGGTACCGGCATAGGACTTTTTGTCACCCGCAAGGTAATCCGCCAGCATGGGGGAAGCGTTACCGTGGAATCCAAACCCGGGCATGGGGCCCGCTTTGTTATCACCCTTCCTCGCCAGATGGTCGCTGCGCCGGTTCCTTCAAGAGTTGAATAACCGGAGCAGGCGTTACGTTTTTTTTAAAAGTGGAAGAGTATAATTCAAAAATGATAATGATCGATACCGCATCAGCCATTTCCTCTCTTTTTAAAGCCCTGCCGATTCTTGATTTTGTTTCCCGGACCCGTGAAATCTATCTGGTCGGCGGGGCTGTCCGCGACATCCTGATGGGTAGAATTCCGCTCGATTATGATCTCGTTGTTCCGGAAGACCCGAAAACCCTTGCAAAATCCATCGCCGGTCCAGGCTGTTCCTTTTTTAAATTGGGGAAAAACCGGCAGGCTGTCCTTCGGGGGCACTTCAAGGATCATACGATAGATCTGGCTCAGATGGAAGGCGGTTCGATTGAATCCGACCTGCGTCTTCGCGATTTTACCATCAATGCCATGGCTATTCGGCTGGACAACCGGTTTTTTCTTGATCCGATGCAGGGACACCAGGACCTGGCAAGCCGCACCCTCCGAATGGTTTCCGAGCAGGCTTTTCCGAGCGATCCGCTCCGGCTGCTTCGCGCCTATCGCATTGCCGCCACCCTGAATTTTGAAATCGAAAAGAAAACGGAATCGGCGATTAAAACCCACAGCCGACTCATCCGCCGGCCAGCGGGAGAGCGGATTCGGGAGGAGTTGATCCGGCTGCTGGCGGCACCTTGCGCAGCCGGATATTTGCAGAAAATGTGCGACTCCGGTCTGCTTTTTGATTTGTTACCAGAGCTCGGCGATGAGATGGCATGCACGCAGAACCCTTACCACTGCTTTGATGTGCTGGATCATACGCTGAATGCCTGTCGGCATCTGGAATCTTTTCTGAGCGGCAAAGAGATTGAGACAAATGCATCTTTTCAGATAGCGATCAACCGGATTGACAGCCGCCTGAAGCCATTGTTGAAACTGGCCATGCTGCTGCATGATATTGGAAAGCCCCTGACTCGATCGGTTGATCCTGCGGGCGCCGTTCATTTTTGGGGACATGAAAGAAAAGGCGCTGAACTTGCCAAAGAAATATTAACCCGGCTGAAATTTTCCAGCAAGGATACGGAATATCTGTGTCGACTGATACAAAATCATTTGCGGCCGGTTTTATTATATCAGGCACACCAGAATCAGACACTGACCCGAAAAGGAATTGCCCGGCTTTTCAGGTCGTTGGATACCGATGTTCCGGACCTGTTGATCCATGCGCTGGCAGACGCCTGGGCAAAGGCGGAAAATGCCGGCGATATGGATCCGTCTTTTTCCGGTTTTATCGAAGATCTGTTGAAAAGTTATTTTCAGGACTATACGCCGCTAAAAAACGAGGCGCAGCTGATCACCGGCCAGGACCTGATCACCTTGTTCGGACTGAACCCATCACCGGCATTCAAAATCATTCTGGAGGCTGTTGAAGAAGCCCGGCTGTCGCAGAGCCTTTCCGGCCGGGAAGATGCGCTCGCCCTGGTCCGGACATGGCTGGTATCAAACGAAAATGGGATTTGCAGGATCCGTAAAAATGATTGACAATCCGGGGGCCCCATAATACATAATCAGCATATGGAAGTGCACAGCTCACTGGTGGGGCTCCCGGACTTCAAATCCGGTGTGGGGCGCTGATACCGTCCCGGGTGGGTTCGATTCCCATGCACTTCCGCCATATCCTTAAGAAACAACACGTTTCCGCCATCAAATCCGTCTTAAAATAAATGACAGATAACGGCATTTGATTCAATGTAAGACTGGCAGAGCCCTAACCGGACTCTGCTGAATCTGACAAGGAGAAAGAATGCGACGTGATGAAATAACTTCTCGAACCCAGCAGACAGGGCCTTTATCAACAAAAGCCAGAGATTTTTTTATCATGCCGTTGATAAAAAAGCACTTCCCGGGCCTGGCGGAGAATCTGGCTCAGGATGATGAGGATCCGTTCCAGGATGCAAAGAAAACAAGCAGTTCTTCTTTATCAGAGGATATTGCCTGGGAAGACAGGGGCTCCGATATTACCGTCATTGCCTTTACAGGGATGGCCATACGCTACGGAGGAATCCCGCAGTTCGAGTTTAAAAAAATACTTTCCCAGGAAGGGGACCGGTATAATCATATTTTCGTCCGGGATGTTCGGCGAAGCGTTTATTTCCGGAGCCCACAAGGAGGAAACAACGGCCTCCAGTATTATCAGGAGCTGATCCAGGATGCTATTTCCCATCTTCCCCCTTCATTTAATGTGGCAATCGGAATTTCCAGCGGCGGTCAGGCTTCTTTTCTTTTTTGCAACCGCCTTCCCATTCATCATATCCTAGCGTTTAATCCGAGCTTTCCGACTGATCTGTATGCATCTGAAAGCCTGCTTCGATTGGCCCTCCGGCCAAAACTGCTTTTCACGGATCACATGTCTTATTTCGAGTCTATTTTGATGGTGCTTTCTGTCGGCGCGGTCTTGAAACGCCAGCGCCGGTTATTGGGAAGAGAAAATATCCCCGACGAGATTCAGTGTTTTCTGAGCACCCGGTCACAGTCACCGACTGCCACCATTTTTTACAGCCAGCGCAATCCCCCCGATTTTCGTCAGGCAATGCGTCTCAGGGGGACTCCCGGCATTACCCTGAAGCCGTTGAACTCCGCTCGGCACGTCTGCCTGAAGGAGCTCAGGGGTAACGGAGAACTGGGCCCGCTGATCCATCATGAGATCCATAACGCCCATACCGCATGGCTTAATGCGGGAAACAGACCCAGTATAAAGTCAGATCAAAGATTCGCCGATTGAAGGATGTCCGGCACAACGGTTTCTTTGCCGATGGCCATAATGTGAACGCCGTGGGCAATGCCTTCTTCCTTGATTTTGCGGATCATTCGGCCGGCAATTTCAATTCCCTTCTGCAGGGCGCCGCCCTTGGGCGCGCCGGCCATTTCCGCAACCAGGTTGTCCGGCACATAAATGCCGGCCACATGCTGGTTCATGTAAGTCGCCATGCGCGCGGACGTCAGCAGAACAATCCCTGCCAGAATCTTCACATCAAATTTTCCGGCATAGTCCATGAAACGTTTGAATGCATCCAGGTCGTAAACCGCCTGAGTCTGAAAGAATTCCGCGCCAGCCCGGACTTTTTTTTCAAATTTCAACAGCTGCGGTTCAATGGGGTCCGACTCAGGAGTGACCACGGCTCCGGCACAGAATTTCGGCGCACCTTTCAGCGGATTTCCCCCCATGTCCTTTCCGGATTCCAGGGCTCTGATGGCTTTCAGGATCTGAAGCGATTCCAGGTCATGAACCGGCTTGGCTTCCTTGTGATCCCCCAGAGAAATGTGATCCCCGGTCAGACATAACACCGTATCGATCCCCAGCACACTGGCGCTCAAAAGATCCGACTGTAGCGCCATGCGGTTGCGGTCCCTTCCGGTCATCTGCAAAATGGGGACTCCGCCCATTTCCTTGATGATATGGCAGCCAACCAGAGAGGACAGGCGCATCACAGAACTTTGATTATCCGTCATATTGAGTCCGTGGACCTTGTCTTTCAGCAGCGAAATGTGCGCTTTCATCTCTGCAATATCGGTTCCCTTGGGCGGGCCGACTTCAGCGGTGACAATGAAATCTCCGGATTGAAGTGCGTCTTTGAACGAAACAGCCATCTCTTATTCTCCTTTATAAACTTCGTGCACCTGCTTTGCCGGATGACTCTGGGCCAGGTGGTTGCGCGGCGGAAAATCCTTCCGGATATTATCGAGTTTGCCCATTTTCTCCAGGCGCCGGTAGATCAAGGTCCAGGCGCAGTCCTTTTCCTTGTCCACTTCGCATTTGCCGTGATCAGTGCCGCCGCAGGGGCCGTTTAAAATGCCCTTGGCGCAGACCGTCACCGGGCAGATGCCAGCTGTTTCCCCCAGAACGCAATCCCCGCAGGCCCGACAGCGCTCTTCCCAGGTGCCGTCCTTCGGCGTCATACCGATAAAGCGTGTATTGACGGCGGGAAGAATCTGCTGCGGCTCCGACAGATCCGCCAGAAGCTGGACCCCGGCGCCGCAGGCCATTGAAAGCACGAGGTCATAATCCTGCAGCTTGTTCAGCACCAGCTCCATGTATTCACGGTTGCACTGGCGCTCCACCGTGTCTTCATCGATCTGAACATCCCTGCCGTCCTTTTTGAAACTCATGCGAAGCTGGGAAGCCAGAAGACCGACTTCTTTTTTCCCGCCAGCCATACAAACGCTCACGCAGGTATCGCAGCCCAGAATGAAGACTTTCCGGCAGTCGGCGAGCATGGTTTTGATTTCATCAAATGGTTTTCGTTCCGCTACGATCATTTCAACACCTCGTATGAATTAATAGGCTGAAGGCTGAAGACTGAAGGTATAAAATCTATTGTCTTCACCCTATCCTTATATATCGGCTGCCATTTCCAGGGCCGGATCGGATTTTTTCTGAACTCCGGTAAGCACCGTTAGCTGTACGGCCTTGACTCTGCGATAGACTTCCGATGGCTTGAGCTGCTTGCCATTGACAGAAAGAATATCCTTTTCAATGGAAATGCCGAAAAGCCGCTCGTTCTCTTCCAGATACGGCAGAATCAGGTTCCAGTCCGCATCCGTGAATTCCGCAAATTCGCCACCGTTCAGCTGATCCTCCAAAAGCCTGTGGTGGGGGTCGCGCGCAAAAATAGCGCCTCCGGAGGCCAGTGAAAAGAGATTGGAGCCCGGATAGGGCGTGGATAGTTCCTTCAGGCTGCCGTCATCGGAAAGCGCCATGCCGTTTAGAATCACGAAACCGCCGCCGTTATGGGGATCTCCGGCCATGAAGGATTCCGCCAGATAGTCAAGGGCCGTGCCATTGATCACCACGCGCGGACATCCTACGGCATTGATGAGGGGCCGGCCCGCTGCGTTTCCCATTACGTAGACCGCTCCGCCCTTGGCGCCATACATGAAGGTCTGGCCCACATCCCCGAACACCACTAGCTTTCCGTCCTTCAGGATCTGGCCGAGCTGATCCTGGGCATTGCCGTGAACATGGATTTCCATGCCGTCAATGCCGGAAGCCAGATAGTCTCCGGAACTGCCGTAAACATCGATGCGCACCTCCTGGGTGTTTGGCCCGAATCCGTTTCCAGTAAAGCGCTGGCCCCGGTAACCGTAAACAATGAACCGTTTCCAGCCCCTGAAATAGGCTTCGCAGAGCAGGCGCGCGTCACAGTCATCGCCTTCGGGCTCGAATTCCCGGGTATACACCACCAGGATTTCCTCACCGGCCTGGGGAGGCCGCAGCAACTCCCGGGTCCTGAAATCAATGTGGCGATACCGCCCGCCCGCCGGCTGATCCAAATCCGGGGTAGCGCCGAAAATTTCGCGAAGACTGCTGCGAACGATCCACAAGACCCAGGCGCGTTTTTTATCCCCCGTGGGAAATCTGCGGTCATTCAAAAGCGTCAGGACTTCAATGGCCACGGCCTTGTCCGTATCGCTTTCGCCGGCTGCCCGGACCATCTCTGCGCAGGCCCAGCGAAACGTGTTGTAATCCCAGGCCTGCATCTCACCGGCCAGATACGCGAACATTTCTGCAATCCGGCCCTGGCTGAACTGAAGAGAAAGATTGCGGCGGATTTCCCCCTCACGTGAGGGCGCGGTAACCGCCGCCGTCGCATCGCAGCATTTCTGGTTTTCAGCCACGGTTTGAACATTTCCGAATTTGTCGGAACAGGTCAGGCGCATGGCGCCATTTTCCGGTTTGACGGTAAAGACAAAGGTGCCGCCATCCGTATGGCTGCCGCCTCGGGCGTTCCAGTACTTGTCGCAGACCGGACAAAAGCGCGGATCTTCTTTAGCCAGGCTGTCGAGCGTGGCGTCGATGGCCTGTTTTTCCGAACAAACCAGTCCGATCTGAACCTCACCGTCCTGAAGCGCAAACACCTGAGGCCTCAGCATGGCGGTGTCGGTAATGCCTATCAGTTGGAACACTTTCTGGTAAGGATCGTTTCTGGCAATGATGAAGAACCAGGGACCGTCCGGGGATCCGTGAATGTGGGCTGCCTGAATCGCCCGGTAAATCTTTTGCTTGTCCGCCGGAAGCTGATCGAAATCCGCTTCCGTGGTGGGCGCCAAAGCTTCGATGATGTATTCCAGGGGATACTCGTATACCCGGTTGAGCAGATCCAGCATCAGAACCGAGGCTTCCGTATCCGTGTGAAACAGGGGAAAGAAGCTGCGCTGCTTCAGGTATTCGCAGACCGAATGGTAATTGGCAAAATCTCCGTTATGAACCAGGGCTTCGTGCATGCCGCTGAACGGGTGAGCCCCGCCCGGATGCCACACGCGGCCCTTGGTCGGATAGCGCTGGTGGGCGATCCAGATGTGGGACTTGAATTCTTCCAGTTTGTAATAGCTGGCCACCAATTCGGCATATCCCACGATCTTTAAGATCATCATGTTCTTGCCGTGGGACATCACAAATGCTTTTTTATCCCCCAGTGTGGAATAAAACCGGGTGTTGAGCTTGAATGCGTTCTGGCACATGAATTCGTCTTCGGCCCGGCCCGGCTTCAGGTGCTCAAAATGATTCGTTGACGTGAAATCCCGCAGCACTTCTTTTTTCACCCGGACAAAATAACGCATCACGTCCGGTGGCTGCACCTCAAGGCCGGGAATATCGCGGTAATCCGTTACCGTGGGAATTTTTTCCGATTTGGCAATGTCCAGCCAGGGAAGAATGAATTGGTCTTCAACCGCCTTTGCGGCTGCTTTGTCTCCTGGATCGATCAGAGCCACCTGAAGCATGTAATGGCTGTCCAGAATTTCAGGTGTCACCCCCAGGGCTTCCGGCACAAATCCGACTGCGGCAATGCCGCCACCCTTGCCGTTGCCGCGATTGTGCATCTGCTTGGAAGGCTCGAAAATATGCTTGCCGCCCACGGGGATGGAACAGGCAAAACCCGTGACCCCGCAGCCCCCTTCTTCTTCCACCTTGACGCCGGAAAGCGGGGGGTATTCCCGGATCAGCCGCTCCCGGGAAGCCAGTATTCTTTCAGCAGCAGAAAGTATTTTGCTGGTTGTACTCATTGACCTTCTCCAATAAGAATGCATGTGGTTTAGACGTTTCAGTTATAATCCAGATGGCGCAGGCAATCGGTTCTGCCCACCAGTTCGCGAATGCTGCGCATGCCGAGCTGCTGAAGGACGCCGACGATCTGTTTACGCCAGGACGCATACAGGTTATAAACCCGCTGGGCGCCCCAGTCCACCGTGATCAACCCGGCCAGCTCCGGATCCGTGGTGGCAATGCCACGCGGACAGCCGCGTCCGCTTTCGCAGGAACTGCAGCGGGTGCATTCCAGCGCCACCATGCCGGCAGTTCCTTCCACCACGCCATCCGCGCCCAGGGCAATGGCCTTCAGGACATCATGAGCCGTTCGTACGCCGCCGCTGGCAATAAGCGTCACCTTGTCGCGCACGCCTTCTTCCACCAGAAAACGATGCACCTTGGGAATGGCGTATTCAATCGGCATGGCGATGTTCTTTTTAGCGATGTCAGGAGCCGCTCCGGTGCCGCCGTAGCTGCCGTCCATATGAACAATGTGGGCGCCGGCATAATAACTGCCGATGGCCACCATGTCCACGTCCGCCGGGGTTGACACCTTGACCGACACCAGGGCCTTGGGATTCATGGCCTTGATCCAATCCACGTGCTTCTTGTGGTCTTCCACGGAATAGACGCTGTGAAACGGAAATGGGGAAAAAAGGGCGCTGCCCTTGACGGCCTCGCGCATTTTGGCCACCCGCTCCGTTACCTTATCGCCCAGAAGATGTCCTCCCAGGCCGGGTTTGGCGCCCTGAGCATACTTGAACTCGACGATGCGCACCCGCTGGATGGTTTCTTCCTTGACACCGAAGAGCCCGGTGGCCACCTGGGTGATCATCTGCTGATCAAAGGGATAGAGAAATTCCGGATACCCCCCCTCGCCGGTGCATCCGAAGGTGCCCCACAGCATGGCGGCTTTGGCACGGGACACCATGGTGCTGTCGCTGACCGACCCGAACGACATGCCGCCCTGATACAGGGGGAGGGCAATGGTGATACGATGGCTGTTGTCCCCGCGTTTGTTCAGCTCGATGCTGGTATCGATTTCATCTATTGGAATGGCCTGGAGCGGTTTTTCCGGAAATCGGAACCGCAACTTGTCAAACCCGCCCCCGGAATTGCCGGTTCGGTATTCCAGGTCCACAGTGGGAAGCTCGCCGGTTTCAGCCTGATACCAGGTGCTCATGAGCAGATCCGCTGTCCAGCGAAAATCGCCCAGAGCTTTTACCTGCGGATTGATCACCACATTCAGGGCCTGGTTGGGACATTTCTCCACGCAGAAGCAGTCCTGGCTCTTGCACTTATCCGGGCCGACGCAGAGATAATCCCTGGGCGTTCCCATGCGGGTGCCCGCCTTGAAATGCACACCATGCGGACAGGCAACCACACAACCGGAGCAGCTTTTGCACTGTTTTCCGCGCTGAACCCTGTATTTGCCGATGGTATGACGAAATCGTGAAGCTGTTTTTCGGATCTCTGCCTTCACGGTCTGAATACTCCTTATATAATATAAAAGTTATGTGGCAAGCACTCACTGAGGACTGGAATCAGTAGTCAGTGACCGGTAGTCAGCAACAACTCTCCCTGATTACGGTTCAGGGCCTTTTCTGCCCGCCAAAAATGGCGCCGAAGGTGTCTCTTTCCAGGTCTTCGAAGAACATGGCCCGACCGGCCTCGCCGCGCACCCGGCGCACATCCCGGATACCCATGGCGCCCATCAGCTCGATGAGTTGACTCCACCAACTGCACATCAGATTCACAACGCGCCGGCTGCCATATTCGGGATCGAGGTCCTGCAGTTTCACGGGACAGGATTTTCCGGCCACACAGCGTTTGCACACCCGGCACTCCAGGGCGATCAGCAGCGGCAGGTCAATGGCCGCACCGTCCGCCCCACAGATAATGGCTTTGGGTAAGTGCTCTGCCAGGGCAATCCCGCCACTGACGAGCAAGGTGACCTGATCCCGGATGGATTCATTCACCAGATGCGTATGAATGTCGCGCAGAACTTCCTTGACAAACCGCGGATCGTCGCAGTCCACAAATTCGTTTCCCCGGTAATCGGCAAAAAGATGAATCACTTCCGCTCCAGCCTGGGCGAGATCCGCCGTGATGGTTCTGGCTTCAGGGTTCATGGGAAGGCGAACGGAAACGACCCGCCGGGGATCGCGGTCTTTGAGCTGCTGAACCCGCTGCCAGACATCGGGCGAATAGAACAGCTCAACCATTTTCACGCCATCGAGAAATTCCGCATCCGGGTCAAATGGTTCGACGGACAGCAAGGGAACGAGCTGTTCCCTGAAGGGCTTAAGAAACTCACCGTAGGTTTCCGGTGTAATGTACATCAGGCTGCCGATCTGCCGGGCTGCCTCGGCAAAGGACAGGATAATCCCCTTTCCCAGGTTGCCAAAGGGCAGCGTGTTGAAGATCACGGGAAGGGGAACCTCGACCAGGGGATACATTTCGTGGAGAAGCCTGCCGGAAGCGTCGAATTCCAGGTGGTGCTGTTTTCTCCCCACATCAATGGCAGTGCTGATGTATTCGCGGCCGTGGATACCATCGCGGGTGGGCCGAACGATTTCCGACATGTCCGTCCACATGGCATCAAAACCCGGACCACTGAAAGGACCGCGATATCCGGCGCCGGACACCGGAATCTTGCCGGTTTCGGCCTGGAACCAGGTGTTGTGGATGATATCCGGTTTCCAGTAGGCGTCGCCCATCCTGAGAAACTCCGGATTGATCGTCTTGGAGAGCACCCCTCGGGGGCAATTCTGAATGCAACTGAAACAGTTCTTGCACTGGTAATCGATGGAATCCACCAGGGTTTGTGCATCATAGGCGCGATTCGTATACACGTCATAGAGACAGCGCTTTTTGACACAGGTCGTGCATTTCAGGCAGTCCTCTTCAAAATCGATGATTCCCGACCGACCTACCGGAATAAAGTGCGGCGCAGCAGGGGTCGGTTTGATATGATATTTTTTGGGCATTTGACTTCCTTCCTCGTTTTAAATGCGATCCTGGGCTGTGCCCTTGCTTCTTTGCAAGGGTCACGATCATCAGGCGGCAACCATCCACGGACCGATTTCCCGGGCCATTGCAACCGCGTCTCGAAGCGCCTTTGCAAATGTAGATTCATCGCCGGCAGCAATATGGACCATGCGGACTCGGTCTTTTCCCAGCCCCGCTTCAGCCAGCAACCGGTTGGCGTAACGCACCCGCATTCCGGCCCGCAGATTTCCTTCCACAAACTGGCACTGGCCCTCCAGGCAACCCACGATCATCACCAGGGTTGCGCCTGTCTCAATGGCGCGCAGCAGATAGAGCACATCCGTTCGTCCGGTACAGGGCAGTTGGGAAATTCGAATCTCCGCCTGATCTTCGGGAATGATTTTCTCGACATCTTCTTGGCAAACCGCCGAGGAATTGGCGCAACAATAAATCACTATCTGAGGTTTCATCGATACTCCTTACTGCTGAGCAGAAAAACAGAAAACAACCCCGGCCATATAAAACCGGCCAAGTTCCATGCAAAACAACCTTAATGGAAAGGTAAAAAACTAACCGTCAGGCCGTAACCCCACTGTAAACAGGGCAAAGCAAAGCCGGTTAGGCATATTTGATTAATTTTATCGGCAGATGGAATCAGGTAGGAGCAGCGTTGGTCCAGGAATCTGAATGGGTCGGGGTGCTCGGATGATCATTAAGAAGGCCAGGCAAAGCTTCCTCCTTGTCATCCTTGATCGGCAAACCCGCAGCATCTCTTCATTGAGATATTGACCGCATTGCAGCAGAAATCGACATTGACTTCGACCTCACTTAATAAAGAATAATATTTTAAAAAGCAAGAAATTTTAAAAAATTTTTGATTTGAGATGGCGATCGGAAGGATCTTTCCGGATTATCAGATGAATGCGATTATTTTTACTCAGACAAAAATCAATCTTGAAAAGATTTCATATTTTATATACAGTTAATAAAAATAATTCAATCTCTATTTTAAATTCATAATTTATTCGTCGCAACAACCTGTTCCAATTCGCTTTCAAAATGATATTCCAGCAAGCATTCAGGCTGATGCCGCGAAAACAGGCGAGCAGCGATAAGACATACTTCACTAAGCATTCACACCTGAAAAGGCTTTTAAACGCCTTTTCAGGGCAAGATGCCGGGAGGCCGACGCATGACCCCGAGGTTACCCAAGATTATTTTCGCTATCATTGTCCTGGCTGCGGCCGGCGGTTTTTTCGTGATGTTCGGCCCCCCCAGACTCATGGCCAAAACCGAGACCCCGGACTTCTGCGCTTCCTGCCATGTCATGGAGTCCCAGTTCGAAGCCTGGTTTCATACCGGAGCACACCGCAGCATCAAGTGCATCGACTGTCATCTTCCCCACGAAAATATCGGCGCCTATTACATCTGGAAATCCATTGACGGCATGAAAGACGCCGTTGTGTTTTATTCCGGCAGGGTCCCTGAAACGATCACGCTTTCAGGTCACGGTGAAAAAGTGGTACAGTCCAATTGCATCCGCTGCCACGAAACAACGGTTGAAAAAATCGACCCGGAGCGCATGTGCTGGCAGTGTCACCGCTGGCTTCAGCATGGCCAGGCAGGTGACAGACTCATGAACTGATGGCCTTACCATTTATTCTCTTTAATTGAAAAGGAGACTTCCGATGTCTTTTTCTGTTCACCACACGGTGATTCGCGTTTTTATGGTTTTTGCCGTATTGACGGTTCTGACCGGATGTCAGCCGTCCAAACCCGAGCCCAGGCAGACCGTCGTCATTCCGGACGGAGAAATCGATCCAGCGGTCTGGGGCAAGGCCTATCCAGAAGAATACGAGCTCTGGAAGAAAACCGCCGATCCCAAGGCCAAACGAATCAGCAAGTACAAAACCGGCATGGACGGGGGCCTTATCACCGTGGACAAATTGTCTGAATATCCCTATATGGCGCTGCTCTTCAATGGCTGGGGATTCGGCGCCGAATACAATGAACCCAGGGGCCACGCAAACATGATTCGGGATCAGTTGGCAATTGACTCCACACGTCTGAAGGCCGGCGGTGTCTGCCTGACCTGTAAAACGCCCTATGCCCCCAAGCTCCAGAAAGAAATGGGGCTGGATTATTACAAAAAGCCTTTCAAGGATGTACTGGATCAGATTCCTGAAAAAGACCGGGAGCTGGGCGTTGCATGCATCGACTGCCACAGCAACAAGGATATGACCCTTAAAATCTCCCGCGGGTTCACCCTGACAAAAGCCCTTCAGGACATGGGCACCAATCCGGACGCGCTGACCCGGCAGGAAATGCGCACCACAGTCTGTGCGCAGTGCCATGTCACCTATGCCATCAACAAGGATGCGGAAGGCAAGTCAACCGGCGTCTATTTCCCCTGGCAGAACGGCAAATGGGGCGCCATTACCATCGAGGACATCATCAAAAGACTCCGCAGCGATGAAACGGTCAAAGAATGGAAGCAGACCGTGACGGGCTTCAAACTGGGATTCATCCGTCATCCGGAATTTGAATTCTGGACGAACAACAGCGTGCATTTTAAAGCCGGAGCGTCCTGCGCCGACTGCCACATGCCTTACACCAAGGTCGGCGTGTATAAGGTTTCCGACCACCGGGTGATGAGTCCTGTCCAGAACGAGATGCGTGCCTGTCACCAGTGCCATGCCCAGAGCCCGGACTGGCTCAAGGAACGGGTTTTCTCCATTCAGGACCGCACCGTATCCATGATGCTGCGCTCCGGCTATGCCACGGCCACGGTCGCCAAGCTTTTTGAGACCACGCACAAGGCCAGGGACACCGGTAAAACCATTGACGAGGAACTGTATAAGAAGGCAAAGGATTTCTATGAAGAAGCCTTTTACCGGACGCTGTTCATGGGCGCCGAGAATTCCATCGGTTTTCACAATCCAACGGAAGGCCTTAGGATTCTAGGAGATTCCATTGCGTTTGCTACCAAAGCAGAAGGCTTTCTGCGGCAGCTTCTGGCAAAGGCCGGCGTCGATGTGCCGGTTAAGGTTGACCTGGAGATCATGAAATACGTTGATGAACGAGGAGAAAAAAAGATAAAATTCAACCCGTCCCTGGAATTCAAAGACCCCATGGGTCTTCAGGACCGGTTTTAGCTCACGCTTACCCCTTCCTCCATTGATTAACGGAGGAAGGGGGTTTTTCTTCCATTCAGGCGTCATTGCACTGACCAGCATCCAGCAGTTCCTTGGTCCTCAGGGCCGCTTCACCGCACCGCAGAGCCGGTTTTTCCGCCAGAACGGTGATCTGGTGATTCGACTTCAGTATGTCGTTCATTTAAATCAGCCCTTCGGTGAGCTGCCCGATCCGGGCCAGGGACAGGGGCTGGATAACGGCCTTGCCGATGCCTTCCGGAAGTACGAAAAGGATTTCATCGCCTTCACGCTTTTTATCTTTTCGCATGGCGGACAGGATCGCTTCCCGCTGGCCGCTCAAACGGGTGGGAAGATTCATGCGGGTCAGCAGATCTTCAATGCGTGCCGCATCTTTTTCGGACATCAGCCCGCAACGCCGGGCAATGGCGGCTGCCGCAACCATTCCGATGCTGACAGCTTCTCCGTGGGGAGCGCCCGTGATTTTCTCGATGGCATGACCGATCGTGTGTCCGAAATTCAGAATCCGTCGCTGGCCTTTTTCCGTTTCATCCCGGTTGACCACGCCGGCCTTGATGACGACCGAATCATGGACGAGTTTTTCGATCACATTTCTATCCAGTGCCAGCGCTTGCGGCCACTGCCTTTCCAGAAAGACAAACATATCCGCATCGGCAATGATGGCGTGCTTGACAATCTCGGCAAACCCGCATAATAAATCTCGTTTAGAAAGGGTATGGAGCAGATTCATGTCGCAGATCACAAATTCCGGCTGGCTGAAGACGCCCACCATGTTCTTGAAGCCGCCGAAATTAACGCCGTTTTTACCGCCCACGCTGGCGTCAACCTGGGCCAAAAGGGTGGCAGCGACAAATCCGAAGCTCACCCCTCGCATATAGGTGGACGCCACAAATCCCGAGATATCGCAGACGATTCCGCCGCCGATTCCCACGATCACCGTGGAACGGTCCGCTTCCAGATCCACGAGTTGTTGGTAGATGCTGTTGACCGTATCCAGGGTCTTGATGGTTTCTCCGCAGCCGATGGTGATGACCGGATAACGGGGAAAATCTTTCTCATAAAGATCCAGCAGGTGGTGATCCGTGATGACCACGGCCGGCCGGCCCGAAATATAGTGTTCAAGCTGCTGGAGGCGCTCTCCGATCAGAAGGGTTGATTTGCCGGTTTTCCCCTGAATGTGCAGTGTTTTCATAATGGCCTCTTCATTGTTTTTAAGGTCAGATCGCAATTTCCCGGCCCGTGGCGCATTGCTTGTTAAGATGGGCTCGCTGTCATTGACTAAAGGAACTCGCCTCCCTGTCTGAAAAAAAGGGGACTTGAGGGAATTATCATTTTTGGAGACAGCCGGAATGCTAATTGTCAAGTTGTGATAATCTAACCTCATTTGTAACACCAATCAAGTCGATATTCGCCGGAAATGAAAAAGAATACTTGACAGCCTGCCAGACTTGACGTATTTGTTGAGCAATAATTTTAAGGAATGGTTAATCATGCGCAATTTTCTGATTCAGAAAGACTTTTTATTCGGACGCTTCTTTTTTAGCTTTAGAAGCGTTCATTCGGCGCATTAGCTTTTTCTGAACAATAGCCGCCCCGAATGGACTTCAGCCTGTCCATTCGGGGCTTTTTTATTTTTAAGCCCCGAAGGTACCTTACCTTTGGGGCTTTTTTATTTTTGGCAGCACTGCATTGTCATAGCCAGAATAGTGTAAAACAAAGGAGACCAACAAATGATTCTTGTACTCAACCAAGACATTACCAAAGATCAGAAAAGCCACATCCGCAACATGCTCCTGGACAAGGGTTGTTTCGTGCGCGAGGCCGAAGATGCCGGACAGAACCTCATCGGCGCTTTGGGTAAAAGCAATCTGGATGCCGGTTTTTTAAAAAATCTGCCCGGAGTTGAAACCATTACACCCATTACCACACCCTTCAAGCTGGCCAGCAGGCAGTGGCATTCGGCAGACACACTGGTGCCAATCGGGAATGTGCTCGTAGGCGGAGAACGCATCGTGATCATTGCCGGCCCCTGCGCGGTCGAAAGCCGCGATCAGGCGCTGACCATTGCCCGGGAAGTGAAGCGTTACGGGGCGGTGGTTTTCCGGGGCGGCGCTTTCAAACCCAGGACATCCCCCTATTCGTTTCAGGGCCTGGAAGAAGACGGCCTTAAAATTCTGGCCGAAGTGAGGGAACAAACCGGTCTTCCGGTTGTCACCGAAATCACCTCGGTAGCCCAGGCCGATATGATGATGAAGTATGTGGATGCGGTGCAGGTCGGCGCCCGGAACATGCAGAATTTTGAACTTTTGAAATGCGTGGGCCGGATGGGAAAAACGGTGGTACTCAAACGGGGCCTGGCCGCCACCATTGAAGAATGGCTGATGTCGGCCGAATATATCATGTCCGAGGGAAACGATCGAATTATTCTGTGCGAGCGCGGCATTCGCACTTTTGAACCCTATACCCGGAACACCCTGGATCTGTCGGCCATTCCCGTGCTTAAAAAACTCACGCACCTACCGGTGCTGATTGATCCCAGCCATGCCACGGGCATTCGTGAAAAGGTCAGCCCCATGGCCCGGGCCGCCATTGCCGCAGGCGCCGATGCACTGATGATCGAGGTCCATCACGATCCGGACCATGCCCTTTCCGACGGCCCTCAAAGCCTTTATCCCAAGCAGTTCGGCCAATTGGCCCGCGACATCTATGTGATTGCCCCGGTCGTAGGCAAACAGCTCGATTTCGACTACCTGGATAAGACCATCAGCGCTGCCAGATGGCAGGACACCAACGGCCACAGCCTGCAGTCCATTGCATTTCTGGGCGAACTGGGCACCTTCAGCCACAAGGCCTGTTTGCAGTATTTTGGCGAGAAGATGAATGCGGCGCCAAAGCCAAATTTCCGGGCCATATTCGAAACGGTCAAATCCGGAGAGGCGGCGTATGCCGTGATTCCCTTGGAAAACTCCCTTTCCGGAAGTATTCATGAAAACTATGATCTGCTGCTGGAATATGATCTGGAAATCGTGGGGGAAATCACCCTTCGGATCGTGCACTATCTGATCGGCAACCCGGGGACCCGCCTGGAAGACATCCGCCGGGTCATTTCAGCCGGACCGGCGGTTCAGCAGTGCCGCCAGTTTTTGGATCGCTTTCCCGGCTGGGAAATCGTTACGGTCAACGCCACAGCCAGTGCGATTCATGAGATCACCCGCAGCCAAGGGTCTTCGGATGCGGCCATCGGTAGCAAGGAAGCCGCCGAACTTTACGGCATGGACGTTATTGAGGAGGGAATTGAAACCAACCCGATGAATTTCACCCGGTTTGCCGTGATAGCCGCAGAACCCGACAGCAAAAAAGCGGCCAGAAAATCGTCCCTGGTCTATTCGGTGGGCAATCAGCCCGGTGCGCTTTACGAAACGCTTAAAATATTCCAGGAGAACCATATCAATCTGGTTAAGCTGGAATCTCGTCCGATCCACGGCAAGCCCTGGCAGTACATGTTTTACGCAGATCTGGAAGCCGATGTTCGTTCAAACGAATTCTCATCGATTCTTGACAACCTGAAATCCAAAACCGACTTTTTAAAGGTTCTGGGCTGTTACTGATGGAATTGAAACGAATTGACGGCGATGTTCAGGCGATGTTTCACGTGAAACAGATCCGTACAGAATAGCCGGACGGTTAAGAAGCCGTCACAGTTGATGAACTCGTAAAAAGTCGCCAAAACGGGATGGCAAAGTAAAAAGTTCAAGATCAAGGCGCGCAAATCCTGAGGAATGAGGCGTACTTTTCGTACGCCGCAATGACGAAGGATGCAGCGCAACGCAGATATTGGACTTTTTACGAAGCCATCACAGTTGATCCCATGGAATGTACGGCAGATCCGTTTCGCGCTCCGCCACGTCCCGAATCGATTTCCCGGTTTCAAATGCCTTTCCGGCAATAGCGGCGGCCCTGTCATAGCCGATGATCGGCGCGAGCATCGTTGCCATATAGAGACTTTTGTCAACATTTGCCCTGCAGACAGACGGATTGGGGTGAATGCCGGCAATGCACTTTTCAGCAAATGCGGCTGCGGCTGCGGAAAGCAGGGATATGGATTGCAGCAGGTTATATGCCATCACCGGCATCATGGCATTCAGCTGGAAATGACCGCCCAGGCCGCAGAGCGTTATCGTTGAATCGTTTCCGATCACCTGGGCCGCAACCTGAACCACTACTTCCGGAATAACAGGATTGATTTTCCCCGGCATGATGGAGGATCCGGGCTGAAGTTCGGGAAGATGGATCTCCCCCAGACCACATCGAGGGCCTGAGGCCAGCCATCGAATGTCATTGGCGATCTTTATGAGGCTGACAGCAATGGTTTTTAATGCGCCGCTGGTTTCCACCGCAGCGTCCCGGGCAGACTGGGCCTCAAAATGATTGTTTGCCTCGATAAACGGAAGCTGTGTGGCCTCGGCAATCCGCGAAATGACGCGTCCGGCAAAACCCGGATTTGCATTCAGCCCCGTACCGACGGCGGTTCCCCCCAGAGCCAGTTCGCACAAGCTGGCCTGGACAGACACCGCACGCCGGACTCCCAGATCCACCTGCCTTTCAAAACCGGAAAATTCCTGTCCCAAAGTCATGGGAACCGCATCCTGAAGATGGGTTCGCCCCATTTTCAGGATATCCTTGAATTCGTAGGCCTTTTGAGACAGGGCTCCCTTCAGCTGTTCCAGCGCAGGAATCAGCAGGGTGGAAATTTCCATCAGCGCGGAGATGTTCATGGCAGAGGGAAAAACATCGTTGCTGGACTGTCCGAGATTAACATGGTCGTTGGGATGGGTAGGGACTTTTCCACCTCTTTTGCCGGTCAGATTCTCGTTTGCCCGCGAGGCGATGACTTCATTGATATTCATGTGGGTGGAAGTTCCGGAGCCGGTCTGAAACACGTCCACCACAAAGGACGAATCCAGTTTCCCGTCCATAACCTCCTGAGCGGATTCAGCGATGGCCTCAGCCAGTCTTAAATCCAGGAGACCCAGCTCCGCATTCACCTCAGCGCAGCATTTTTTGATCAGTCCAAGCGCACGCATCAGCGAGATAGGCAAGCGCATACCGCTGATGCGGAAATTGTCAACAGCCCTCTGCGTCGAGGGACCATAATAGGCCGTTTCCGGAACATTCACCTTTCCCATGCTGTCCGATTCTTCTCTGAACGTCATAACTGATTCTCCGCAATTTACAAAGTTATCAATAATGCTCTTGATCTTAAGCATTTACATGATATGATAACTACTGAAATAGTCAACTGGAATGACAGGTTTACCTGCTGTGAACTGCAGCAACACGCCATGAGAATATGACTCCCCCGCGATCCCCCTTTTAATGAGAGGGAGTCAAAGAAATATATTGATTTTATTGATGAACAGTTTTTTCATTACCTATAAACAGGATGAAGAGCCCTGCCCATGAAACCCCATATCATCATTGATTCGTCCGGCATTGATCGGATATTGACCCGTATGACCCATGAAATACTTGAAGTACACAAGGGAACGGAACAATTAACCCTGATTGGCATTCAGACCCGCGGAGTGCATATGGCCCGGCGGCTTCAGAAGCGCATTCATGCGATCGAAGGGGTTGAAGTTCCCGTAGGTATTCTGGATATTACCCTGTACCGGGATGACTGGACCCGCATCAGTCACCATCCGGTGATTCAGGCGACGGACATTCCATTTTCGGTGGATGGACGCGATATCCTCCTGATTGATGATGTCCTGTTTACCGGTAGAACCATTCGGGCCGCGATGGATGCGCTGATCGATTTCGGACGCCCCAACCGGATTGAACTGGCCGTTCTGGTGGACCGCGGGCACCGGGAGCTTCCCATTCAGGCCAATTATGTGGGAAAATCCCTGCCAACCCGGCGCGCTGAAAACGTGAATGTCATGTTTTCAGAAAGCGACGGCATGGATCAGATCGTCCTTGAAGAAGGAAGTGAAGAAGATGGGAACTGAAGAACATAAGGCGACTGCGCCAAAAAATCTGAGCATCGCAATTCTGTCCGTTTCAACCACCCGTACCCTTGCAGAGGATAAAAGCGGTCAATGGATCAGCAGACATTCCAAAAAAGAAGGGCACCAGGTGGTGTGCCACCGGGTAATTCCGGATGACGCCCAAATCATCGCACAGACGATATCGGAGGTTCTCGCCGTTCATTCTCCCCATGCAGTCCTTTTAACCGGAGGGACCGGCATCAGTCCGAAGGACGTCACCATCGAGGCAATCCGGCCCTTGCTCTCCAAGGAATTAACCGCTTTTGGCGTTTTGTTCAGTCAGCTCAGCTTCGAGGAAATCGACTCTGCGGCGCTGTTGTCGCGGGCCATGGCAGGCGTCATTGATAATGTACTGGTGTTTTGTATGCCAGGCAGCCTGAATGCCTGCAAGCTGGCCTGCAATGCGCTGATATTCCCTGAACTCGGGCATCTGGTACGTCATCTTCAGGAAGGCTGATTGAAATCTGAAATCATCCAGAGTACGGCGAACGGGGATCAGCACACTTATCAACCCATAGCCCTAAAGGAGGCAATGCAATGGATAGAAGAGATTTTCTGAAACTGTCTTTAAGTCTCGGCGCAATGGCTTTTTTGGAAATTCCGGGCTCCCGGCTTATTTCACAGGCAGCGGCGGCAGAGTCGCCTGTCAATCTGCCGCCGCTGCCGTATTCCAAAGACGCCCTTGAACCTTATATCTCAGCGCGAACGTTTGAATTCCATTATGGCAAGCACCATCAGGCATATATTGACAATACCCGGAAATTGATCACCGGAACCGAATTTGCCGGTCTTTCACTGAAGGAAATCATTCAGAAATCCAGCGGAAAACCCGACCAGGCTGCCGTCTTCAACAATGCCGCCCAGTCCTTCAACCATGAGTTTTACTGGAACAGCATGAAATCCGGGGGCGGTGGCGTACCAAAGGGCCGGATCGGCCTGGCGATTGAAAAGTCATTTGGCAGCCATGCGCAGTTTGAAAAGGAGTTCTCGGAAGCTGCACTGACCCAGTTCGGAAGCGGATGGGCCTGGCTGGTTCAAGACGGGGCATCTCTGAAAGTTGTCAAAACCGCCAATGCCGACACCCCGATGACGCGGGGATGGGTCCCCCTGCTGACCCTTGATGTATGGGAACACGCCTATTATCTGGATTATCAGAATCGCAGAGGAGACTATATCCGGGCATATCTGGACCATCTGATCAACTGGAGCTTTGCCGAAGGCAATCTGGCTGGATAAAATGACTTCCGATTATGTGTTATTTAATAATCAGAATAAATACCCGTATCAATTTTAGACTTGCAATTTTTACATCGATAAACAATACGCGGATAGCCTGATGAAATTTTCATTTGTCCACCACACGACTCACATATTGCTTTATTCAACAATACAAATATAATAATTGGTATTGTTCCAATGAGTAAAGCCAGAAAAGGGAGAAATTCATTTAAAGGAAGAATGTGAAGCCAAGCAAGACCAAGAAATACCATAAGTGACCCTACCCAGGAAACAGAAGCAACACGCCTCAACTTCCTTGTATATTCAATAGAATTCATAAGTCATTACCATATTGATCACCATTCCGGCGCAGCCACTCTTCATGGTGTTCATATTCAGGTGCCGCTCGTCGCAATCGCTCGTAAAATGCCGGGCTGTGGTTATGCTCATGCAAATGCACCAGTTCATGTTAAATCAGGTAATCAATCCGCTCCGGCGGTAAGAGGATCAATCGCCAGTGAAAAAAGCTTCCCATTTTCGGTACATGATCCCCAGCTAAATTCCAGATCACGGATTTCAATGAATTCGGGCTTCACGCCCACACGGCCCTGCAACATTTGAAAAAGGAGAGAAATAATATGAAAAGAGCAGTTTTGGTTGCGATTGTTGCTTTAATGCTTTCGGCATGTGCTGGCGTTAATTATTATATACCGCCTAACGAGATCAGGCCGTCTTTTGAAGGCTCCGGTCTTGGGTCTTATTAGATAGATAGTGATTTATAGAAAGGAATTGTTCCTCCCGGCAACGATCGGCGCACCTGAACCCTATCTCGAAAGCCTTCTTTCCTCCCGGTGATTGAGGGTTTTTTTATTTGATTCCACATCACCCTTTATGTATTGTGATTCAGAGGTAGTCAGAAAGGAGATGATAAAATGAAAAAAGTTATGTTTATCGTGATAATGGTTATGTTTTTTTCTGCATGTTCAGGAGTAGGAGGTCCTCCTCCAACTATAGGTAGAACTCATGGAGTTGGTCTGGATAACAATGGGACACACTGATCATCACTTGCCGAATCTGAAAGAAGGAAGATGTCATGAAAAGCCTTCTTTCTTTCCAGGTGATTGAGGGCTTTTTGTTTCGCCTGTTCAGGTTGGAAATGGGAGTGAAAATAAATTAAAGGGGGTAGTCGGTTAGTGCCCCATGGTGTATAATCCTCGCAAAAACTCTTTTGCTGAGGAGATGCCGTGGAAATACCCTTGATATCAGGTCGCGATTATCCCAACACGTACCGCAGTTTTGTTGAGATGTTTCCTGACAATGCATCTTGCGCTGCATACCTCATAAAATTACGTTGGCCGAATGGGTTTATCTGTCCAGCCTGTAAAATAGCCACTACTCCACGGCAAGGCAGTCGTGGTCGCTTAACTTGCCCGCTTTGCCGCCATCGCACCTACGCCCAAGCGGGAACGATCTTTGATAAGACACGGACACCGCTAACGACATGGTTCGACGCAGCGTGGCACGTGAGTACAGCCAAGAATGGTTTGTCTGCTAAGACGCTGGAGCGCACTCTTGGCACAAAATATCGGGTTGCTTGGACCATGCTCCAACGCTTTCGTGTGGCTATGGTAGATGCCGAACGTAAGCCGCTCTCCGGAAATATTGAAGTAGACGAAACCTTTATAGGCGGCGTCAAGCAGGGCGGAAAAAGAGGCCGTGGTTCTGCGAAAAGCATAGTAGTGATTGCCATAGAAATCATTGATCCCAAGGGGTTCGGGCGGGTACGAATGCGTCACATTCCCGATGCTTCTGGTGAAAGCTTGATGCCGTTTGTATGTGATGCAGTCGCTCCAAGTTCTGTTGTGCATACCGATGGATGGAGCGGCTACAATGGATTGTCTGAACATGGGTTCACCAGAAAAATTACTGTGCAATCATCTTCAGGCGATCCCGCACATGTATCCATGCCAGGCGTTCACCGTATAGCAAGTTTATTGAAACGCTGGATATTGGGAACACACCAAGGTTCAGTAGTTCCAGAACACCTACAGTCTTATCTGGAGGAGTTCACTTTTAGATTCAACAGACGTACTTCTCGGAGTCGTGGCTTTGTGTTCAGAAGATTGCTTGAACGGGCGGTTGCAACGGGTCCGGTTACTGAAAACGATGTAACGTACGGATATAACTGGGGCTAAATCTAGTGGGGCACTAACCGACTACCCCCTTTAAATTAAAAAGGGTTGCGGTTTTTAACTGTAATCCTTTGTTTTATGTGGCTGAGGGACAAGGATTCGAACCTTGGTTAACGGGGCCAGAACCCGTCGTCCTGCCGCTAGACGATCCCTCAATTATTCGATCAATCTACATAAAAGGAAGAACAT
>Ga0268284_1000117_pt1 | contig 75491 bp, 64 predicted proteins | sample saktaG_14_FD_190137 | JGI IMG/M metagenome (GOLD analysis project Ga0268284, IMG submission 190137) | Saline water microbial communities from Sakinaw Lake, British Columbia, Canada - sak_2013_06_06_40m | ecosystem: Environmental > Aquatic > Non-marine Saline and Alkaline > Saline ...
TTTCAGCCCAATGGGATCTGCGGTAACATAGCGTCCGGATTCCGGATCATAGAACCGGTTCCAGTTATAATGCAGGCCGGTCTCTTCATCGAAGTGCTGGCCCGGAAAACGGAGGTTGTTCTTGACCGTCTCCGTCCGGATCTGGGCCTTGCCGAACGGCAGATAGGCGGCCTGCCAGACAACTGCGCCGGAGGCGGTTACCAGCTGCTGCGGGGTGCCGAGATGGTCGTTGATAAAATAATAAGTGCCGGGATGGATCTGGTATTCCCGCAGGGCTGCCGGTTCTCCGTCAAGATATATATACTCCCTGAAAAAGGCGCCATCAAGAAGTGTTTCGGCAATAAGCCGGCTGTTCAGGTCATAGAGATAATGGATGGTCGTATCACCGACGGTCTTGCGGATCCGCCGGTTGCTGCTGTCGTAGCCGTAAGTGGCCACGGTGCTGCCGTCCTGTTTCATCACTTGAATCATCCGGTTCAGGCCGTCGTAGATAAAGGAAAGGGTTCCGTCTGATACCATGTTGCCGTTGGCATCGAAAGCGAAAGTCTTCGGGGCTGCGCCGGTGCTGCCGGTCAACTGGTTATTGGCGGGGCTGTAGCTGTAATCGGTTGTCTGGCTGACGGCGGCCGGGGCCTGGATATTGGCGATTGTGGTCACATGGCCTCCGGCATCGCGGGTATAGCTATAATCCAGGTTGCCTGCTTGAATCCGGGTGATATTGTAGCGCTGATCATAGTCCCGGGTCAGACTGACCGAACCCAGGGCGGCACTTTTTAAAGGCCCGAAGGGAAGATGAGTAACAGCGGAAATCAGCGATTCTCCGTTCACGCCGATCGATGTAATTTGCCCGCCTGCATCCCGTGCATAGGCCAGACAGAGGCCGCTGGGGTAGGTCATTCCGGCAAGCTCGCCGGTGGCGGCATCCCAGCTGTAGGAAATTGTGTATGAGATGGTTCCGATCACCCGGTTCTCGGATTCGATCCTGCCGGTATTGTCATAAGAAAAGGTGACCGTTCCCTCCGGATCTTGAATCCGGCTGAGGCGGCCGATCGCGTTGGGTCCCTGGTCATAGGTGAAAAGAAGATTCTCCCCGGAGCCCGCATAACTCTGACTGACCGGCCGGTTCAACGCATCGTAGGTAAATTCCGTGACCTGACCTTTTGCATCGGTGACGGTGACAAGATTGCCCGCCGCATCGTAGCTGTAGCTGGTAAATCCGGTATCCGGAGCCATGCGGGAGATCTTTCTGCCGAAATCATCGTAGGCAAAGTTCGTCACCTTGTTTTTGGCATCCGTTACCCGGGTGACATTGCCATGCGCGTCATAGGCGTAGCTGATGGTGGCATTGTCTGCCTCTGTCACCGACAGCAGGCGGTGCAGGGCATCGTACCGGTATCCGGTCTGCATGGAGGTGGCGTTGACCGTTTTGGCGAGATTGCCGACCAGGTCATAGTCTGCAGTTTCCTGGGCCGGGCCGGGAAGGCTCACGCTGTTCAGATGACCATAATCGTCATAGCCATAGCCTGCGTACCGGGTAAGGGCGTTCTGGGAATCATGAACCTCTTCTTGGATGCGCCGCCCTTCGCTGTCATAGGAATAGGCGATGGCGTTTCCCAGGCTGTCCGTTATCCTGGCGATCTGGCCTGCGGGTGTATGACTGTAAGTGATCACACGGTTGCCGGGCAGGGTCAGTGCCTGCAGCTGTCCGGCGCTGTCGTAGCTGTATGAAGTAGTCAGTCCGGAAGTGGTGGTTGAGACCAAAAGGCCGCTGACATTATACGTGCGGCTTGTTACGATGCCGTTCGGGTCGGTGACGGTCTCTGCCTGGCCAAAGGCGTTGTAATCACTGTAGGTGGTGGTATGCCCCATCGCATTTGTCACGGTCTGCAGATTGCCCCGGTTATTGCCCTGTGCCGAATCGTTCGGGAAGTACGAAAAGCTCACCACATCGCCTGTATCGGAGCGCGGCCCGTCCATCGATGTGATCTGGCCGTAGTCGTTATAGGCATACCGGATTGTACTGCTGATTGCGGTGGTTCCGGAAAATCCGCTCTGCTGCTGGCTGATCAGGTTGCCGTTTGCATCATAGGCCATGGTGGTGACCGTCTGCTGGCCGAGGTTGGCAACGGAGGGTTGGGTGATGGTGGCAACCCGGTTGGTCAGGGGGTCGTAGGTCTTGGTGGTGGTGCTGGCCAGGGAAGTGCCCGCCGCCTTGGTGATGCGGGTTGCATTGCCGGATTCGTCATAGGCGTAGGTGGTCTTTACGCCGCCGGCATCGCTGGCTTCGGTGATCTGCATCCTGGTGTCATGGAGATATTTCGTATCGGAAGATGAGCCGCAGGTGCTGCAGCCAGGGCCCGTCATGGAGCTGACCCTGGCAACACCTTTTGAGACTTCCATCAGATAGGTGGTGGCAACCCCCAGACTGTTGGTGATGATCCGCTGATAATTGCTCTGGTAGCTGATCGTGATGGCTTCGGAACCATTGGCCAGGGACGAGGAGATGACCCGGTCCGAGCTGTCATAGCCGATGGTCTGGGTACGGGCATTGTTCGGGTCGATGACACCGGTCAGGTTGTGGATATCATTTGCATCCTCATAAAGATAACGAATGACGCCACCATCCGGCCGGGTGGCCGATATCAGGTTCTTATTGGCATCGTAGCCATAGGTAAACGTGCCGATCGGACTTGTCAGCGTTGATAGCAGGGAGTCTGCATTATACTGCAGGGTCAAGCTCCGGCCGAATCCGTCCGAGACGGTGCGAAGAACGTTGCCGTCATAGCTGAGGGTAATGATGTTAAGATTGCGATCACGCTTTTCAATCAGGCGGCCAATGCTATCGAAGATAAGACCGGTTTTATCCGGCTCGCTCAGGGTATAGGTGGTGCTATTGCCGGTACCTGTCTTGGTAAGGACAATCTTTTTTCCAGTTTGATTGATCCATGTATTGGGCCAGTCTGTGATGAAGTGAATAATACGGCCATCGGGCCGTTTGTAGATAGGAAGGTTATTCTCGAAGCTCAATCTGTCGTTCCAGGAAAAGGTCCAGCCGAATCCCAGGGCGGTATTATCGACGCTCTGGCTGTTGTAGCTCCGGGAAAACTGCAGGGCGGAACCCGGCCCGTCAAGAGAAATATCATTCTGATGCAGGTACTTGTTTCCTGTTGAGAAGTTAACGCCATGCCGGGGAATATAGGGATCATTCGAGGCGGATGCAACAGAGGCAAGCATAGCGGCAAGAAACAGAACGCTGAGCATTGATAGAAGAACGCGTAACGGTTTCATGGGTTTTGTTTTCCTGAATGGTCGTCTTTTGTGAGTTGACATCTCATAAATGGTCGGTGCACTTTAGTTTTCCCAAAATGGTGCCGTTTTAATTCCTAATTACAGGCAGGGTCTCCAAAATTGCTTGCCGGGTCAGGTTCATCCTTTAATCGCCATTCGTACGCATCTAAAGAACTTGAACAAAAAGCCCGGACATCGTATCCCCATCTATTTTCAGCATCTTGAGAGCATTGATAATATATCGGATACTTGCCTTGGTGCGTCGCGAGATCTGGAAATTCAACACACTGTACATTGCTTTTCATGCATCTATAATCAGATTCGGTGCAAGCAGTTTCCGGCACACAGCTGCCATCTTGACAAGAAGCAGCAGTTTTGTAGCAGCATCCACTTTGGGCATAACATTCTGCATACGTTTGAATTATTTTATATTGCATATATATGCGAGCAACACTCAAAGTATTCGATGGATTAATGGGTTCAGTCGCTGGACCTGCGGCACCCTCTGGACATTGGGCGCCAATACCATGCCAATATCCTTTTGCTGGGTCATATATGGTTGTGTCTTCTCCGAAGATTGTTGATGGAGAAGCAATAAACATTGTTGATATGGTCAACAACGTAAAGAAAAAGCTGCTGCAAATATTTTTTTGTACCAACATGTAGACCTCGCTGATCAAAAAATTAAATCATGGAATCCCTGCAGGCCCAATGCGTATCGCAGCAAATCTTAGCTGACACGCAAATCCTTCATAAACAATTGGTTTTTCGATGTCAAGCAAAATAATATATTTGTGATAATACTTATGAATATTACGTAATCTAATGATTATTAGCCCTTCGATTCTCGTCCATACTTCCCTGGTTGATAACGGATTAATTAAGGTGGGAAATAGTGCTTTTTAAAGAGGTCTTGAATGAAAGGTCGTCCTGCCCGAAATCTGATGCATGACAATTGGGGGTATAAAACGAATTTTATTTCTGTTTCATGTAAGGCATTTTTTGTTCAGAAGCCCGAGAAGTTCTTCGGTCAGCTCTTTATCCGTAAACTGTTTTGCGATAATGGCGTTGCTGGGGCAGGAGGCTGCGCAGGTTCCGCACCCCCTGCACAGGGCTTCCTGAATTATGGCATGGGATTTTATAAAGACAATGGCCCCGTAAGGACATGCACTCAGGCAGACCCGGCAGCCCGAGCACAGATCGGGCTTGATTTCCGAAACACAGGCCGGAAGACGGATAGACTTTCCCGGAATCAGTCGGGACAGCATCAGCCCGGCGGCAGCCTGTCCCTGGCTGACGGCATCCGCAATGTCGCACGGGCCTCTCGCGCAGCCGGAAATCCAGATCCCTTCCCGCAGGGTGGACACCGGGGCTTTTACCGGATGTTCGACTTCAAAAAATCCATCCGCATCCATCGGAACATCCAGGCATTCAGACAGATACGCCGCGCTTTCAGCTCCGGTCAGTGCCGGCGCCAGAACCACCATGTCGCAGATTCCATCCTGCATCCTGAGAAGAGAATCCGTCCACCGGATTCCGATGGCGGCTTCTTTTTGAAAGATTCCGATGCTGTCTGGTGCAGCCATGCGGCAGAGCTGAATCCGTCCCTGAACCGCGGCAAACAGGCCACGGGCGTCTTTGCCCGGCAGACACCAGTCTGAAAAATAAACCTGGATGGAAACATCGGGCAGCTTCTGTAGCGCCAGTTCCGCAAATTTCAGCAAATACCGGCAGCACACCGCTGAACAGTAAGATTTAAATGCCGGAGTCCTGGAGCCGACACAGTGAATCATGGCGATACGCCGGGGCGGGGCCCCGTTTTTCAGAACCAGTTTTCCTTCGGTGGGTCCGGTTTGGCTCACCAGCCGCTCAAATTCCATGCTGGTGTAAACATGGGGAATGGTTCCGTATCCGTAATGCAGCAGGGGACTGATGTCCGAAAGATCAAATCCGGTTGCCAGTAAAATGCCGCCAACGTGTATTTCTTCAAAAAGATCCGTTTCATCAAAATCGATGGCGCCAAAGGGACAGGCATCCCTGCAGGCGCTGCAGGCCTTGCCGGAAAAGTGCAGACAGGCTGTTGAATCCACGCAGGCAATATGGGGCAAGGCCCCGGGGTAGGGAATGTAAATAGCTTTTCGGGTGTCCAGTCCTTCATTGTAATCATTGGACACCTCCACCGGACAGAGGTCAATGCAAACATCGCAGCCCAGGCAAGCATTCGGAGACACGAATCCGGCCCTGCGGCGGATACGGACCTGAAAATTTCCCAGAAATCCCCGGACATCCGCGATTTCACTTAAGGTCATCACGCTGATGTGATCATGATGCAACACCGCATCCATCAGGGGATCCAGCAGACAGGTGGCGCACTCGCCACCGGGAAATACCGTCTCAAACCGGGCCACTTTTCCGCCGATGCAGGGAAGGGTTTCAACCAGATAGATCCGGCGATCTTCACGGGCAGCGGCAAGCGCTGCGCTCATTCCGGAAATACCGGCTCCCACAATCAGAAAATCAGCGCAGCACGGAATTTCGCCTTCAACCAGGGCCGCGCTGAAAGCCACCCGCCGAGCCGCAGCCCGAATCAGGACCTTTGCCTTTTCGGTTGCAGCGGTCCGGTCCGGGGTCACCCAGGCGCATTGTTCCCGGATGGCGGCCATTTGCAGCAGAAACGGATTCAGGCCGGCGCTTTGAAGAACGCGCTGAAACGTCCGTTCGTGTTCCTTGGGAGAACATCCGGCAACCACGACATGAGTCAGGGAATCTGTGGCAATTTCCTTGGCGATCCGCGCCTGGCCTTCAGCAGAACACAGCAATTCATGTCGCCTGGACAGGACAACCTCCGGCAGTGTCCCGGAGAACGCCACCAGGGCGTCCATATCTACCGCATCCCGCATATTGGGTCCGCACGAACAGATGTAAACGCCGATCCGGTTCATTTTTTCAGTTGCCGCTGAACCGCCCCCGCCGCCTCCATCAGGGCTTCTGAAAACGTGGGATGGCTGTGAACCGTTCTGGCAATATCTTCGGAGCCGGCCCCCATTTCCATGGCCATCACCGCTTCTGCAATCATTTCGGAAACCCGCGGGCCGATCATGTGCACGCCAAGAATCCGGTCGGTCCGGGAATGGGAAAGGATTTTGACGAGCCCATCGGTTTCGCCCATGCACCGCGCCCGGCCATTTCCGGAAAACGGATAGGCACCGGCGATATAGGGGATTTCCCGCGCCTTGACCTGCTCTTCGGTCAATCCCACACTGGCTACTTCCGGCCAGGTATAGATGACGGACGGCAGGGCATCGTAGTTGACCTCCGAAAAAAGTCCTGCCATGGCTTCGACTGCGGCAATTCCCTCTGCAGACGCCTTATGCGCCAGCATGGGGCCGGGAATGACATCTCCGACCGCATAAATTGAAGGAATGCTGGTCTGATAATTGACATCAACACGGACATGGCCGGTTTTTGGATCCATTCCTACGCCGACAGCTTCAAGATTCAATCCCCCTGTCAGGGGCTTTCGGCCCACGGCAACCAGAACGCGGTCAAATTCCATCGTGTCAGACTTGCCCTTGGATTCAAGGGTCAGTTTCACCCCACCCTCAAATACATCGGCATGGGTCACGGTGGTTTTGAGTCGAAACGCCATACCCTGTTTGTCGAGTATGCGCTTTAAGGTCCGGCTGATCTGGCCATCCAGGCTTGCGGCAATCTGAGGCAGCATTTCGATGACGGTGACCGTTGCGCCCAGGCGCTGCCAGACAGACCCCAGTTCCAGGCCGATATAGCCTCCACCGATAATACCCAGTGTTTTGGGAACCTCGGTAAAGTTCAGGGCGCCGGTGGAGCTGACAACCCGATCCTCATCGAATTCCAGGCCCGGAACCGTAACGGGAGCGCTACCGGTTGCCAGCAGAATGAATTTTGCTTCCAGAATGCGAATGCCGCCGTCGCTGCCGACCACTTCAACGCGATGGCCGTCCATGACCCTGGCCGTTCCCTGAAGAAGCGTCACACGGCCGGCGTCCAGAAGCTTTCTCACCTGTCCGGTCAGGGTCTCCACCACCTGGTCTTTTCGAGTCATCATGGCTGCCAGATCCAGTGTCAGATCCGACACCCTGATGCCGTGAACCAACAGCCCGTCCTTTGTCATCGCGTAAATCTCGCTGGAATCCAGAAGGGCCTTGCTGGGAATGCAGCCCACATTCAGACACACGCCCCCGGGCCGCTGCGCCTTTTCCACGCAGACCACAGTCATTCCCAGCCCCGAGGCTTTCACTGCAGCCGTATAGCCGCCGGGTCCGCTGCCGATGACTATCAGATCATAGGTGTTTTCTGCTGTCATGATCAAATCTCCATCATGAGTCGTTCGGGTTCTTCGATGCATTCCTTGATCCGTTTCAGGAAAGAGACGGCGCCGCTGCCATCCACAATGCGGTGATCGTAGCTGAGCGCCACATACATCATGGGGCGAATAACGATGGCGTCATCGATCACCACCGGCCGTTTTTCGATCTTGTGCATGCCCAGAATCCCGCTTTGCGGAGGGTTTAAAATGGGGGTGCTGAGAAGAGAGCCATAAACGCCACCGTTGCTGAGGGTAAAGGTGCCGCCTTCCAGTTCGTTCAGGCCTATCTTTCCGGAAGCGATTTTATCCACAACCGATGCAATGGCTTTTTCCAGCTCCGCAAAGCCCATGCGATCCGCATGGCGAAGGACCGGCACCACCAGCCCCCGTTCGCTGCCGACCGCAATGCCGATGTGATAATAATGGTGATAGACGATGTCCTTTGCGTCGATAAACGCATTGATCTCGGGGAAATCCTTGAGCGCGGCAATGCTGGCCTTGATAAAAAAACTCATGAACCCCAGAGATACTCCGTGTTTTTTCTGAAATTCATCCCTGTACCGGGTTCGAACAGCCATCACCCGGCTCATGTCGATTTCATTGAACGTGGTGAGCATGGCCGTCTGCTGTTTGGCCTGAACCAGCCGTTCGGCAATCCGCTGACGGATCGGGGTCATTGTTTTGCGGATCATGAGTTCATCCCCGGCATCATGACGGGTCTCGTGACGGGGTGCATCCATGGACGATTGTAAAGGAGATCCGGCTGCAGGTCCGGCAGGCATGGCCGGCTGCATTTCAAGATGCAGCAGCACATCCCCCTTGGTGATCCTGCCGCCAGGTCCGGTTCCGGTGACGGCAGCGATATCAACAGGATGTTTCATCCGGTTTTCGTGGATGAGGCGGCGGACGGAGGGAGACAGGTTCTCCGAAGCATGAATGGATGATTGAGATAATGCGGAAAGAGCATCCACGGGCGGTACGGATGGATGGACATCGTTGGACGGAGAAGGAACAGGCATCGGCAGCTCCGAGGGTTGAACACCCGTAGCCAGATGAAGCAGCGGAGAAGACGGCAAGGGAGTCGGGACGATTGACTCGGCATCTTCATTCACGACAAGGGTCGCGACAACCGTGCCGATGGGCACGGTTGTCCCCGCCGGAACCTGAATGTGAAGCACTCCATCGGCTTCTGCAGCCACTTCCAGCGACACCTTGTCGGTTTCAATCACCAGTATGGGCTCATCTTTTTTTACCGAATCCCCGTCATTTTTAAGCCACTGGGCAAGAACCGCTTCCCTGACCGATTCCCCCACGCCGGGAATTTTGATTTCAATGACCATGCTTCCTCCATCATTCTTTGCCCTTTCCTTTGAGCAACATCTCAAGGGCCTCAAACGGTCTGTGTCCAGAACCCGAATCGGTTTCGCTGCCCGGGGTTTCATTGCCGTACCATTCCGCGTCCAGATACCGGGAGTGCTCATTTTCATGACAGTAGAGACAAAGCAGTTCCCAGTTGCTGCCGTCCGGCGGGTTATTGTCGTGATTGTGATCCTTATGATGGACCGTCAGCTCCCGAAGCTTTTTTCCTTCAAATTCGCGCGCGCATCTTGCACAAACCCAGGGGAAGAGCTTGAGCGCCCGTTCCCGGTAAGTCTTTTCCCGAAGTTCCAGGTTCATCCTGGCTTCGGCAATGATCCGGTCCATACTGCCGGCTTCCGCCGGTTTCTTTTTTTGTGCCATGTGCTTACTCTCCGGATAACAGGCGGTAGGCAACAGGCTATGGACCAAGGGTATCCTTTCCTCGCCTAAAGCCTATTCCCCATAGCCTATAATTTGCTATTATTACCTGTAATGTTGAACCCTTGTCAATAGGGATTCCAGATACCGCGATTTCACCTGCTGGCTGGCCAGGACCTGCTGGATCGGCGGTATTTTTAGAATAACCCCCAGTACGGCAGCCAGCGCACGGTGACTCCACAGCACCCGGTTGTCAAAGATCAGGTGCTGAAGCGTGCCGCGTTCAATGGCCATCATGATGATCCGGTGCGTGCTGTCCAGGGGCGTGATCACGCGCTGCGCCCGTTGCTTTAAAACGACATTTCCCCGGGTGCAGGCCCTCACACACAGCCCGCACCCCAGACAGATATTCTCTTGAAGCTTTGCTGTTTTTTTATTCGGTTTGCGGGGGTCATTGGCCGAAACCAGAGTCATCGCCTCCACGGGACAGATGGCCACGCATTTTCCGCAGCCCACGCACGTATCCGTGCAGACTTCGGGAATGAAATTGGTGGTGTGAACCGGATGAAGCGCGCCAAAGCGCCTGGCGGCGATCATGGCCTCGCAGCAGCACCCGCAGCAGTTGCAGATAAAGCACACATTTCTTTTGACATTGTCGCCAAACTGGACAAGATGGTTTTCATAGGCCAGTTGCAGCAGATCCAGCCCTTCTTTTCGATCCACTCTTCTTGCATGGCCGTGCTTGATCAGTGAGGCCGCTACCGTGTTGAACGTCATGCAGATATCCATCGGCGCATCACAAGACCGGCCCAAGTGTTTCATCTTGTGCCGGCAGTAACAAACCCCGACCCCCATGTGCGTGGCTGTGGCAATCGCCTCGGTTGCCCGCTCATAATCCAGAACCTGCACCGAAAGTTCCGGCGGCAATGCCGGTTCATGAACAAAGGCGCGGCCAAGCTGAGTTTCCCCCCGGGTGAAAAGATCCCGGATAAAATCGTCTTCCACATTCAAGTACTGGTAAAAAAGCTCGCTCAGAACCTTCTGGTCGATATCGCCGCGCACCCGCATGAGGGAAAATTCAAAAAAGCCGGCCATGGGCGGCGGAAGGCAATAAACCGTCTCGCCATTCTGCTCGATATCCACCAGAATGGCCCTTGACGCCAGATCATGCAATATTTTTCGAGTGCTGGAAACATCCATCTTCCAAATGCGGCCGGCCATTTCCGCTGTAAACGGATTGATGGGCATCATGGAAACCAGGGCAGCTTCTTTTTCGCTGAAGAGCAATTTCAGGATTTTAAACAGCAGATCAGATGACGGAGCACCCTGCGGAAAACGGTTCAGGCGTTCCACGAGTTCGGAATAACCGGAAGTTTTGATATGGTGAGTCATCATAGTCCTCATTGTCGAGAAGAAAACAACATGGCTCTCGGATGAACCTAATAAAAATCTTCTTTCAGGATAATCTTACGCTTATCGTTATCTAAAACGATGATTTCTTTCAATAAGGATTGAATCCGGTAATCCAGGACTTTTAAAGAATAAGGAAAATCAACGGTTGGCTCAAATTCGCCGACTACCTGGAGTTCGGACTGCCGATAACCCAATGGAGAAACACCCACGATGATTCTTGCATTTGGGATAAAGGTCCTTACCTCCGAAGGATCAATCGTCAGCTCCAATCCGGACAAACACTTCCAAAGAGATTCACTGTTATTCATAATCTCAAAAGAATAATAAGAAAAGCTGCCTGAAGCAACCTGAACTCTTGCACCGTAAATGTTGAAAGCATATCCTGCGTCGGTGAGTTCTATCTCTCTGAGAATGCAAAACGAATTTTGTTTTCGATTGCCTATTTCTTTCAATGGGTTATCGAAATCCATCTTGCTGCGTGCAATCTGCCAGGAATATCCATAATCTCTTTCTTTCAATATTTCCAAATCGATCGCCATTTTCAACGTTCTAATTAAACGGCGATCGACGCTGCCTTTAATGGCATTGAATATCCCCCCTCTGATCAGCATTTTTTTCGTTTCGGGATTGTAAAAAAAAGTCTGTCCGGAACCGATATTGAAATAATAAATATGATTCGAATCAATATTTGAAATGCCTGAAGAAATAAGGATATGATTATTTTCCTCAGTTTCAATGGGTCCTTTGATGATATTTTCTTTCTTACTGAAGAAATCTAGAAAAAATGTTTTCGTGTCCTGTATTAATGGAAATTCTTTCACACGTTCAGTACGCCACTGTCTCTCATTCTGCGTTTCTTTATTTGCCTTTTCCTTGCTTTCTTCTGGCACCGCCATTTCTTGCTGATTTATTCGCTCATCTTCCCTTTTAATGGATAGTTGAAAAGAACCCAAAATCACCAGTATCATTAGACAGGATAGAAAAATCGATGCCATCAATTTTCGGGTCATCAGCAACCCCTCAATACGCGGTCGCACCCATCTGATAATCGCGGCGGCGGAAGGCGGCCCAGGCGATGATCAGGGTTACAGCGAAAAAAGCTGTCAGATATCCCAGCTCGGGCAGCACCGATCGAAGCGTGCCCTCCCGCACGAAAATCTCCACAAGCGCATTCAACCCCCAGGCCAGAGGTGAAAACAGGCTGATCTTCTGCATGAGATGCGGCATGACGTAGACCGGAACCATGATGCCGCCCAGGGCGGCGGCGCACACCACGGAGACCGGACCAAACATGGAGGCCTGCTCAAAGGTTCGGGCAAGGGTGCCGAGCATGATGCCGTATCCGCAGGCCGCCAGGGCAATGAAGGTCACAACGACGATCAGGGCCACGGGGTCTGAGCCGAGGGTGAGAACCGGCGCACCCAGCAGCGGCAAGCCCAATTTTCCCACCAGAACGATAAACAGAAATTGACCCCAGCAAACCGCGACATAGGCCATCAACTTTCCCAGGAGAATCGTCAGATAGGGGACCGGCAGCGTTCTCAGGCGGACAAAGGTTCCATCCTGCCGTTCCCGGATGATCACGCCCCCCAGGGGAAGAACGATGAAAAACATGCCGAACACCGCCCAGGCCGACACGTTATGCTGGACCGATGTCGGCAGCTTCTTCAATCGGCTCTGGCCGGCAACGACATCCATCAGCCGCCGGGTTCCCCACCCGGCATCCATCTGAAACAGCGGGGCGCTTCCCGGATTGGTCAGAGGCCGGCCGGTTAAGGCCTCCAATAAAAGATTGAACTGAACGGGTAGTGTTTCCGCCAGAATTCTGGCTTTCATTTCCAACTCCATGACCAGGAGCATTTGTCTCAGGGCATTCAAAACAGAAGATCGGAAGGCACCCTGAATCAGCGGATCGAAATAGACAACCAAATGAGGCAAAGCCGCTTTTTCAACCCCGGATGGACCGGAGATTGCATCGGAAATCTGATCCATGGCCCGTTGATGTACCGCTTCGGTGGTTCCGGATGGAATGACAATGCAAATCTGATAGCGGCCTTTTTCCACCAGCGCCTGGGCCTGTTCGGCGTCTATCGCCTGCCCGTCCACTGTTGTTAGCAGTTTGACGGCGCCGGATTCTTCCAGTTCTTTTTGAATGCGTTTGCCGAAATTCTGGTGATCCTGGTCGACAAACAGAATATCCATGGTAGTTTCACCCGTTGCCTTCAGTACATTTTCCTGGACAAGGGACACGACCACGACCAGTACGGCGGGCATGACAAAGAGCACGAGGAGTCCGGACCGGTCGCGGACGAGCAGGAGCAGTTCCTTGAACATCGTGGCCAGAAGCGGTATCATGCTTAATCCCTCAGTTCTTTTCCGGTCAGTTGAAGAAAAACGGCCCCAAGATGGTCGCATCCGGGATGCCCGTTGATCAGCTCTTCGGGGCTGCCCTGAGAAATGATTCGTCCTTCGTCGATGATGGCGACGCGGGAGCAGATTTTTTCGGCTTCTTCCATGTAGTGGGTGGTATAGAGCATGCTGGTTCCGGATCGGCTCAGATCGGAAAGCCGGTCCAGGATCATGTTGCGGGATTGAGGGTCGATGCCGATGGTGGGCTCGTCCAGAAAAAGCATTCTCGGTTCGTGAAGCATAGCAGCCGCTAAATTGGCGCGTCGTTTCATGCCTCCTGAATAGGCGGCAACCCGGATGCGGGCGTTGCTTGACAGACCGACTATTTCCAGGCAGATGTTGATCCGCTCCTTCAAAACGCGTCCGCTCAGACGGTACATTCGACCCAGATAAGATAAATTTTCTGCGGCGGTCAGGTTCGGATACAGGGCGATATGCTGAGGCACCAGGCCGATCCATTGCCGTGCCTGCCGAGAGCGTTTGAAAAGATCAATTCCGCATATGTGTACAGTGCCGGAATCCGGCGCCAACAGACCGGTCATCAGGGAGATGGCTGTGGTTTTTCCGGCGCCGTTGGGTCCTAACAGGCCCACGATTTCTCCAGCTTCCAGGGACAGGCTAAAGTCCGAAAGTGCGGGTGTCCGGGCGCCCGGGTATGTCTTGGTGAGCCCATTGGCCAGAAGTATCATCAATCTCCATTATCATTTTGCAATATTCTTGAACAACAGATATAATTTGTGGCTTAATCAGGACGGCTTCTTAAAAAGTGTCCGGATGCTGCGTTGCGCTGCATCCTTCGTCTTGTTATTGATATAGCCTCAAAGCAGCTTGCAGTCAACCTTTGAGATGGGGCCAACCGGACCCCATCGAATTTTACAGGTAAGCATGATGAAGATTCTTCTGGTGAATCCGCCCAACTGCGGTAAAAGCATTCCCGAAGAGGAATACGGAATCGATACGATCAAAATGATTTTCAGGGGGGAACCCCTGGCCCTTGAAGTCATTGCCGGCAATCTGGATGACCACGAGGTCGCCATTACCGATTTAAAGGTCACACCGAATGCACTGGAGGAAGACCTGATAAGGTTTCAGCCGGATATGGTCGGCTTCACCGCCGTCGCCTGCGAGGCCAACACCGTTGTGAGGCTGGCAAATAAAATCAAAAAACACACCCCTGCCATGGTCGTGGTGGGCGGTCATCACGCCTCGTGCGACCCTGCTTTTTTTAATCGGGACAGCATCGATTTTGTCGTTGTGGGACTGGGAAAACTCAGCTTCAGGGAACTGGTCGATGCCCTCGATAACCGGACATCCGCTATCGGCATTCCGGGGATTGCCAAAACCGATCCGGGCAGGACCCTGAACTATGTCCGGCGGATCTATTCCTTTCAGGATACCGTCGACGCCGCCCCCCCCCGCTACGATCTGGTAAAGGCGCATCGGAATTCTTATGTGATGAGCGGTGTGGGCGGCAAGGTCGGCTTTGTGGTCTCGGCCTATGGATGCACCCACTGCTGCGCTTTCTGCTCCATTCCGGCAATGACCCATGGCCGATACATTACCCATCGGCCGGAAGCGGTGCTGCGGGACATGCTGCTTCTGGGAGATGTTCCGATGATTCGCCTTGTGGATGCCAACACGTTCGGTGATCCGGAAATGGCCCGGCAATTGGGCCGGCAAATTATCGAATCCGGATTGAAAAAGGCGATCGTCGCCGATGTGCGGTCCGACACGGTGACCCGTCATCCCGACCTGTTCAAACTGTGGAAACAAGCCGGGCTTTCTGCCGCAGTCATCGGTTTTGAGGAGATTACGGACGCGGGCCTGGCACGGTTGAACAAGAAAAACTCGGTAGCCGTCAACATCAAGGCCATGGAAATCCTGAAAGAATTGGGCATCCGCATCATCGGGGATTTTATCGTCTCTCCGGAATATTCAGAAGCGGATTTTGATGCCCTTGGCCGTTTCGTATCCTCCCATGCCATCGACCTGCCGCTGCCGTCCATTTTGACGCCGCTGCCCGGAACCCCGCTTCACCGGGAAATCGCGGACAGAATCGTTATCCATGACCTGGATTATTATACGTTTACCAATGCAGTTTTTCCCACCCGTATGGATACGAAGCTTTTTTACCAGACCTATGCCGATCTGCTGAAACGCTTCCTGAAACACATTACTTAACGCGTAAAGAGGAGACCATGGACGTATTTATCAACGATGTATCGGCTTTTCTTCCCAATGATCCGGTGACAAACGACGCCATAGAGGCTGTTCTGGGGAAAGTGAACGGCATCGGATCCAAGGCCAAACGCATCGTCCTGAACAGCAATCAAATCAAACAGCGATATTATGCGCTGAATCCGGAATCGGGCCGGCTGACCCATACCAATGCCCAGCTTACAGCCGAAGCGATCCGAAAGCTGCGCCCCTACGCCGGATTTACCCCTAACCACATTCAATGCCTGTGCTGCGGCACAACCAGTCCGGATTTGATGTTTCCCGGCCATGCACTCATGGTGCAGGGCGAACTGGGGCTGGAAACCTGTGAGGCGGTAACCACTTCCGGCATCTGTCTTTCCGGCATGACAGCTTTCAAGTATGCCTTTATGAATGTGGCCGCCGGCCTTGCACCGAATGCCGTGGCCACCGGCTCCGAGCTGGCTTCTTCCTATATGAGGTCACAGTTTTTAACCCCGTTTTACAAAGACATACCGGACCTTGAGACACGGCCCGAACGGGCTTTTGACGCCGATTTCCTGAGATGGATGCTGTCGGATGGGGCCGCAGCGGCATTTCTTTCCACAGAGAAAAACAGCGAAAGTCTGTGCCTGAAAGTGGACTGGGTGGAGGTGATTTCCTATGCCGGAAAACTGGAGACCTGTATGTACGCAGGCGGAGTAAAGCAGGCGGACGGCAGCGTCGTGGGCTGGCGGGATATCGAGGCCATCGCGCCGGAATCCCTGCCCCACCGGTTTTCGGTGCGGCAGGATATCAAGCTTCTAGACCGTGAGATTGTTCAGACCATGGGAATGGCCCTCTCAATGGTCGTCCGGAAGCACGGTTTGCGGCCGGATTCCGTGGACTGGTTTCTGCCCCACTATTCATCGGCCTATTTCCGTCCGAAGTTTTATGAGGAAATGGAGCGGATCGGTTTTGAAATTCCCTACGGCAGGTGGTTTTCAAACCTGGCGGAAAAAGGAAATACCGGAAGCGCCGCCATCTACATTATTATCGAGGAATTGTTCCACTCCGGCAAGCTTGAACCGGGCCAGAAACTGCTCTGCTTCATTCCCGAAAGCGGCCGTTTTTCCCACGCGTTTGTCGGCCTGACGGTTGCGTAACAGGAGGCTGAGGATTTGATATCAGCAAGAAAGATCAGGCTATCCGTTCTTGCTGATATCCGCATTCATTCCACTTCAATCCACCCCCAATCCCCTGCCGCTCCCTTTTTCAGACAACAGATCCGGGGATTTTTCCTGAAATCCGGCCCAAAATCAAAATGCGTATGCAGCGCGCTCCGGCCCTTCTTTTTTTTAAGCAACAGGGCCGACATGGCAAGATCCAGGGCCATACTGGAAGGAAATGCGCCATAGACGCTGGAAAAAACAGCCTGGCTTATGGCCGGGCCTATCAGCGCAGCCTCTTCACCGCTGCCGTCATGAAGAATAAGAGCGTTTGATGGCGGCACAATGTCCTGAAGGTTCCGTCCGATCCGGACATCCCGGATAAACGGATATCGGGTTTTTTTTGCTCCGGACGGGGTGAGCACGAAAAAAGCGCTTCCCTCACCAACAGGAACCGGCCGCCGGCTGCTGTTTCCATTATTCCGGTTTGGAGTGCAAAGGGTCGCGTCACAAAGGCCTTTGGAAAAGCAATCAACCCCGCCAATCAGGACCGATGCGGCCCGTCCCTCTTCAAGCCAATCCATGGCGGTCTGAAAAGCCAGCGGCACCGACATGTCATACTGATTGATCGAGACATTGGGGCCCCGGATTTTCAGCAGCATCGAAATATACGCGGCTGCCGCGTTATGCACCGAATTTGAAAACTGGATCGGAGACAGGCGAAGATCGGCTGTGTCCGCGTCGGGTGATTGCGAGTCGAGTGTGCCGGCTGTCGGTCCCATGCCGGTGGCGACAATCACACCCATGGGCTCGGGCAGCTTTTCCTCCAAACCCCCATCCATCTTTGCATCCTGAAGCGCGAGATACCCGGCGAGAATCGCCATTCGAGAATAATGGTCCACCCTGCGAAGGGCTTTTGGAGGAACAAACCGGCCAAGCAGCGCGGTGTCGGCCACAAGCTCCGGGGCGACAGGCGCTGTTTGTTCCGGTCCGAAACTTTTCCGCGGTGGTTCCGGGATGGGGCGGATCGGGTTGATAACCGCTTCTTCAAGACTTTGAATGCCGCAGCCGAAACTGCCGATGACGCCGATGCCGTTGATGCGCACTTTCATGAACCGTTTTCCGTTGTAAAAATCAAAACGCTGTTGTTGCCGCCGAAAGCCAGCGTTTCCGAAAGCGCCGTGGTTCCGCGAATGGGGGTTTTTCCCCGGACCGGATGGGCCGGCAACTCCGGGTCGGGTTCGGAAAAGCCGGCGCTTGCCGGAGCCTGTTGGCGTTCGAGACAGGAAATGGTGAACGCCGCCTCTATGGCGCCCGAAGCGCCGAGCGTGTGGCCGGTATAGCCCTTGGTCGATCCGAAGGGAACATCCGGGAACAAGTCGTAAAACAGATGGGATTCAATCCGATCGTTGTCCCGGGTGCCCGTGCCATGGGCATTGATGAAGGCAATGTCCGACGGGCAGGTGCCGGCCGAAATCAGGGCATCCTGTATCGCCAGTCGCAGCCCGCCGGCGTCGGGGTCCGGAGCGGTAAAATGATAGGCATCGCTTGCCATGCCATATCCGGCAACAAACGCCCGGGCTCTTTTACCCCGATAGGCCAGCATGCGGTCAGATTCCAGAACCATGATGCCGGCTCCCTCGCCAAGGTTGAGGCCGTTGCGGCCGGCATCAAAGGGCTTACATGGCTCGATGTCGCAGTTCATCAGGGCGATGAATCCGTAATAAGTCACTTCATAAAAGGCATCCACGCCGCCGGCGATGACCATGTCGCAGCGGCCCGAACGGATCCATGCTCCGGCCAGACCAATGGCGTCTCCTCCGGCGGAACACGCGTTTACGATGGTCTGGCACGGTCCGGAGAAATTGAAGTGCCGTGCGATCCATTGGGCGGGGTTGACTGCCAGAAAACGCTTCGCGGGCGAGGGGCAGAAAATCCTGCTTCCTGTTTCTTTCACTTCTCCAGCGCTTTGTTGTTGAAGCGAACGGTTGCTGACACCTCCGGAAACGTTGGTGCCGATCATCACGCCAACCTTTTTACCGCAAAGCATCTCCGGATTCAGCCCCGCATCCGCCAGCGCCTCCTCTGCAGCTTTCAGAGCCAGGCGGGCAGCCCGGGTCCCGGCCAAAGGTGCCGGATTTACTTCCGGCAGAAATCGATCCGGAACCTCAAAGACCGGGTGTTGTGATCCCGGGCAGGAGGTCGGCGGCGCCGGTTCCGGAGCGCAGGTAAAAAGGGTGTCCATGCAATCGGAAAGGTTCCCCCCGGCAGCGCAGATACAGCCTATCCCGCTGATGGCAATCGGTTGCTGACGATTCATGCGCCGCGCCTTTTTTCGATAAATGCCGAAATGGAGTTGATGCTCCGGAGGACCGAACGGCCTTCTTTCATATTTTTGATTTCCACCCCGAATTGCGCCTTGAGCTGAAACACGAGTTCGACCGCATCAATGGAATCCAGGCCGAATTTATCCCCGAACAAGGGGTCGTCGTCACCGATGTCTTCGGGACGGATGTCCGTAAGATTCAGGTCTTCCACGATGAGCTTTTTAAGCTGAGCTTTAAGGGTCATGCCGATGCGCAATCCCATTTAAAAGGGTTATATTAAAAGGTTAGACGATCCGTTCCAGGAGATCCTGATACAGGCGGGCTTCCTTGTCGGCGCAGTCCCTCAGAATAGCCGACATGGCGGGGTATGTCTCTGATTCCCCGGTCCGGTTTTTGCAGATCCGCGAGCCGATGAGCGCAAATTCCCGCCACAGATCCCCGATCTCGGTCATGCGGTCAGATAGCTCCCGAAGAAAGTCGTCTTGCAGTAAAACTGCGGCTTCCTGCAAAAAGGCGGCATAAATATACCGGAATCCGGCGCCTCCGGTTCCGATTTCCTCCTGCATCCGAATGACCTGGCCCAGGCAGAGCGCCGCCTTTTTTGCATCCATTTTTTTAGGCCAGATTTCAACCCTTTTGGATAAAAACCGGATGCCCTTGACGCCCAGAAAAGGTCCCGGCGCTTTCAGCATGGTGTGGCAAACCTCTTTGATGCCCTGAAGAATGGCTTTTTTAAAGTCCGGTTCAGAAGGCACGTGGGTGATGTAGTACATCCGGCCTTTGGGAGACATCGGGCCTTTGGCGAACCGGGCTTTCATCAAATCGCCATGCGGGCAGTGAACCGGTTCGGGGAAAACCGGATCACTGATGATATAGTCGTCATTTTCTTTTCCGAAAACGACAAGATTATGCATATTGAAGTGAAACCGGTACCGCCTGGGAAAATAGCTCAGCCAATAGGCGCCCGTCCTGCATCCGACCGGAACGCCCTCTGTCAGTTTCCGGTCCAGGGCGGCCATGCCGTTTTCGGGTTTTCTGAACTTTTCCCAGGTCAGGGTTACCCCCAATCGTTTGACCACGCGATTCATGATGCCGCCGGTACGAATGCGAAAGGCAGTCAGCGGTAGGTTGTTGAGACGGATAAAGGGGAAATACCCGAAAAAGAGACCGGCGCCGATTCCGAAAACCATCGACTCGCTGATGTTCAATCCATGATGGGAAAGCAGGTTCGAGAGAACGCCGGTCTCGCAGTGAGCCGACTGATGGTGGGTAAACGCAATCTCCATATCAGGGTGAATCCTCATCCAATAAAGGCATATCCGCTTCCGGAATGTCGCGGATCTCTACAGGCGTCAGGCCGAATACGTCTGCGTAGCGTTGCAGAATCTCCGGCTTGAGGCGGCTAAAAACTGACGGTTTCAGATGGCGCTTCACCCGCCAGCGTGGAAGGCGGACGTAACTGGCCAGAAGGCCGACGGTCATCAGGCGTTTGGCCATGTGATAGGCGATGGGACTTCTTTTACCCGCACGAACCATGCTGACGACGGCCGTGAGATCGTCGGTAATGACTTCCCATGCCTGGGCGTTGACGATGTTCTTGGGTTCCCAGCCCAGGCTCCGGACCCCGGCATACCGGCCGTTATCATCGACCGCGTAGGTAATCTCGCTCATGCCTTTGTTCAGCCCGTCATCCTGGGGCACATCTTTTATCCGCATCTTCCATCCCTGTTCATGCAACCCGCCGCGACAAAAAAAACGGCAACCGCCGTTTGGTGATGTACAAAACAAAAGTGCATATTCGATATAACATGTCCGGAAGGGAGTCAAGCGTTTTTCAAAAATGAGGGCTCGTAATTTTCCGTTTTTTAAAGCTTTTTTGATCGATCCACTCGCAAAACATAGCATAGAGAAAAAGATAGTTGCTTGTCAAAATGTAACATGGTAACGATTCTTCAGGAATCAGCTTTGCGCAGGCGGTCAAAAGGAATCCTGAACATCAAAAGATGCGTGCTTTTCCAAATCGGCCATCACATACTGAACTTCCTGCTGTGTCATCAGCAAGTGTGATCGAGTATGTCTTTTGGCCTTAAACTCAAGTTGATCTTCAATCTGCTGGTCCAGTCATAGGCGGGTTGGTCCATCATTCATAATTTCGGGTCAGGTTTGAATTTTTGTTTTCTTTGTTTTCCATTACTTTATGCTATTCCGGCAACGGCAAAGATAGGCCTAAGGCATTTACCCTAGACAGTGGGACACTGTTTCAACTTACGCGCGTCAAAAAATCATTATAGGGTCAGTATTGGAAGTTTACAGGTTGAGAAAACAAAAATAATCAGGTGATTATGGAGTCTGATTTTAAATTATTCTAACAGCCACTCCAGCCGACACTGGGAAGACGGCGGTTTGTTTTTTGGGTTGTCAACTGCCCGGTGCGGCTGACCCGCACGTTGGGCGAAAATGAAAAGATGAAGAAGCACAAAGCAAAGTCGGGCTCAACGAGGCCCAGCAACCGACCGCCACTCATGGAAATGCACGAACGACACCTCGGCCGTCAGGCAGCGGAGTTATCAGTTAGAGAGACGATAAGGCGCCATGGTGTCGTATTGCCAGAGGAACACTGGCATGCACAATCCATCACCATCAACGTCCCGGACAAACCATCTCGCCAGGTCACCGTGCAGGAACTTATCGAGGAGGCATGCACATTCGGTGTGCCTGACACACTTCAGCGCATGCTCGACCAGCGCGACCCGTTTTTCGACGGCACGTTCGTCATGGCTAAAGATTCTTGTGCATTGACTCTGGGTTTTGATTACGCTGGATATTCCGCCAAACTACAGGGACCTTGCAGGCTGGCACCAATTGAAGAGGAACTAACGTCCGACGTTCTCTATTTTCGTCGCGCAGCGTGCGATGCGAGCCGTCGCCCTTCGGACCTCTCTGCGAGCTCCCGATATTACCGAGGCTATCTCCAGGCAAGCGTCTCAATTGTGGAAGCCTACGTTAACCGGTATGCCCATCTCCTTAAGTACCAGGGTCATCCAAAGGCATCAGTACTCACTGATCGCAGTTCCCTCGAAGACAGACTTGGGAGTTGGGTAGAGGTTGTCACAGGGAAGTCCCCGGACGCTTTTCGTGCAGGCCCAGAATGGTCACAGTTCTGTGAACTGCGAAACGAAAGAAATCGCCTTGTTCATGCGGTTGAACCAGAGGAACGCCCAAACAGGCGTTGTAGCCGACGGATCACGCTTGCAATTCTGCCCTACGGTGACAAAGTCGATGCATAGGCAAAGGAGAAGGCAGGCAAGCGCGCCCGCGGCTAAACGCTACGTTAGACATCAGGAATCCTATGACTAAGCCCCTGCTTGATCGAAACCTTTACGACCACCCCGAACACTTCGACGATGAGATTCGCGCCTATAAGAGCTCTACAAGATATTCCCCCACTCCGATCGAGAGTCTTCTCTACGAGCTGGCTGGCCATAGGTGCACGATCTGCCAAGCTCCATGGCTCGAGATTCATCACATCGAGGAACTCGGCGTCGGAGGAAAAACAGAGTACGAGAATCTGATCGTTCTTTGCCCGAATTGCCATGCACGCGTGCACGCCCAAGGCATTCCGTCAAAAGAAGAACTGAAGCACTACAAGATCAAACAGGAAATCGCTTATGAGCTGCCAGTGCTGAGCCGCTTGACGGAAAGCGAGAGGGAGTTCGTACGTGAACTGGCAAGTAAGTTGCCTGAAGATCGAGTTGTATTTTCCAGACGAGTGCACCGTGAAGTTGCAGCACCGAACCAGGATCAAGCCATCGAGACCATCAAAAAGGAAGTTGGCTATTTCCATCTTCAGGAATCTGCCATTGTTGCAGTTGATTTGGAGAACGCAGTAACGCTTTCCGATGAAGAAAAAGTTAGTGTCTCTTTGCGGGTTAGGCTCACAGGAAAGGGAATGAAATGGCTTCGATATTTGATCGAAACCAATCGAGTACCATTGCCGTGAGGGCATATCGGTACGTCCATTGGATTATTGCTTTCTTTGTTCAGGTGAATTTATCTGATATTTTACAGCACTTTTCTATCCTCTCATAACCGCCTTACTCACGTCTGGTTGGGATAACTTCAACCGGTTTGCCAGCTCAACCGTGGTCATTCCAAATTCGCTCACACATAGTGAACACAACATGCTGCAGGATTTCACTCTCTGGGAATATTGACCGTATGAAAAATAACATACAGAAACAATTAATCCAATGGACATCCCCTGACTACCACACAGTCCCAAGGCCGACGCAGCCCGATCCAATGATTTCGCTTAGGAGTGCATCCGGCTCTTTGGACTCGAAATGGTAAGCCCTTCTCGAATATCATTTGTTATTTCGATTTACATATGATTATTCTAAATGTATAGTAAACTTACATGATACCAAGACCATTCTGGCAAAAGCGAATCGAACAGGCATGGGAGGAAGCTCCTATCGTCTGGCTCTGCGGGGTGCGCCGATGCGGCAAAACTACGCTGGCGGAAAACATCGGCCCGGAGAGGGTATTGTACGTCAACTGCGACCTTCCGGTAGTGGAAGAGATGGTGCACGATCCGCAGCTTTTCTTTCGCTCGTGCGACAAACCAATGGTGATTTTCGACGAAATCCATCAACTCCGCGACCCGGCGCGGCTACTGAAGATCGGCGCCGACCTTTTCCCGAATCTGAAGATTCTTGCCACCGGCTCCTCCACCCTGGCCGCCAGCGGCAAGTTCCGCGACACGCTCACCGGTCGCAAGCGCACCATCCACCTGCTCCCGGTGACCTGGGATGAGCTGCCCGCCTTCGGCGTCCCTTTGCCGCAACGTCTATACCATGGTGGCCTCCCTCCCGCGCTTCTTGCCGAAACGAAAAAGCCGTCATTTTACCGCGAATGGCTTGACTCCTTTTTTGCCCGCGACATCCAGAGGCTGTTCGGTTTTCGGGACATGAACCGCTTCAACATGCTGTTCGAATATCTGTTGCGCCAGAGCGGAGGCCAGTTTGAAGTGACCCGGACCGCTGCCGCCGTCGGCATCACACGCCCCACAGCGGAAAGCCACCTGCGGGCTCTGGAGATAACCAACGCCGTGACCTTGGTCCGCCCCTTCCACGGCAGCGGCCAGAATGAGCTGGTTAAACAGCCGAAAATCTATGCCTTCGATACCGGTTTCGTCAGTTTCGCTCGCGGGTGGGACCCGCTGCGTCAGGACGACTTCGGCCCTCTCTGGGAGCATATTGTGCTTGAACACCTGCAGGCCCGCTTTCCCGACACACCTCCCCGCTATTGGCGTGACAAGGCAGGACGCGAGGTGGATTTCGTTCTCACCTTGCGTCGTGATGAGGTTGACGCCATCGAATGCAAATGGAACCCCGGCGCATTTGATCCATCCGCCCTGAAGCTTTTCCGCTCCTGGTACCCCAAGGGGCGGAATTTTCTGGTGAGCCCATCCGGAGTGCCTGCTTACAGCAGACGTTACGGTGGCTTAGAAGTAAGAATATGTACTCCGTCGGAACTTTAATTTGGTTTCCTTATGTTCTCTTCCCGCTTGGGAATTCGGGGGGAACGGGGGGGGGGGAACGGGGGACACAATACACAATTAATCCAAAATAAAACCGCTGCACACGGATAACATCAGCCAAAATCTGATCGAACCTAAAAAGTGTTTAAATTCCGCCTTGATCCGAAGTTATCAGATTTGATTCACGTGAGACGGTTGAAGGATTTACGTCTCTGTAATCTCTGGAGTCAGGCATCCAAGTTCCCAAGTTGCAGAAACAAAAAGCGGTGTCGTGGGGTAATTTGAGGTGAAAAACGCCACAATATTGTATCGTGCTGAAAAATAGTCTTGACCATATTTCAATACAATATAAAATAGCCACATGGAAAAGCGCACTGTATATCATAAAATCTGGGAAACCCTTGCCGCTGATAAGAGTATGGTGTTTCTCTCCGGGCCGCGTCAGGCGGGGAAGACCACCCTGTCAAGGATCATTGCCGAGGGGTTTGTCAACACCCTCTACTGCAATTGGGATATTCCCGAACACCGGGTCCGCCTGCTGGAAAATCCATCTTTTTTTACCTCACTGCAGCGTCGCGACAACTCACCCCCGTTCATCATCTTCGATGAAATCCACAAATACCGCGACTGGAAAAACTATCTGAAGGGGGTCTATGACCAGTACAGCGGTGAGTATCGCTTTCTGGTGACCGGCAGCGGGAGGCTCGACCTTTACCAAAAGGGGGGAGATTCCCTGGCCGGGCGTTATCTCCTCTTCTATCTCTGGCTGTTCACCGTTGCAGAACTGAGTAGTGGCAGCCGATCGGTGGCTGACTTTCTCACTGATCCGTTGGCGATTACCATGGAAAATGCAGAGACTCTCGCCGCAACCTGGGAAAAGCTGGAAACAATGAGCGGCTTTCCCGAGCCGTTTCTCAATGGCCGCCCCGCTGCCTACCGGCGCTGGTCGACCGGCTATAGCCAGCGACTGATCCGCGAGGATATCCGGGAGCTTAGCGAGATCCGGACGGTAACCGACCTGGAGACGCTCTATCATCTCATCCCTTCGAAAATCGGGAGCCCGCTTTCAGTTCCGTCACTGGCCAACGACCTCAAGGTGGCCTACAACACGGTGCAAAACTGGCTGACGCTGTTCGAGCGATTCTATCTGACATTCAGTCTACCGACCTGGACCGAACGGATCGCCCGGGCGATTCACAAAGAGCGGAAGGTTTACCTCTTCGATACCCCTCATATCAAGGATCCCGCGGCCCGCCTGGAAAACATGGTCGCCATCGAACTGTGGCGAGCCGTAACCTGCTGGAATGCCATGGGGGAAGGTGATTTCAGCCTCCATTTCATCCGCAATAAAGAGCAGCAGGAGGTGGATTTCCTCATCGCCAATGAGCGGGAGCCGTTCCTGCTGATTGAATGTAAGCTTGCCGACGAGCAGCCGTCCAAGTCGTTGCTCGCCATGCAGCGGGCGCTGCAAATCCCGGCGGTGCAACTTGTGAGGAGTGCTTCCGGCTTCCGGACCTACCGTAACGGCGATCTTCCCGTGCTTGTGGCTCCGGCGGCGCAGTGGTGCGGGTCATTACCGACATGATTCGCCATGAGTAACCCCATGCTCCTTGTCATACACAATCAACCGGTGGACAGCAATCTCTCATATGCAGCCTTTGCGCAAGAACACCTTGACAATACATGCCTTCAACTGTACAGTTTAAATGTACATAAAATACGGAGGAATCACATGATTCAAGTAAATGTCACGGAGCTGCGAAACCATCTCCCCGTCTATATGGGCAAGGTGAAAGCAGGTGAAGAGGTGGCGGTGACATCACGGGGGAAGATCATCGCCCGGTTGGTTCCGGAAGTGGATGAAAGCATGGCGGCGCGCCTGCGTCTGGAGGCCGGCAGAAAAGATAGCTGGGTGGGGGATGTGGTCGCGCCAATCGGTGAGGTGTGGGAGGCGGAGCATGATACTCCTTGACACCTGCGTTATGATTTTCGACGCACTGGCTCCGGAAAAACTCAGTAAAAAGGCGCTGACGGAACTTGAGAAAGGGAGACGGTCAAACTCTCTTGCCTGCAGCGATATTTCACTCTGGGAAATCGCCATGCTCATGAGCAAGGGAAGGATCGAGACCGCCCTGCCGCCACGGGATTTCCTTGCCGATGTCGTGGCGGCGAACAGATTACACGTGTTGCCGATCCTCCCGGAAATCGCCTGCCAAGCCGCTTATCATGCCGATTTCATCCATGGTGATCCCGCTGACAGGATCATTGCAGCCACGGCCCTGCACCACAAAGCGCTCCTCCTGACCTGCGACACCAGATTGCGGGAGATGAAAAGCCTGAAAACCGCATGGTAAAAGGATGATCACCGCATGTTTTCTTCCCGCTTGAGCTGGAACCCGTCCACCAACCGCATTACCCGCCACATCGAAGCCCTGAAGCAATCCGGTGTCGAGTTGGTGGACCTTACCGAGACAAACCCGACCGCAGCCGGTTTTGATAATGACGCGGCCGCCGTGTGCAGCGCCATTTCGCATCCATCCATTCTGGAATATCATCCGAATCCCCGGGGCCTGATTCCCGCCCGGCAGGCGGTTGTGGACTATTACCGACATCACGGAAAAGACGTTGATATAGAAACGGTTTTTTTGACAGCCAGCACCAGCGAGTCTTACGCCTGCCTCTTCAAGCTGCTCTGCGATCCCGGAGATACGGTTCTGGCCCCGCAGCCCAGTTATCCGCTGTTTGATTTTCTGGCCGGCCTGGAGGCCATCCATCTGGAAGCCTACCGGATGCGCTATCTGCCGGATTCCGGCTGGCAGCTCGACATAGAGCAGATCCAATCGCTGACCACACCCCGAACCCGGGCCATTATTCTGGTGAATCCCAACAACCCGACGGGATCCTATGTCCGGCCCCATGAGCGCGATCAGCTCACCCGATGGTGCCGGGACCATGATTTGGCCCTGATTGTGGACGAGGTTTTTCTCGATTACGGTTCGGCCGAAAGCCCCCTTGCATCGTTATCCACAGCCGGAAATTCCGGCGCCTTGACCTTTACGCTATCCGGAATTTCCAAGATTCTGGGGCTTCCCCAGTTCAAGCTGGGATGGATACAGGTGAGCGGACCGCCGCCTCTTTGCGTGTCGGCATGCAACAATCTGGAAATGATTTCCGATACGTACCTTTCAGCATCCACCCCCGTTCAGGTGGCGCTTCCGGACTTGATGGCGCAGCGGGACTTTTTTCAGAAACAGGTCCTCTCCCGGATTGAAGCCAATGAAACATATTTGAGCGCGGCCTGCGACAGGCTGACAACCGGCCGGAGGCTTCAGCGGGAAGGCGGATGGACCGCCGTCATTGCCATGCAGAACGGAATTTCCGATGAAGAGATGGTCTGTGAGCTTCTGGATTTGGACCATGTGCTGGTGCATCCCGGGTATTTCTATGATTTTGAAGAGGACGGCTGCGTGGTTATCAGCCTGTTGACCCGGCCGGATCAGCTCATGACCGGCATTGATCGCCTGGTTTCCCGTTTCCGTTAGGCGTCAGGATCCAGGGATCCGGAATAGACAGCTCTGTTTCAGCCTGTTTCCCTTCTGCCTGGTTTTCAAGATTCACGGAAACCACCTTGGACACGCCTTTTTGTTCCATGGTAATTCCCAGAAGCGTATCCGCAAATGACATGCTGTGCTTGTTGTGGGTGATCATCACGATCTGGGAGTTCTTGCCGATCATTTTCAGGAGATGATTGAACCTGAAAACATTCGATTCGTCAAGGGGCGCATCGATTTCATCCATCAGACAGAACGCAGCCGGTTTGATTAAAAATATGGAAAAAATAAAGGCGATGGCGGATAGCGCTTTTTCACCTCCGGAAAGCAGGCTGATCCGCGTCAGCTTTTTTCCGGGCGGCTGAATCATGAATTCGATGCCGGTCTCCAGCGGTTTGTTCGAATCCGTCAGCACCAGCCGGGCGGTTCCGCCTTCAAAAAGGCGGGGAAAAATTTCCTGGATTTTTTCGTTGACCGCGTGAAAGATTTCCATGAAACGATCCTGGGTGACCCGGTTGATTTTTTGAATCAGTTTGTGAAGATCGTCGATGGCCTTGTTCAGGTCCTGGCGCTGGGTTTCCAGAAAATCAAACCGGGTCTTCAGGGCTTCATATTCGGGAATGGCCTCAAGATTGACATCCCCGATTCCGGTGAGCCTGGACCGGAGCCGGATCAGTCTGCCTTCCATGTCCTCTGAAGATAACTGTTCGTCTGCGTCGGCAACAGCTGACGCTTCCCGGCGGATTTCAGAAAATGACCGATGATAGGTTTCGGTCAGGCGTTCTTGAATGTTGTCCTGCTTCAGGGTCATTCGGGAAATTTCAAGCTCAAGCAGCCGGATCTCCTGAATCATTTTTTCACGCTCCTGATGAATGCTGCCGAGACGGGTGCTGCTGTCTGCAATTTCACGCTCCAGGGCATCATACTCTCGCTGGTGGGTCTGCAGCTCCTCTTCAATCGCCTGAATCTGCTCATAATCCTGCTTGAGATGATTTTCATCGGCCTGGATCTTCAGCTCCCCGGCCGAGATTTTCCGGCGGTTTTCGGCAATGTCGTTGGAGATCTGTGTGACGCGCTGCAGCCCATCCTCACGAAAATCCAACAGCCGCTTCAGGGTCATCCGGGTGTTTTCAATCTGAGCAGTCAGGGTGGTCAGTTGGAGCTGGCATTCCATCCACCGCTGGTTGGCAGCTTCCGTTTCCCGGGAAACCACCTGAATATCCGCCGCTTTCCGGGAAATCGCGGCCTGAGCGGATTCAATTTCCTGCCGGATTTGTAAAAGGGCCGCATGGTTTCGGGAAATTTCCGTTTCCATATCCATGTCTTCGCCGCCAAGCTGTTCCTGCTCCAATTGCGACATCTCCAGCCGCCGCCTGGCCTGTTTGAGCATTTCAGCGGCTTTATAGGCGTATTTTTCCGCCTGAACTTCTTCCTGAACCGCATTGTTTTTTTGCTCGATACATTTCTGAAGAAGACTTTCCAGGTCCCTGGCTTCGGATTCCGTTGCAGTCTGTGTTTTGCGCGCCGCGTCATGATCCCTTGCGATTCGGCTTATTTCCAGATCCAGGGCCGCCAGTTCCTTTTTCTTGGCCAGAATCCCCGCGGATGGCTCGCTGCTGCCACCAATCAGGATTTTCTGCGGAGAAACCACCTGGCCATCCAGTGTAACGGCGATCTGGCCGGATCTTGAATCGCCTTGAATGCGAATGGCTTCCTCAAGGGTTTCCGCAACAACCACATGACCCAGCAGGGCCTCGGATACATGTTCGTATTCGGGCTGGACATGCACATGGCGGATCAGCCGGTCTGTCTGCGCTCCAACCGTTTCCGGCGGCTTTCTGATGTCATCCAGCGGAATGAATCCGCAACGTCCGGCCTGCTGGTTTTTCAGAAAAGAAATGGCCCGAAGCCCGGCTTCTGCATTCACTGCCAGCAGATACTGAAGGGATTCTCCCATGGCTGCCTCCAGCGCCGCTTCGTAAGAAGGGGCCGGATTCAGCACGTCGGCAACCGGACCGATGATTCCGGGTAATTCCGGCGATTCGGATTTCCGGTTAACCTGCTTCATAATGGCCCGGACCCCTCCGTGATACCATTCGAAACTGTCTGCCATTTTTTTGAGCGCTCCATATTTGGAACCGACCCGGGCTTTTTCCAGATCCAGGCTCTGGGTCAATTTGACCTGTTGACCCAGGACCTGGTTCGACGCCTGAAGCCGCTGTTTCTGCTGATCCGCACACGCTGCCAGCCTGGCAACCTCGTCCTTGTGAAATTTTTGGGCATTTCTGGCCGCTGTTTCCGTCTTTTCGGATTCGAGCAGGGCTTTTCTGGCCGTGTGTTCTTCTTCATCGGCGCGTTTCAGGCGTCTTTTCAGGGTTTCCCGGCTCGATGAAGCGTGCTGAAAGACATGCTGATGACGCGCTTGCCGGCCGGTCAACTCCATCAGGCAGGCATTGATGGCATCGCGCTCTTTCTTGAGGCCTGTCAATTGGGCTTGTTTGCTTTGAAATGCTGTTTTTTCGGCATCCAGTGCTACGGAAAAGGCTTCGATATCTTTTTGAACGCGATCGGCCTGATGTTGTAAATCTGAAATTTCCTGGGTGATTTTGAACGCTTTTTCCTCAAGATCGCGGCGGGAGGTTTCCATCACTTCGGTTTCTGCAGTCAGCCGCAGCATGTCCTTTTTCAAATGGCCCAAATCATTTTCTATCCGATCGATCTGACGCCGGCGCTCGAATTTCCGGGACCGGCAGCCAGACAGGGTTTCATGGAGTTGAACATGACGGAATTTGATGGCCTCAATTGCCGCTGCAAGCTGGCCGGACCTGGACTGGCAGGAGACATCCTGATCGCCGGCCTCGGCCAGAAGCACCTGGTGCTGCTGAATCTGAAGCAAAAGCGCATCATGGGAATGAAGACCCAGCCGGATATCCAGACGCCTGATTTTTTTCTGGTATCTGCGGTAACGCTCTGCTTTTTGAACCTGGCGCTCAAGGGTCTTCATCTGGCGGCTGACTTCAGACAGAATATCGGAAAGCCGAAGCAGGTTCTGCTGGGTGGATTCCAGCTTTCGAAGCGCTTCTGTTTTGCTGGCTTTATACCGGGTTGTTCCGGCTGCCTCTTCGATATATCCTCTTCTTTCTTCCGGACTGGCTTCGGTAATGGCGCCGATATTTCCCTGCTGGATCAGGGCATAGGACTTGGCGCCCATGCCGCTTCCCATGAAGACATGGTGAATATCCTTCAGCCGGCAGGGCTGTTTGTTGATCAGGTACACACTTTCGCCGGAACGGTAAATCCGCCGGGTCAGCATGATTTCCGAGAATTCCCGAAGCGATTCCGGAGCCGAACCGTTGTCATTGGTGAGCGTCAGGGACACTTCCGCCATGTTCAGGGAAGGCATGCCGGAAGTTCCGGAAAAGATGACGTCTTCCATGGCCTTGCCGCGAAGCTGCCGGACGCTCTGCTCCCCCATGACCCATCTGAGAGCGTCCATGACATTGCTCTTCCCGCATCCGTTCGGTCCGACAACAGCCGATACACCCGGCGGAAAATAGAGGCAGGTTTTTTCGTGAAAGGATTTGAATCCGGTTAATTCCAGCTTTTTCAGCTTCATTTGATGAAGTTTTCCTTGATGGCTTTGTGGAAAGTCCAGTTCGTCATGCGGCGTTTGCTGTTTTTTTCGAAATGAGTGTATCATCAAATATCGGAATTGTAAAGCCTAAACACAATGGAAAGGGGTTGCATCGGCTTTCTTCTACAAGATATGGTAGAATCTTTCTATAAATCAAAAGAAATTGAAACAGCCCGCGCATCTTCGGCCCCTTGCCCGCAGGACCGGCTCCGGCGGTTTCATCTTGACATCCGGGTTCACGGACAGTTATTGTTGAACAAGTGGGCATGACCATCGCCTTCTGGCCATTCCCAAATATGCACATACCCCCGGGAGCGCGGCCAGACCAGAAGATCCTTTGGCTTTTGGCCAGCCCGCAGTGGGCAGGCAGGATGCCTGCGCTCCAGCCGAAACCCGACCGATGAGGAGAAACCGCATGCCAGCACCGAATGGAATTGAAGCTATACTCAGCAATCCGGAGGTTCAGAAAATCACCAGCAAGATCAATCCGGAGCTTGTCAGTCACAGAAAGATGGCGCCCGTCCTGTGCGGAGTGTTTGCTTCGCCCGTAACCCGGCTGCAGGAAAAAGATGGGTTTATCTTTGAAATCGACAATGATGCCAGAAGGCAGCTTCCCAATATTATTCACAATAAAGTTCAGGTAGTTCAAAGTGCCGACACTGCGGACGATGCGCTTTCAGAGAGCTACCGGAAACGGCGACGAATCGGCATCGTCTTTTCCGGAGGACCGGCGCCCGGCGGCCATAACGTCATTGCCGGACTCTTTGATGCAGCCAAAAAAGCCAATCCCGATACACAGATCTGGGGGTTTTTAATGGGCCCGGATGGGATCATTGAAAACAGGGCAGTTGAGCTGACCGCGGAACGGATCCGGCAGCACCTGAATCTTGGCGGATTTGGCATGATCAAAACCGGACGGGCCAAGATCGATACCCCAAAAAAAATGACCCTTTCCCGTGAAACCTGTAAAAATCTGGGCCTGAATGCCCTGATCATTGTCGGCGGAGACGATTCCAACACCAATGCGGCCTTTATGGCCCAGGAATTCTACGATGACGGGATCCAGGTCATCGGGGTCCCCAAAACCATCGACGGCGACGTCCAGGTTCGGGACGCAACCGGTAAAATCCTTTGCGCCATCTCGTTCGGATTCCATTCTGCAGCCAGGGCCTTTGCCCAGGAAGTCAGCAATTTATGCACGGATTGCAGCTCGGACATGAAATACTGGCACATCTGCAAGGTCATGGGAAGGACGGCCAGCCATCTGGCCCTGGAGGTGGCTCTTCAGACCCATGCCAACATCACGCTGATTGGAGAGGATGTAGCGGACTACGTGGACCATAAACGGATCGAAGCCGCCGAAGCCGCCGGCACCATCGATTATACGGCATACGGCATCACCCTTCGCCACCTGTCCCGGGTGGTTTGTGATGCCATTGTCCGCCGGGCCGCGGTCGGAAAAAATTGCGGGGTGATGGTCATTCCAGAGGGTGTGCTGGAGTTCATCAATGAAATCCAGGTGTTTATCATCAAGCTGAACACCATTATCGGCGAATACAACCGCACCCATGATACCGACTTCCATTCGGATTTTCCCGTTCTCGAAGATAAAAGAGACTACCTGCGACGACTGGCCAAGGCGCACCGGGAGAACAGCGACTTTTCGGCATGGAACACCCGCGATGACGATCTGTTCAACGACATTCCGGATTTTTTCCAGGAAGGGCTGCTTCTGGAACGGGACAGTCACGGCAATTTCCAGTTTTCTCTGGTTGAAACCGACAAGGTGGTCATGGGGCTGGTAAAGGATTATCTCAACATTCTCAAGGAAAAAGGCATCTATAAAATGGGGATCGAGCGCGAGTACTACCGCAGAAACCTTGTCGCCGCCGGCATGGATCCTGATATTTTCGGCCCGGTTTTGTTCAAGAATTATGACAATTCCATATATCTTCTGGTCAAAGAGAGCATCATGTCTCTAAAAACCCTGAAGCAAGCCCTGATCAGAGCCAATCTTATGGAGGAAGATCAGAAGATTCCGCCGGGAATCGAAAAAATTTATAACAAATCCGTTCCCCAGTTCAAGACCCAAACCCATTTTTACGGATATGACGGCAGGGGAAGCATCCCCACGGAATTTGATTGCGTGTATACCTATAACCTGGGATGGACGGTCTTCAGCCTGATTGCCAATGGCGCCACCGGGCAGATGGCCGCCATCCGAAACCTGGAGAAGAAATTTTCCGATTGGGAGCCTGTCGGCCTTCCCATTGCGCCGCTGATGCATCTTGAAGAACGAAACGGCAGGCTGGCGCTGGTCCTTGAAAAAAGCCTGGTCGATGTACGTTCGCCTGCGTTTCTTGTAGCCAAGGCCCTTCGGGAAAAATGGCTTGCCGCAACTCCGGGAGATGACGATTACCGAATACCCGAGCCGGTTCATTTTACCGGAAATGTGGATGACGACCGGCCGATTACCCTGTTGCTGAACGATATCGGCAACAAATGATGAAGGAAGACGGATGTGAGTGGGGTTCCAAATGGACAGGGAAGATACTTCATTGAAAGGGCAGTTTCTGATTGCCATGCCGAACATGACGGATCCGAATTTTTTCCAGACCGTTGTCTGCATCTGCGAACATACGCCGCAGGGGGCTGTCGGCATCGTTGTCAATCGCCCCCATCCCTTTCTGATGGAAAAGGATGTTTTCGACGAACTTCAAATTGAAGCCGCCCCCAATAAGGCGCCCCTGCCCATCCATTCCGGAGGTCCGGTTCTTCCCGGTGAAATTTTCGTTCTGCATGGAAAGCCGTTTGGCTGGAAAGGCTGTTTGAGGGTCACACCGTCCCTGGCCATGAGTAATACGATGGATATCCTGTTGGAGATTGCTCAAGACAGGGGACCCAAATCGTATCTCCTCTCTCTGGGATGTGCGGGCTGGGGGCCGGGTCAGCTGGATGCTGAAATCAAGGAAAATGTCTGGTTGACCAGTGCGGTGTGGGAGGCGGTTGTTTTTGACATCAATAATGACGATCGGTGGGGCGCTGCCTTAAAGAAAATGGGAATTGATCCGCTGCTGTTGTCTGCAGCAGTCGGCCATGCATAATCTCATAGCTGTTCGTTTCTTTCTTCCGTGGAATCTTCTCTGGAATCCTCTTTGGTTTTGGACTTGGGCTTTTTTTTCTTCAGGCAGACCCGGTCTTTTCTGACAAAAGCACAGAGCTTGGGATTGTAGTATTCTTTGCAGTTCAAGGGATTGTACAGCGGACATTCAGGATTTTTTTCTGACATCGTTCAAATTCCCCCTCAAGATCATATTCTAAATAAAATATCATAAACGCACGGATTTTACAAGAGATTATGTTCCGATTCTCTTTTTTTCGGTTGCATTCCGGCAAAACAGAATCCGGCATTCAAATCGTTTTGACAATGAATCAAATAACATGTAGTTTATTAAGCTTGTGCGATTTTTTTGTATGGGCAACCGGCCGCAACTGCCGGTCATCAATCAAAATGCGGTCGACGCCCTTGAGCGGGCAAAGACAGGTGGCTTTCCAAGAAAAGGATTCGGATATTTCTATTCGGATAACATCGATCGATGCGTTCATTTCATATTCTTAAAGAAGATTTGTTGCGCGCCGCCGGAAACATGGCGGACTTGTTAACCACAGCCCAAGGCATTCCGGGGTTTTCCGGGGCCATCCGGCATGATTGGGAAAAAACCTGCCATCATATCTGCCAATCGATTTCGGAGGACAGGGTGCGCGTAGCGGTGGTCGGATCCATCAAATCCGGAAAAAGCACATTCATCAATGCATTTCTGAAAGGGGATTATCTCAAGCGGGGCGCCGGCGTTGTCACTTCCATTGTCACGCGGGTTCGCAAAGGCCCGGGACTGAAGGCAACGCTTTATTTCAAGTCATGGGAAGAGATTCACTCGGACCTGGAACATGCCATGGTACTGCTGCCGTCGATGCCGGTCGTTCCCGAAGCTGCAGACTTTGATTTCCGGCAGGCCGCCTGCCGTGCGGCGCTTCAGACGGCATTGGCGGCGCTGGGCCCGGACCAGCTGATCTGCAAAGGCACACGAAACGAAAACAGCGTGCTGATGGCTTCCTATCTCAAAGGATTTGAAAGCGTCAAGAACATCATTTCGACCGAAACGGTTGTCCGGCATTACGAAGACACAGAATTTCCGCTTCACCGTGATTTTGTCGGCAACGATTCCCTGGCGGTTTATTTAAAAGACATCGAGATTGAAATCAACGCCGACATTCTGGACAGCAACCTGGAGATGGCCGACTGTCAGGGCAGCGACTCCCCAAATCCCCTTCACCTGGCCATGATCCAGGATTATCTGCTCCTGACCCACCTGATCATTTACGTAATCAGCAGCCGAACCGGTCTTCGGCGGGCGGACATCCGGTTCTTGTCCATGATCCAGAAAATGGGCCTGGCGGAACATATCCTGTTTGTCGTTAACTGCGATTTCAGCGAGCATGACTCCGTTGACAGTCTTTTGCCTCTCATTGAACGCATTCGGGAAGAAATTTCGCTGATAAAACCCTCCCCCAGCATCTATACCCTGTCCTCCCTGTACAATCTCTTTGAGCATACCGAGTCCAGTCTGAGCGAAAAAGACCTCTCGCGGCTTCTCCAGTGGCGCGAAGAACGAGCGTTTACGGAATTTTCCGACAGGGAAACCCAGCGGTTCATGGCCGATTTTGACGGCATGCTGCTTCACGAACGCTATGCGCTGCTGCTTCGAAACCCGGTGGAGCGCCTCACCGTCATTTCGGCCGGCATGGATCACTGGATCGATATCAATCTGGATATGCTGAACCGGGATGCTGTCAGCGCAGTAGAAATGCTGGAAAGGATAAAGCGCCATGAAGCCAGAATCCTTCAGCTCAAAACCATGTTGAAAAGCACCCTGGACGGGGCGCTGCAAAAAATCAGGCAGAACCAAAAAACGGATGTGAACCGGTTTTTTGACATCCACTACGGGGAGGTTCTCCCCGGCATTCTTCGGTTCATCCGTCAATATGCGGCTGTAATCGATCCTTTTCAGGAGAAAACTCCGAAACTCGGTTTCACCCAGATCCTTTTCCTGGTGTTTCAGGAATTCAAGCACAGCCTGGATATATTTGTAACGGAATGCACGATGCCGGAGGTGTTTCGCTTCGTCCGGAAAGAAGAGGCAAAGATCGCGGCAACCCTGATGACAATCGCCGCACCATACGACGGCCTGCTGCAGGATGCTCTTTCTGACTACCGCGCCTCCATGAGCAGCCTGGGTGTTACGCCGGTTCAGGACGGAATGGACTCCATCCACATTCCTGAACTGGACGCCGTCAAATCCAGATCCGGGCTTCGACTGCCGCCTGCCGGCGTTTCGCTGCAATATTCTGCGCGAATCAAAACCGAAGCGGTTGTGAAGCTGGGGTGCTATACGCTGGTCACGCTGGTGAAGCGGCTATTGAAAAAATCGATTCAAAATGGGCAGGAGGATGAAAAGCATGCCCTGAAAGACGGGGTGGATCGCATGAAACGGGAAACCGAACGCTCCATTGTCTCGCATTTCAAGGACTATCAGGAAAATCTGAAATTCCAGTATATTTTCAAACTCGCGGATGCGGCTTTCCAGTCTCTGCAGGAATGCCTGATGGAGCGGTTTGAGGCCTATTCCACAGATATTTCCCGAATCACGCAGTGGGCAGACGGTCACCAAACCGACAAGGATCAGGTATCTCAGACCCTGAATGGGATGCGGCTAAAATCCCGTGAAATTACCGAACAGATCAAAAGCATCCGGGAGCAGATGGAGCGCGAATCGTCCTGATAAAAAGGCGGCCCGGAACGAATCCGGCAGCCGCCTTTTGTATTACCGAATGGCTCGATAAACACTATGCACCGGGTTTTTTATCGTCTTCGATCTTATCCGGTTCCTTTGGATTCGAGTCCTTTGTTGCTTCCTTGAAATTCTTGATGGCCTTGCCGATACCGCCGCCGATTTCCGGAAGCTTTCCAGCACCGAATATAATCAGGATGATAACCAGGATTACAAGAAGTTCCGACATTCCCAAACCAAACATATAGGCCTCCTATTCGTCAAGACGGTTCTGCTTTAACTCCTGTATGAGCTGAAAAAATTCGGGGGTTTTCAAATATCGATCCGTTGCTGCCTGGTAATCGATCCACCTTCTCCAGCTTTCGAACCAGGCATCGTTATGCCAGTAACAGGCCGGATCCCCTCCGCCTTTCAGTCGATTGACGAAATCCCTGTATTCATCCTGGCAACTCTCGCAGAACCGGTAGGGACATCCGATGGAATGGTCGTGATCATTGCGCGTTTCGGGTCTGAGTTCGGTATGCACGCCACATTTTTCACACTTCTGAGCACAGCGGGTGCACTGAAAAACTTTTTGAACCGCCAGAATCTTCCGTTTCCGAATAAGCGCATCCCGTTTATCCTGAGATAGCTGAAGTTTGGCGTTCAGAGAGATGATTTCTGCCATTGCTGTTTCGTTATCCCTGCCTGTTGCAATCGATTCGTGTCATGATTGTAATTTTATACCACCCGGCCACCACACTGTCAATGAGAACCCGTCACGGAAGTCGGCGCCACTTAAGTATTGATTTTGAATAAGGGAATGCGTATAGATTGCTGAACTCGTGTAACGCTGATTTGTCTGAAATGATGGTAATTTTTTTTATTGCTCTCATTCGCGTCCTTTCGCGATTCAAAAAGCTTTCCATTTTAACAGAGACTCACAATGAACATGGATTCCCTGATCACAAGCGCTGCGCGCGATCTGGCTGCAGCCAGCCGGGTGGTTGCATTGACCGGTGCCGGTATTTCAGTGGAAAGCGGCATTCCGCCTTTTCGGGGGAAAGGCGGGCTATGGGAAAAAATAGATCCCATGGAATATGCCCACATTGAAGCGTTCATGAAGGACCCGGCGAAGATCTGGCGGGTCCTGATCCGGGAAATGAAGGACGTGGTGGACAAGGCCAGGCCCAACAGCGCCCATCAGGGACTTGCCCGGCTGGAAACCCTGGGCATCTTGAAAACCATCATTACCCAGAATGTCGATGGCCTGCACCAGATGGCCGGGAACACGGACGTTATCGAGTTTCATGGAAATTTCGCCTGGCAGCGGTGCATGCAGTGCGATCATCGCCTGGAAACCCGCCGCATTGATCTGGCCCAGATGCCGCCGCGATGCGAATGTGGCGGCATCTTCAGGCCGGAATGCGTTTTTTTCGGAGAGATGATTTCTCCCGATCACCTGAGCCGATCCCGGCAGGCAGCCTCAAGCTGTGACGTCATGCTGGTTGTCGGAACTTCCGCCCTGGTTCAGCCTGCTGCTTATATACCCGTCATTGCCAAGCGTTCCGGGGCAAGGATTATCGAAATCAATTCGGAAAGAACACCCCTGACCCGGGATGTCAGCGATCTGCTGATCATGGGAAAAGCAGGGGAGATCTTCAATCGCCTGCTGACAGAAATCGAGAAACTGCGCTGAAGCGACCGGATAAAAGCCAAAACCTTTTTACGGAGAATCATCATGTCCAAGTTTTCTGAAAATACGCCACCAACCACGCCGGCATCTTTTTCCCCCTGTCGGGGGGAATCCCCGGACCGCGTCCAGGCCGATGTCCTGGACCCCATCGACTATCAGTACCGGAATCGAAGGGATATCGATATCACCATCTCTCAACCCGAATATACATCGGTCTGCCCCATGACCGGCCTTCCGGATGTCGGCTGCATTACCATCCGGTACCGTCCGGACATCCGGATCATCGAGCTGAAATCGCTGAAATACTATCTGCTGCAGTACCGCAATGTCGGTATTTTTTATGAACACATCGTCAACCGGATACTGGATGACCTGGTGCAGGCTCTGGAACCCAAACGCATGGAAGTTTCCGGGGATTTTACAGCCAGAGGCGGTATCACCACCCGTGTCACCGCAGTTTATGAGAGGACGACATGAGCCTTCGGTCCAGAAAAATTCCGGTGCTGATCCTGCTGCTGGCAGCTGCTTTGTTGTGTGGATGCGGCACCTATTCGAATATGAAAAAATCCACGGGCAAAATAGTCCGGGATTTCAAGGCGCCGGACACTGACCTGAAGAAAACGGTTTTCAGGGCCGCGCTGAACAACCAGGTTGCGGCAGCCCAGCAGGATATGGGCGCGGCCATCGACATCCGCTATCTTGACTCCCTTCCCCAGTACTGTCCCAATCTTATTGTTACCGGGCCAGAGAATGCGGAGCTTTCACAGGCGCTGAACCTGCTTTTTCAGAAATCCGGCGGCTCGGCAGACAGTCTGGCCCTGATCAGAATCGGAAAACAGTTTGGCATATCAGCCGTTGTGAGCAGCCGCTTTTCCGCCATCGCGATTCGGCAGAAGGATTCCGGATTTCTGTGGTTTCGAAAAAAACTTCCATTTGCGTGGGTCAGTGCCACCACTGAAGTCTACGATACGGAAACCGGCGCCAAATATCTGGATGAAACCTTTACACGCGAACTGAAACTGACCGACGAATCTGCTGAAAGTATTCGAAAGGGAGAAATCAGTTCGGTTCCGGCGGTTGAAAAGGCGGTTTTCGAAATCCTTCAGGAGACGGCAGAAGCTGTCTGCGATGCCGTCATTCGAAAGCCCTGGAAAGGATATATCGCCAAGGTTTCCGGAGAAACCCTGACCCTTTCTTCCGGCAGTCTATCGGGTCTGTCCGCCGGGCGTGTGCTGAAGGTTTACGAACCGGGCCAAAGGATTCAGGGCTCTGAAGGACAGATATTCCTGCTGCCTGGGAAAAAGATCGGAGAAATAAGAATCACGTCTGTTTCTTCAGACAGCGCCGAGGCCGTGGCGACTTCCGGCGGCGGGTTTCAGGTCGATAATGTCGTCAAAACAAAATAAGACGGCTGCTTAAAAAGTCCGGCTGCTGCGTTGCGCTGCATCCTTACACAGCAGCCCGTTCATGGCGGTCATCCCCTGGGATGATATTTTTCGTGCATGCGTTTAAGATGTTCCCGCGCCACATGGGTATAAATCTGGGTGGTTGAAATATCCACATGGCCCAGCATGATTTGAACCGATCGCAGATCCGCGCCGCCTTCCAGAAGATGGCTGGCAAAGGAATGGCGCAGGCTGTGGGGCGTGATGGGTTTGGAAATTCCCGCAGCTCGTGCATACTGCTTGAGAATCTTCCAGAAACCCTGCCGGGTCATGGGCTTGCCTGCCCTGGCAACAAACAGGAACGGGCTGGTATAGGGGCGAAGGATCAGCGGCCTGGCCGTTGTCACATAAAAATCGATTTTCTGCCGGGCCGGCTGTCCAAACGGCACCATGCGTTCCTTGGCGCCTTTTCCAAAAACGCGAACACAGCAGCCGTCCAGATTGACATCCTGAATTTTCACGGTTACCAGTTCGGTCACCCGAAGCCCGGCAGCGTACATCAGCTCGATCATGGCTGCGTTGCGAATGCCTGCGAGTTTATGAGTATCCGGCATATTTAAAATTCGATCGATTTCCTGAACCGAGAGCACATCCGGAAGCTTCAGGCCGCTTTTGGGCAGGTCGATCCTGCTGGCCGGGTTTCTTTCAAGAATCTTTTCCTGAATCAGAAACTTGAAAAATCCCCTCAGGGTCACCAGATGCCGGGCCCGGGAACGGGGACCCATTCCAGAATCCCTTAAGCTGATCAGGTGCCTCAGAATCACGGACGAATCCGCATCGAGAAGGCTCCGGATGCCGCAGGCGTGCAGAAAGTCCGCAAACCGTTTTAAATCCGCTCTGTAGGAATCCAGGGTATTGGCGGAAAGCCCTTTTTCGATCAGCAGATAATTCAGATACTGATCCATGAAGGGCCTGGAGAGGAGTTCCGGGCTGGCTTCAGCAGGCACGGGCCACTTCCCGTTTGCATCGAATCACTGATAATTGTTCTGCTTTCCAAATGTCGCGGTTATACTCCTGGATGGTGCGGTCCGAAGAAAATTTACCCGCCCTTGCCACATTGAGAATGGCTTTGGCGGTCCAGCTTTCCCGGTCCCGGTACAGGGCATCCACTTTCATCTGGCACTGGTGGTAGGCTTCGAAATCCGCCAACACAAGAAAACGGTCTTCATTCAAGAGGCCTTCCATCAGGGGTTTGAACAGATCCGGTTCCTCCGGACAGAAAAAACCTTCCCGAATCAGGTCAATCGCCTGTTTCAGGATCGGGTCCTTCATATAGTAATCTGTCGGGTTGTAGGAAGGGCGGACGACAGAGACTTCATCTGCAGTCAGCCCGAAAATGAAGATGTTCTCCGGTCCCACCTCTTCCTGGATTTCCACGTTGGCGCCATCCAGGGTGCCGACGGTCAGGGCGCCGTTCAGGGCGAATTTCATGTTGGAAGTTCCGGAAGCCTCATAGCCTGCAGTGGAGATCTGCTCGGACACGTCGGATGCCGGAAAAATCTTTTTGGCCAGCGACACCCGATAATTGGGCAGAAAAACAACCTTGATTTGCTTTTCAGTCAAGGTGTCCCGGTTGATCATTTCCCCGATATGGCAGATCAACCGGATGATCATCTTGGCTGTTGCATAACTGGGAGCAGCCTTGCCGCCAAAGAAAAAGGTTCTGGGGTGAAAGGCCTGGTCCGTTTGCTGCCGGATATTCAGCCAGCAATAAACCACATGCAGAATATTCATCAACTGGCGCTTGTATTCATGAATCCGCTTGACCTGAATGTCAAAGATTGACGCAGTATCCACCGAAACGCCGGTCAGGTTCAGGGCGATCTGTGCCAGCCGGTCCTTGTTTTTCTGCTTGACCACCTGCCAGGCCTGAATGAAACCCGGGTTGTCGATCAGGGGCTCCAGTTTTCTAAGCTGATTCAGATCGGTGATCCATGCGTCTCCAATATGCCGGGTAATCAATTCTGAAAGATCCGGATTTGCCGCCAGAAGCCATCTGCGGGGTGTAACCCCGTTCGTTTTATTGCTGAATTTTCCCGGATACAGTTCGTCGAAATCCTTCAGCTCTTTTTCCCTGAGCAGCCGGGTGTGAAGCTCGGCAACCCCGTTTACCGCGTGGGAACCGATAATGGCCAGATGGGCCATGCGAATCTGTTTTTCCGGGCCTTCTTCAATCAGGGACATCCGATTCATTTTATCTTCATTTCCCAGATAACGAACCGACACTTCCCGCAGAAATCGGCGGTTGATCTCATAAATGATCAGAAGGTGCCTGGGAAGCATGGATTCGAACATGTGGACCGGCCATTTTTCAAGGGCTTCGGCCAGTAGGGTGTGATTGGTATAGGCGCAGGTCCGGTTGGTGATATCCCAGGCTTTTTCCCAGGAGAGCCCGTGTTCATCCATCAATATCCGCATCAGCTCCGCAATGGCCAGGGACGGGTGGGTGTCGTTCATCTGAATGGCAACCTTGTCCGGAAAATCGTCAAATGTGGTGTGAGTCACCAGATACCGGCGCACAATGTCCTGAATGGAGCAGGAAACAAAAAAATACTGCTGCTTCAGGCGGAGCTCCCGGCCTTCATAGATGTGGTCATTGGGATAAAGGACTTTCGAGATGTTTTCCGAGATGTTTTTTTCCTCGACCGCTTTCAGGTAATCGCCTCCCTGAAAATACTTCAGATCAAATTCCTTGGATGCCCGGGCTGACCACAGACGCAGGGTGTTCACCGTCTCATTGCCGTATCCGTCAATGGGCGTGTCGTAGGCAATGCCGATCACATCGCTGGTGTCCACCCATTCGGTTTTCAGGGTCCCGTCCGGCAGCGTAATCTGCTTGACCTTGCCATAGAAATGAACCGTCAGGGTGTATTCGGGACGGGGAATCTCCCACGGGTTTCCATATTTAAGCCAAATTTCCGGAAGCTCCACCTGTCCCAGATCCCGGATAGCCTGGTCGAAGATGCCGAACTCGTAGCGAATACCGTATCCATAAGCCGGTATCTCCAGCGTCGCCATGGATTCCATGAAGCAGGCGGCCAAACGGCCCAGTCCGCCGTTGCCCAAACCCATGTCCGGCTCATTTTCCGAAAGCTCTTCCAGGTCGATATCAAGCCCTTCCATGGCCTTTTGAGCTTCCGAATATATTCCCAGGCTGATCAGGTTGTTGATCAGCAGCCTGCCCATCAAAAACTCAGCCGACAGATAATAGACCCGTTTGGCATCATGTTGGTAATAGCATTGCTGGGTATGTATCCATCGCTCCACCAGACGGTCCCGGGTGGTAAGAGCCAGTGAATAATACAGATCCCGGCTTGTTGCCGTGTACTGATCCTTGGAAAGCGAGTATTCCAGGTGGTTGGCAAAAGACATCTGAATGCTGTCGGCGTTCATGCCTTTGTGAAAGGTGCCCCAGTTGTCAAACAGCGTACATTTTTGCATCATATGTGCCTTTCCGAAACAATGAAAACCGTGAGCAGTTAATGGAATGATCTCTTAATGAGATTGCATTTTTGGATTTGCATAACAGAACAGGCAGTTGTGATAACAGGGATGGCGGGTGTAGGATCCGATATCTACGGACATCTGACATCCACAACCCTTCTGGATTCGCTGTCCCCTGTCCATTCTTAACGTGAATCTTTCCCCGAATATTTCTACCAGAAGATGGCCGGAGATGCACGCACTTTTTCCGATTTCCGAATGCGGAGGAAGCTGATCCATCAACCCAGGCTCACAGCAGGTTAACAATCGAATGTGCCTGGATTGCAGGAGGGTTTCCATTTTCAAAAGGACGTCAATTTTTTGATCATCCGGGGGATCCAAAAACGAGAATCCATTAATGGATCGCACACGCTTTTGAATTTTGGGATAATGATCCATAAAGCTGGTAATGCAGGTTTGAATTCCGCAGTCGCCGGCTGCATCGGCGATCTGATGAAAATCGTGAAGGTTGTGTCGCCTTTGCTGGCCATGAAACTGATAGAAACAAATCGGATCAAACCGCCAGTGGATGCACCGTTTATCAAATCGGCGGCTCAGACAAGCCAATTGCCCCAGCCGTTCCGACAAGGGAGGCACAAAGGGCTCAAGAAGCAGATCCGTGGAATTGATGGTAAAATTGAAAAAAAGAGGATATCCTTTTTGAATGAGCTGGTCGCCGTAATTTCCTCGAATAAAAGGACCGAAATCCTTGGACCAGAAGACAATGCCCCGCACCTTGTCCGGATTGGCCGATATGCTGGATACCCGGCCGTTGTAGGGATTCTGGATTTCAAACACCCCGCTGTCCATCTGTTTCATGAACCATTCCATGTAAAAAGCGGGAATATCGGTTCTGCGAGACGCCGAAATGATCACGGGGGTATTGAGATTGGTCCTGGAATGCGTTATGTTGCTCCCAATGATGATTCTCTCTATTTTATAACCGGAAAATCATTCTATATGAATACATCCATTCAAATCAAGCTGTTTGCATCACTTGGCCGCTACATGCCGAATAATTCCGACCGCTTTCCGATTGGTCCGGGAATAACGGTTCGCGCCCTGGCGCTCCATCTGGGAATTCCCCTCGAATCCGCTAAACTGATTTTTGTCAACGGACAAAAAAGTGATTTATCCGCAACGCTTTCCGGCGGAGAGCGTGTGGCCATTTTTCCGCCGGTTGGCGGCGGTTGAAAGGAGGAACCGATGCGTGATGCACCCGTTTCCGTCAAGCCGGATACAACATCCCGATCGTTTCCGGATGGAAAGCCCTACCAGGGCGTATCGACCCGGGCCATTGAAAATACAGCAAAACTTCATTTCGGCAATGATGGCAGATCAGCGGAAATTTTTGCCCTTACCCACCACGGAATTCCGGAACGCTATGCCCGGAACATGCATACTTTTTCCAGTCAAGACCAGGTTGTTTTGCTCAACGCCTGCGTTTGCGTTGTCGGTTTGGGAGGCTTGGGCGGTGCTGTAACCGAAATTCTGGCGCGTCTGGGAATCGGCGCTTTAACCTTGATTGACGGAGATGTTTTTGAAGAGAGCAATCTCAACCGCCAGATTCTCAGTACGCTGCGATGGATGGGTGTTTCCAAGGCGAAAACCGCCGGAAACAGAATTCAGGAAATAAATCCGTCGGTTCAGATCCGCATTCATGAAGTATTTCTGGATGCCCTGAATGGCGTGCAGCTTCTTGAAGGCGCAACGGTTGTCGTGGACTGTCTGGATAATCTGAAAGACCGGTTTGTTCTGGAAAAAGCCGCCAAAGCCGCCCATATTCCCCTGGTCTCTGCCGCCATTGCCGGAACCTATGGACAGATCACCACTATTTTCCCGGAAGATTCGGGGCTGAGTCTGATCTACGGCCCTGAAGAATCGGTTCCGACCCAGGGAGCCGAAGCCTCCCTGGGAACGCTTCCCTATACCGCCCTGTTGATGGCTTCCCTAGAATGTTCAGAAGTCGCCAAAATCCTGCTCAAACGGGGAAGTCTGCTGAGAAACAGGCTTCTGATAATGAATTTGATGGATAATGAAATGGAATCGTTTCCCCTGGTTCCCTGAGAACCCCCTTTCCCTTCAACCCGCGTGCTCCCGGACGTTAAATTCCAGGCGCCATTGACGCCCGTCGGACGGAGAGATACACCAGAGTTCCAGGGTTCCGATCTCTGTGGCCCGGGATTCCAGGGTAACCGGAATCAAGGTGCCGGAATCCCCGTTTAGTTGTGTTTCCAGAGTTGTCGCCAGTTCAATTTCGCCTTCCCAGGTCTCAACCACTTCTCCGGGCCGATCTTCATGGCGCAGCGTGGATCCCAAAAAATCAAACTGGGCCGGCTCTCCGACCACCAGAACAAATTCCCGGTTGTCAATGGCCTGCGATGTCCCTTCTTCCATGCCGAAAGGCGCCACGCACAGCGCTTTTACCGGTGCGGGCATTCCAGGTACAGCCGGCATGGACGCGGCAACGCCGATGTAGTAGGATTTGTTCAGACCTCCGCGAATACGGATGCCGCCGCCGCGACGGGCAAGGCCATAATAGACGGCGCCCCGTGCAACGGAACGATCGAAATCCAGTGAAGGCAACACGCGCAACGTGGGGCCGGAGGCTGTCTCCGCCCAAGCTGTCAACACTTCGACAACCCGGTTTCGCAGCAGGGGGGCTTTCATCACGCCGCCATTAAACAAAACGGCTGTTGGGAGCTTTTTTTTGCCGGATTCATCGATCTGGTTGCTGAGAAACCAGGCCAGGTGACGCGTGATGGCGGGATCGGACTCATAGGAAAGGCCGATTTCCCGAATTCCCATGGCACGCTGCTTGACAGGCGCTTCGGACAGACCGCAGTTCGGCAGAAATCCGTCCAGAAGAACCCGGTATACATCCTCTGCCGAAAGCCGGGTTTTAAGCGTTCCGCCAATCAGGCTGCTGCCCCTTCCCAGCAAGGTGATGGGATAGTCTCCGGACAAACTGCCGGACAATAACGTTTCTTTCCCTCTTCGGCAGGTATGGCACAGCCCGCGCATCTGCCAGGTATCCAGGCGGGTCCCTTTTTCAGCCATTTTCTGCGATACGGTATAGGCCAGCGACAGATCCATGTTGTCTCCGCCCACCAGCAAATGATTCCCGACGGCAATCCGCTCCAGGGCCAGTTCTCCGTTTTGTTCGGACACCGCAATCAGGCTGAAATCCGTCGTACCGCCGCCGATATCGCAAACAAGGATCAAATCACCTTTTTCCACCTTTCTGCGCCAGTTGTCACCGGAAGCTTCAATCCAGGCATAGCAGGCGGCCTGGGGTTCTTCCAGAAGGGTGACGTGGTTCAGGCCGGCCATTTGCGCGGCCCTTACCGTAAGTTCCCTTGCAATTGCATCAAAAGAGGCCGGAACCGTAAGTAGAATTTCCTGATTTTCCATACGAAGGTGATCATCGAATCCAGATGGAGTTCTGGCCATTTCATAATCCCAGGCATCTCGGATGTGGCGCAAAATGGCTGCAGATGCGGCAACCGGCGACAGCTTGAGGTGGCTATCCGGCCCTTCCCACGGCAGAATGGGTTTGTTCCGGTCCACCATTTCATGGCAAAGCCAGGATTTGGCTGAGGCAATCAGGCGGTGGGGAATCTCAGCGCCCCTGTTTCGTGCGAACTCGCCGACGGCCTGGGTGGCATGCGCGTCCCACGGCAAGACAAGCGCCTGAAAAGGCGTATCGTTTTCTCCGGGAATCAGCAGGGCACTGGGAAGAATATCCTGTTTTTCGATTGTTCCGGGACCGGTCAGCTGAGGCATGGCGAAAACCTGTATGGAGCCCCCCTCCCTGGCATAAGACACCACGCTGTTGGTGGTGCCAAGATCAATTCCAATGATAAATTCAGAGAAAAACAAGTTGGTTTCCTTTCAATAAACTATGAAATTTCAACTTCCGCCGGAGCAATCAGGGAGGCATCCTGATTAACGGACAGAATCGGCAGTTCCAGCTTTGCCGTTTTCCAGCCTTTGTGGCGGATGACGCCGGTAAACGGCGGCTCTCCGGCGACATTTCCCACCAGTTTGACGGCAGCGGTGTCAAACCCTTTCTGAAGGGTAAGTGTTTGGCCTTCTTCCTGATCCAGAACCGGTTGAAGCGACAGGTATTTTCGGGTGATTTTATTGCAGTTTTCATGAATGCTGCGAACAGCCGCGCCAATCTGAGAGTCTTCATAACCATCCAGATTTTCTGATAAAAAATCCAGAAGCCTGCCTTCGCGCTGAAACATGCTCAGCAGATGGATAAACAGCCGCTTATCCTGCTGTTCTCTGTCAAGGCGATTCCCGGGGTCACCAACCTGGGATGGAGGCAAAGCCCTCTGCAGTTTAGATGGGTTGCGGCGAATCGCCAGCCACAGCAATACACTCCACAGGGCAGCCCCGGCAGCAACCAGAGGGGAGCCATAACGGATAAAACCGCTCCTGGCATCGTCAACCCAGGTTGCAACTGCCTTGAAATCGGCAATATCGGGATGCGCTGATGACAATGCCGTCAGCCTCACTGAAATATGAAGGATGCTCCAATAACCCAAAACCATGAAAAGCAAACACAATACGCCCATGAAAAGCAAAATAACGCCAAATGTACGCCGGGAAAACGCCTTTTCTACATCCATAAATCCTCTTCTGTCTGACTGTAAGAAATTTTAATTCCTTGTTATCCATGAAATATTATGATAACAATCACCGCTAATAATTACTTTTTGACCCTTATTCTCTGTTCATGAATTATATACCAACTAAGAAAAATTATAAATACCGATTCGATTTTGAGATTGGCTATCTGGTCAAAAGCCCTTGTCGGGAGTGTGAGATTCGAGATGCTTTTCCAGGCTGCATGAAAGATTGCGTCGTCCTGGATCGAATCCATGAAGTCTTGTCTTTTGGGATATCCTGTTCCAAAAGAGCTACATAAACTTAATACCCCTAAGTTGTTTAGTGATGTCCATGCCAGAGACGGGTTTCTTTTTCCCAGACCCTTTCCATATTCCCCATCCAGAAGACGGTGAGCGAAAAATCCATCTTAATGGCTGGCTGGATAGGGTCCGCACGATGTCTACACTGCAAGCCATTCCCCTGCGGAGAAAATCGGGCTGCTCCGCAATCTTGAGCGTTGATTCCATACGGGTCGCTCATTTCCATTTAACACTCTCCCCGAAAAGGAGATTCAAAGGATTTTCATGTCCAGTGAAAGGCAAGTGATCGAATGTACATGATAGGTTATTTTCTGATGGCTGTGGCCAAGGTGCTTGATCTTGCATTGAGCTTGTATATGTGGGTGGTTGTGGCAAGGGCTATTCTGTCCTGGGTGAATCCGGATCCCTATAATGCCATTGTTCGATTTATCCACACCGTAACCGAGCCCGTACTGGTTCAGATCCGTTCACGGATTCCGGCCAGTTTTGGTGGAATTGACTTTTCTCCCATTATTGTGTTTTTAGGGGTTATTTTTTTACAGACGTTTGTGGTTAGCACACTCAAACGAATATCATTCAGCATGATGATGTAAGGGGAAATCGTGAGAGAAGATATTGAAGTCACGCCGCTGGACATTCAGCAGCATCAGTTCAGCGTAAGGTTCAGGGGGTTTGATATTCAGGAGGTGGATGAATTCCTGGAGCAGATTGCACATACCCTTGAGGCCCTTTATGATGAGAATGAGCGGCTCGATGAGGAAAATCAAACGCTGAAACAGGAACGAAGCGGGGTTGCCGTCCAGGAAGACAATTTGAAACAAACGATAACGGACTCTGAAAAACTTATCGATCAAATGAATGAAACCGCTCGAAAATCTGCGGAAATGATTATTTCGGATGCTGAAGTTAAAGCTCAAAAACTCATGAATAAAGCCAGCAATCGACTTGCCCAGATTCATGAAGATATCATCCAGCTGAAAAGCCAGCGCATTCAACTGGAAGCCCAGCTCCATTCCATTATTGAGGCTCACTATAAACTCCTTGAAATGGGAAAGACGCAAATGAAAATACGGGACGAGGAGTATGATCAGTCCAGATTGCCAAATCAAATGGATACTTCATCTCAGTGAAGCTTATTCCATGTTGCATTCAAGATGATACCGAGGCGGCAAGGAGGAGGAGGCGACGCAAGCGTACTGTTTTAGTACGTTGAGGAGCCGACGATGCGGCCAACACTGGCAGTGCTTGAATGCAACTTGGAATTATGATGCCATGACAGAGGACGTTACCTATGGCCAAAATCGATGCTTTTTTTAAATTGATGCATGATCAGAAAGCTTCAGACCTTCATCTGGTATCGGGTCAGCCACCTGTTCTCAGGATTAACGGCGAAATGGAACGCATCAAATATAAGGTGCTGGACAATGATGTTCTGAGAAGCATGTTGTATGAGATTTCCCCTGAAGACAAGGTCAAGATTTTTGAAGAAACCGGAGATGTGGATTTTGGATATGAAATTCCGGGTCTTGCCCGATACCGGGCCAATTTTTTTATGCAAAAATATGGCGTGGCTGCTGTTTTTCGCCAAATTCCCAACATCATTCTGACAACCGAACAACTGGGACTCCCTGGAGTTATCTCCAAACTGGCATTGTTGCCCAGAGGACTGGTTCTGGTCACCGGTCCCACAGGAAGCGGTAAATCCACGACCCTTGCCGCAATCATAGATGTCGCCAACCGCAGCCGCAAGGATCATATCATTACGGTTGAAGATCCCATCGAATTTGTTCATCAGAGCCAGGGATGCATTGTCAACCACCGGGAAGTGGGGCTTCACACCCGAACATTCAGTGCTGCCTTAAGAGGCGCGCTTCGGGAAGACCCGGACATCATTATGGTCGGCGAAATGAGAGACCTGGAAACTATTTCATTGGCCATTGAAGCGGCTTCCACCGGGCATCTGGTATTTGGAACCCTGCATACATCCAGCGCAGCCAAGACCGTTGACCGGGTGATTGAGGTCTTCCCCGCCAATCAGCAGGAACAGGTCCGCTCCACTCTGGCTGATGGATTGAGGGCCGTCATTGCCCAGGTTCTTTTCAAGCGTGTTGATAGAAAGGGACGTTGTGCGGCGCTGGAAATCATGATTGCGACCCCGGCTGTCCGGAATTTAATCCGTGAAGCGAAAACGTTTCAGATTCCCTCCTCTATCCAGACCGGCAAACGTTACGGCATGCAGCTTCTGGACGATGCCATCATGGATCTTTTAAATAAAGGCATGATTCATCCGGATGACGCCTATGCCAAAGCCAATGACAAGGCAAAATTTCGTCCTTATATAAAAACGCCCCCGGCTGATTTTACTGAAGCCTGATTTCGGCAATACGGAGGTTGTGATGCGAAAACCGGAATGCGACTATATTCTCAACCGAATGCAGGCGTTTACCCGAAATGTTTCCGACCTGAACATTACCGTTGGAAAACCCTTTCAGGTGGAAAGTTCCGGGCAGTTGATTCCCGTGGAAGTCAGCCCGCATTTTCAAGAACTCACCCCGTTTCAAGCAGAGATTCTTGCCCTGAACTTGTTGAATAATGACCGCCGTCTGACTGAACTTCTGCTCAAGGAAGGTTCCTGCGATTTGTCATATGAACTTCCTGGAAAGGCCAGATTCCGGGTCAATATTTTTTCTCAGCAGCACAAGTTCTCAATTGTCCTTCGGAAGCTGGAGTCCCGTATTCCCAGCTGTACGGACCTGGATCTTCCGGAAGCGTTTCTTAAAATGGCAAAAGAAAAAAACGGAATTATTCTGGTGACCGGCGCAACCGGCACCGGAAAAACCACTTCCCTTGCAGCTGTTCTGAATGAAATCAATGAAAATCAGGCAGTTCATATTGTCACTCTGGAAGATCCGGTTGAATACCAGCACTCGCACAAGAGATCCACATTCAACCAGCGGGAAATGGGAAGCGATTTCGACACATACCCCAACGGTCTTCGGGCGGCTCTCAGGCAGGCGCCCAAGGTGATACTGGTTGGTGAAATGCGGGACAGGGAAACCGTTGAAATCGCCTTGAATGCCTCGGAAACAGGTCATCTTGTTCTCACCACGCTCCATACGGTGGATGCCGGACAGACCATCAACCGAATTCTGGGAATGTTCAATATTGAAGAAGAAAATCAGATTCGCATCCGCCTTGCAGAGTCTGTTCGGTGGATTGCCTGTCAGCGCCTGCTTCCCAGCATTGGGGGCGACAGGGTCGCAGCATTTGAAATCATGGGGACCAATTTGCGGGTCAAGGACGCCATTTTACATGGAGAGTCCGAAGGCAAAACTTTTTATGAAATTATTCAGACCGGTAAAGCCTTTGGCATGACAACCTTTGATGATTACATCGTTCAACTTTACAAGAAAGGGTTGATTGTTGAAGAAACAGCCATGGCGTATGCTTCCCGCAAAGGAATTGTTGGCCGCGGGATTGATTCTGTCAAGGCAGAAAGGGGCGAATCGACAACCGATATCGATCACCTTGAAGTTGACCGGCAATATGGAAAAAAACATAAGCGCAGGGATTGACAGGAGGATTGGAAAATGGACGTAATCTGCAATCACTGCCAGGGAAAGTTTAAAATATCCGATGAAAAAATACCCTCTGAGGAGGTCGTTTTTATTCCCTGTCCGCGCTGTAAAAACATGCTCACCCTGGATACCCGCGCACAAAGATCGCGCGCTCAAAATGATCCGGTCAAAGAAATTCTGCCGGTCCGATCAGGAGATAAAAATCTGATTGAAATCATTTCATCCAGCGTTTATGACGCTTCAGAAAAACCATTTGATTTTCTGGGACCCGGCGTTAAAACAGCCCTGGCTTGTGAATCCGATCCAGCGATTCTGTCCAAGCTGCGATTTGTGCTCAAACAGATGGGATATCATACGATAGAACCGCCAAACGCAACAGATGCACTAAAAAAAATGCGATTTCACTCCTTTGACCTGATCGTTATGAATGAGCTTTTTGACAGCCCCTCTCCGGATGACAATCCGATTCTCACCTATCTGAATGACGTGTTGATGTCTGTGCGCCGAAACATGTTTGTGGCACTGATAACGACACGGTTCCGGACCATGGACAACATGGCGGCCTTCAATAAAAGTGTCAATGTCGTTATCCATTTGAAGAACCTGGATGAAATCGCCAAGATTCTCTGCCGTGCCATGGACGAGAATCTGGCATTTTACAGCATTTTTCAGCAAGCCCTGATAAATACAGGCAAAGGATAGGCTCGGTTTCCATGACGTATACATGTTCGGATTATCGGTTGGAAATGATTTTGCTTGGAATCAGACGCAGGCTTCATGAGGAAGAGTTGCCTGAGGATGAGAAGGAAAGGCTGCTGAAGGAAATCCGGAAGATCGAGGTTGAAATGGAAATGATAGATTTATAATTCTTCGCTGATGATCCTCAGACCTTCAAGGGTCAAATCCGGCTCAACCACATCAATGGTGTGTGAAACACCGGCAATCAGAACCGAAAGCCCGCCGGTTGCCACGATTTTGGGGTTTGTGCCCATTTCGGCTTTCAGCCGCGTGACCATGCCGTCCACAAGTCCTGCATAGCCATAGATGATACCGGATTGAATGCTGCTTGCCGTATCTTTTCCGATGACCTGTTTTGGCGGCGTAAAAATTTCGACCCGCGGCAGCTTGGAAGCATTCTTGAACAGGGCTTCTGCGGAAATCATGATGCCGGGGCTGATGGCGCCTCCCAAATAATCGCCGGTTTCAGAAATGGCATCAAAGGTTGTGGCTGTGCCAAAATCAATGATGACCAGGCTGGTTCGGTACCGATGAAAGGCGGCAACGGCATTGACGATCCGGTCTGCACCGACTTCCCCGGGATTGGTATAAAGAATCGGCATTCCCTGATACGTTTTGGGATCCACCCAGACCGGAGAATGATGAAGATATTTTCTGCAGAATGCATCCAGGATATTGACCAGCGGCGGAACCACGCAGGAAACGATGGTTCTGTCAATCTGATCCGGCTTTATCCGGCTTCCTTCAAACAAATTATACGCCAGGATATGAAACTCATCTTCCGTGATGTTGCGCTCCGTACGAATTCGCCAGTCTTTCAGCAGCGTCTGTTCGTGATAAACGCCAAGGACAATATTGGTATTTCCCACATCAATCACAAGAAGCATCGGGTATTCCCTTCATCGCATCCATGATCCTGACGGTAGTCATTGTTCGCGCCACATCGTGAACCCGGAGGATATGAGCGCCGTTTAAAATTCCGGCGGCAACGATAGCTTGTGTGCCGGTTTCAATGCTCTCCGAACCCGGGTCGAGCCCTTCCGGATCTGTGTTTTTTAGAAGATTTCGAATAAAGGATTTCCGGGAAGGGCCGATGAGCAGCGGCACATCCAGAGACGAAAAAGCGTTCAGGCAGCGAATCAGCATCAAGTTGTGGTGAATGGTTTTGCCAAAGCCGATTCCCGGATCAATAATGATTCGGGATCGCAAAATGCCCTGACTGACGGCATGGTTGATGGTTGTGGCCAGAAACGTCCTGATTTCCAAAAGGAGATTGTCATATTCCGGCGCCACCTGCATGGTTTTCGGCGTTCCCAGCATGTGCATCAGGATCACCGGCACACCGGATGCCGCGGCCACCTTTGCCATGTCTGCATCCATTCGCAGGGCGCCGACATCATTGATGATGGAGGCGCCTGCCTCGATGGCGCGCCGGGCAACCCCGGATTTGGTGGTATCAATCGATATGGGGATGGACACGCGCCGGGCGATGGCTTCGATGACCGGAACGACGCGGCGGGTTTCTTCCTCTTCTGTCACAGCATCGGAAAATGGGCGGGTGGATTCGCCGCCCACATCCAGAATGTCAGCCCCGCCTGCAACCAGTTTTTCAGCTTGAGAGACGGCATGATCAAAGGCGAAAAACTTGCCGCCATCTGAAAAAGAATCCGGCGTGACATTTAAAATACCCATGATACAAGTGCGGGGGCCTAGTTTCAGGTGATGATTTTTCCACGATATGTCGAAGTTTTTTATCATGCCCCGACGGTATCTCCCTCGACAGGTGGATTGGAGGGAAACTTAAAATCAGGTCGAACCGTGCGAATCAGGGCATCCAGTTCCGAACCCATGACGGTTTCCTTTTCGAGCAAAAGGGCTGCCAGTTTGTGTAAAATCTCCATGTTTTCCGCCAAGACCTGTCTGGCCCGCTCATAGTTGTTTCGAATCAATTTGTTGATTTCACTGTCAATTTTATGAGCGGTTTCCTCGGAATAATCCCGATGCTGCGCTATTTCCCGGCCCAGAAAAATCTGCTCTTCATTTTTGGCATAGGACAAGGGTCCCAGCAGATCGCTCATTCCCCAAGCGCGAACCATTTTCTGCGCCAGTTCCGTGGCCTGTTTGATATCATTGGACGCACCGGTACTGATCCGGTTAAAAATCAGCTCTTCCGCAACCCTGCCGCCAAAAGCCACGGACAGCTCGCTCTCAAGCTGATCCTTATACCGGAAATCCTGTTCTTCCGGCAGAAACCAGGTAATGCCGGCGGCTCTGCCTCTTGGGATAATCGTGATCTTGTTGACCGCATGCGTTCCGGGCAGAAACCGGGCAACCAGTCCGTGTCCGGCTTCATGATAGGCCGTGGTTTTGCGGTCTTCTTCCCTGACAACCTTGGATTTCCGCTCCAGACCCATATAAACCTTGTCCTTGGCGTCATCCAGATCCATCATGTCCACTTTTTCCTTATTTCGTTTTGCAGCCAGCAGCGCTGCTTCGTTGACAAGATTTTCCAGGTCCGCGCCGGAAAAACCGGGAGTGCCCTTGGCCAGAACCGTTGGATCCACATCCGGTGCAATCGGGGATTTTTTCATGTGAACGCGAAGGATTTGTTCACGGCCCTTGATGTCCGGAAGCGAAACCACGACCTGCCGATCAAACCGCCCGGGACGAAGCAGGGCCGGATCCAGAACATCCGGCCGGTTTGTTGCGGAAATCAGAATGACCCCTTCATTGGATTCAAATCCGTCCATTTCCACCAGAAGCTGGTTTAAAGTCTGCTCACGCTCATCATGACCGCCTCCGAGTCCGGCGCCGCGGTGTCTGCCGACAGCATCAATTTCATCAATGAAAATGATGCAAGGGGCATTCTTTTTCCCCTGAACAAAAAGGTCCCGGACGCGGGAGGCGCCGACGCCGACAAACATTTCCACAAAATCAGAACCGCTGATGCTGAAAAAAGGCACGCCGGCCTCACCGGCAATGGCTCTGGCCAGAAGGGTTTTCCCGGTTCCGGGAGAGCCCATCAACAATACCCCCTTGGGAATCCGTCCGCCCAGTCGGGTGAACTTTTTGGGTTCCTTCAAAAATTCGACGATCTCTCCCAGCTCTTCCTTGGCCTCATCAATCCCAGCGACATCTTCAAACGTAACTTTTTCAGACTGATCCGACATCAGTTTGGCTCGGCTTTTCCCGAATGACATGGCTTTTCCGCCACCGGCCTGCATCTGTCGCATGAAAAAAATCCATACGCCAATCAGCACAATCATGGGAAGCCAGGACACCAGAAGCGACATGTACCAGGGGGATTCTGCAGGCGGTTTTGCGTTAATGGCGACGCCTTTTTGCCGAAGAATGCTGATCAGATCACTGTCCTGAGGCGCATAAACCTTAAATCGGCTGCGGTTGGTGTCGGTAACGTAAAGTTCCTGGCCCTGCATGACCACATCCGCAATCCGGCTGTCCTCAACCAGAGAAAGAAATTCGGTGTAACTGATGGTGGTATCTGCAACATGCTGTTGATTGAAAAGATTGTAAAGCATGATCATCATCAGGGTGATAACCAGCCATAAGGCCAGATTTTTGTAAAACGGATTCAAACGGTCCTCCTAACGGTAAAGGTGAAGACTTTTTATGAGCTCATCCAAAATAAGAGAGTATGAATTCTGATTGAAAAGTCAAACCACGTAATTTTGTAAACTAATCATCATAACGGGTTATGCAAGCTCTGAATGAAGGGGCCAACAAATTTCGACTTTCAGCACCCGCCGGGTTGACGCCGCGATTTTATAATGGCCGCTGATTCGATGACCCGCCAGCCAGACAACCTCATTCCCACTTAAAAGAAGCGGGCATTGCCGCCGCTCGTTGCGATCAATTTTATGGTCAATAAAATATTTCTTTATCTTCTGTGTTCCAGTCACTCCCAGGGGGCTGAACCGATCGCCCTGCTGGATATTTCGTAGAATCAGCGGAAATATCAACTTCTCCATATCCAATAAGGCAATTTTTTTGGAAAGATTGTCCATCTTACAGGATCCGATGGGTATTTCCGAAAATGCCAGCACCGCGCCGGTTTCGGAAATGGTAACCGTAGCATGATCAAGCGGTTCGGAAACAGAATAGAAAAAAGACAGCGGTCTGCGCCGAAATCCCAGCCTGCTGCTGCGCAAAGATTCGTCCTCTTGATAAAAAGACAGAAGGCTTTTATTTCTCTGAATCCGAATTCCATCCGGCAGCATCAGCAGAGCCGGATATTGCTGTCGCTCAGCCAGTTCCCGTGCCGCCTCGATATGAGAAAACGATATTCTCAGCAGATCCCCTTTGATTCGAACGATGGCGGTACGAATCACCCGGCGCCGGACCGCTTCGGGAAATGCCGTCAGGATCGATATTGCCAATACCACCCGGTGTTCGCCTGCACTGACAAGCGCTTTTTCATAAATGGGCTGAATGAGTTCATTCATCCATTCGTCTTCGGATCGGACAATTTTGGAAAACCGGTTCAGGGTTTCAACAATCCCGGGATTACAGCAAGCCTGGATATAGGGGATTGTTTCATGACGGATCCGGTTCCTCAAAAATCGCATGTCGCGATTGGATTTGTCAACTTGATATGTTATCGCATTTTCATTGAGAAATGCAACAAGTTCATTTCTGCTGGTGGAAATAAGCGGTCGGACGATTCTGCCCTCTCTGACAGGGGGAATTCCGGAAAAGCCAAGGGGGCCGCTGCCACGGAACAGAAACATCAGCATCAGCTCGGCATTGTCATCCCGATGATGGCCTGTCGCAATTTTATGATATCCATTCTGACGGCTGATGCGATCAAAAAAATCATACCGGACCTGCCTGGCGGCCGTTTCGAGCGAAAGCTTCCGGAATGCCGGATTATTTCGGACGTTGATGGCTTCGCTGTAGTAAGGAAGGCTCAGACGTGCAGCCAGCTCGGCAACAAAGTCCGCATCCCTGTCCGATTCAGCCCCTCTCAGGCAATGATTCAGGTGAGCAATTCCAATCGCAATTTCCCATTTGGGGGCCAGTTGAACCAGAATATGAAGCAGGGCAACGGAATCGGGCCCGCCGGACACGCCTGCCAGAACGCTGTCGCCTTTGCTGAACAAATTCTGGTGCGAAAGGGTCTGCTCTACCTTCTGAAGTATCCGATGGGAATGGGGTCGCATGGGTAATAATCACTGTAACGGCGGAAATCATCCGCCTGTCATGGGCGGGAAAAAGGTCAGGCTGTCGCCTTCTGAAAGCCGGGTCATTTCCTTGGCATGACGGCCGTTAAGCAGGATGACCCGCTCGGTTTCAGGAGGGAGACCCAGAACATCGGAGACGGTCCTGACCGTTGATCCTTCCGCAATCTCCAGTTCCCCGCATCCGTCCGTCGAAAGGGAAAAGGAGCGTAAATTGGCAAACAGGCGAAATGTTATTTTCATAATCCAATCGATGTTATCGGTTAACATAAAGCAGTAAAACGAAATGCGCAATCCAGCCGGCAATGATGATCTGGAGAAACACGTCATGGATCAGTGTCCGGGTGGGAGAGCCGCTTAAATTTTCCACCAGGGTGATCTGCAGATATCGCAACAGTCCGAGGATCACCCAGAATGTCGTCAGATAAAGATTGTCTGTTCCATGCTTGATAATCACCTCCGGGGACAGGGTGTAAAGGATATAGCTGACAATGGTCACGGCTGCCATCACCCCCATGCTCATGGAAACATATTCCATCGTATAGCCGCTCAGACTGCGGCGCAGAAGATTCCCCTCTCCGGCTAAAAGAAGATCATCCCGGCGCTTGGCCAGAGCCAGAAACAGGGCAAGTAAAAACGTCATGAGCACAATCCAGTGACTGACCGGAATACCGGCTGCGCGCGCGCCGACAAACACCCTCAGGACAAACCCCGTTGCAATAGTTGCCACATCCACGATGGGAATGTGTTTAAGGGTAAGCGAATAGGCGATGTTCATGCCGATGTAGCCGACCATGAGCATTAATACGGAATAATCCGGGAAAAACAGCGCGAGCCCCAGAGAAGATAAGGCCAGCAGGATCAAAAAAAATCCGGCCTCCGTCACTGAAATCGCCCCGCTTGCAAGCGGACGGTTTTTTTTGACGGGATGCAGCCGGTCATCCTGAATGTCTATGATGTCATTCAGCACATAAACGCTGCTGGCTGCCAGACAAAAAACCAGAAAGGAAAGGGTCACGCGAAGGAGCGATTGCCAGTGGGTAAACTGGTAGCCAAAAAACAGGGGAAGAAAAATAAATCCATTTTTCAGATATTGGTGCGGTCTAGCCAGGCGAATAAACGCAGCCATGTTTTTCATCGAATTCACCCATGATACGGAAATACAAATTTTTCAGCCGGTGATGGCGGAGTTAATCGCAAAACAGCAGCCTGGCAATCACGTCATCCACGAGCCGGGCCGGAACCCAACGGGAGATAATCGCCTGAGCGCGGGCATCCATACCCACAAGATACCGGGGTTTGGGATGATGGGACAGCAGCACTTTGTGGACCACTTTTGCGACGACAAGCGGAAATGCCGCCCGGCGGCGAAGAGTTTCCATCCGCTTTCTTCCGTTCGCCAATGCATTGCCATACAGCATTTTGCCCTGATCCGGAAGTGCGGATTCCAGGTAATTTGCAACTGCTTGAGATTTATCCCATATCGGCGTTTCAATCGCTCCGGATTCAATCAGCGAAACCGGAATTCCTTCGGGTCGAAGCTCTCTTCGAAGCGCATCTGTCCAGGCTTCCATCGCAAATTTGGATGCGGCATAAGGCCCCAGGAAAGGAGGAACAAACAAGCCGCTGGCTGAACCCATATTGATGATGCGTCCCTTTCCTTTGCGAATCAGCGACAGAAAAGCCTGAGTTACGGCTATCGGCCCGATCACATTGACCTGCAGTTGCTCCCGCAGCCGTTCCAGCGGAAAAAACTCAAGCGGACCGGACAGGATAATGCCCGCATTGTTGATCAAGCCAACGAGTCCGCCGGAAATTCCCAGATTCGTCTTGATTTCCTGAACCGCGCGCTGAATCTGGTCTGAATCGGTGATATCCAGCATTACCGGTACCAGTCGGCTGGATGCTTCGGTTTTCAGCGTTTCTGCTGCCGATGATGTGCGAACTCCGGCGAAAACCCGGTAGCCCATCTGATCCAGAAAAAGTGAACAGGCCTGGCCAATGCCGCTGGATGCGCCGGTAATGACCACTGCGCCTTTATCACCATTCTTCATGACATATTTTCCGATGAATCGCTTTCAAGAAAAGCCATTTGATCCGTAGCCGATCCGGACGGCTGTTCATAATAGGCAATCTGTCCGGCAATCCGTTTTTTTCTGAACGGATCGACAAGACCTCGCCTGATCAGGTCAACGGGAATGGCTGTCGCCATTGCCCCCAGCAACGCCATTAAAAATAGAACCAGAACCGGTATCCTTTGAACCTGGCCCGGTTTTCCGGCAAACAAGAGGATTTTTGCCCAGAATTGAAAAAAAGAGTGAGCGGTTTTTTCAAACGGGATCATTTCCGGATCAACCTTGACAGCGCCAAGACCTTGTAAAATTGAGCTTTTCTGGCTGAGTTCACCGGTTTGAACAGCGTTCAGGATGGCATGGCCAAACCGTCTGGCATTGTAAATATCAGACCGGCCGACCCCTGCTGCGGGTAAAAAACCGGGGAAATTGTGCTGAGTACCTGTCCAGAGCCATAACGGGGTTGCAAGAAACGACGCCAGCCTGGATCCCTGAGCCCTGAAACTGACATGATCAATCAGGCTCGCACCCAGCGCTTCAAGTGCGATTTTTACCTTTTCCTGAGCCATAAGCCAGGTGTCTTTGCATGCGGAAAGGGTAATAACCGGTGTATCCTTTAAGATTGCGGCTTCCGACGAGGCCAGAAATGCGGCCATGGGCAATGAGGGTGAAAAATACCAGGGCTGATACGCCAGAATGGCCAAATCAAATTTGTCTTCAGGTTCAAAACAAAGGGGTTCTATTCGAGGTGGTATCATGAAAATGCATTCGGGGAAAATTTCAAAAAACTTCCAAACCGGCCAGGGGAAAGGATAAGGTTCAACCGGTTCAATCTGATGCCACGCGATGGTGATCTCCTTTCGTCCCACCAGAGGACAGACAAACGATCGCACAATCTCGGTGAGCTGTCCGCTTTGTGAATAGCTGATAACCAGTATGCGAACCAATTCAGACCCCTTTTTCCCCCTATCGGCTGAATTTTTCCTTCAGTTTTTGATTTACTGAAGACGGAACCATCCCTTTGATATTGCCGCCAAAACAGGCAGCTTCCTTGATTATGGAAGAACTGGTAAAAATCCAGCGAAGTCCTGTCATCAAAAACACGGTCTGGACATTTCGATTGAGCCTTCGGTTCATCAGAGCCATCTGAAATTCATACTCAAAATCAGACACGGCCCGCATGCCCCGAAGAATGGCCTGAGCGTTTTTCTGAACAGCGTAGTCAACCAGAAGTCCGTCAAATGCTTCAATTTCGATATCAGGGAATTTTTTTAGGCTCTTTCGAAGCAGCGTCATTCGCTCCTCTACGCTAAACAGATATTTTTTGGAAGGATTGTGGAGGATCGCAACAATGATTCTATCAAAAAGCGTGAACCCTCTTTCAATGATATCAAGATGTCCGTTGGTTACAGGGTCAAATGATCCGGGATAAATGGCGGTTCTCAGCATGAAATCAGCGTTCCTATTGTTTCTTTGTTGCCGTCAAAGACTTCTTGTTTCAAGGTATCCGTATGCGAACTGGAAGACTCATCACGTTTTACAATTAATAACATAATACGGATTTTATCAATAAGTATTTAATTTTATCGGATTTCGGGCACCCGTCGATAATTTTTGCACCACATACAATATCTTGATTATTATGTTGACACGTTACCATATCTTGTAATAATCTCTTCATAAATGCTGGATGTCTTTAGAGGATTTGTTCAAAAAAGCCATTCGGCTCGGTTTATTCTTCACGCTCGTTCCTGTGATGGACACAGTGACTTTCTAAATAGTCTGAGGTGATTTCATGTTCGAAAATATCAAAAAACGGGATGGCCGAATTGTCGAGTTTGATTCCTCCAAAATTACGGCGGCAATTGCCAAGGCTGGAAAGGCAACCGCTGAATTTGAAGAACGCGAAGCCAAAAAGTTGACCCTTCGCGTATTAACCCTGGCCCACGAGCTTCGACTGGGACCGCATCCTGAAGTTGAAGAGATTCAGGATATTGTTGAGCGGGTTCTTCTTGACTCCCCGTTTCATAAAACAGCCAAGGCCTATATCCTGTACCGGGAACAACATTCCCAGATCCGCAGTATCTCTACAAAGGCCAGCATCGACCTTGTGGAACACTACATTCAGAAGCTGGACTGGAAAATCAAAGAAAACAGCAACATGTGCTATTCGCTCCAGGGGCTCAACAATTACATTTCCTCTGATGTGACCACCGAGTACTGGTTAAATCGCATCTATCCGCCAGAGATCCGCAATGCGCACAAAAACGGAGATCTTCATCTTCACGATCTCAGCCTGCTTTCGGTCTATTGCGTGGGCTGGGATCTGATGGATCTGCTCAAGTCCGGCTTTAAAGGCGTTGAGGGCAAGGTGGAAAGCGCGCCTCCCAAACACCTTCGCTCTGCGCTGGGTCAGATCGTTAATTTTTTCTATACGCTCCAGGGCGAAGCTGCCGGAGCCCAGGCCATATCCAGCTTTGATACCCTTCTGGCCCCGTTTGTCCGATACGACAACCTGGACTATCGTGAGGTCAAACAGGCCATTCAGGAATTTGTCTTTAATATCAACATTCCAACCCGTGTGGGATTTCAAACCCCTTTTACCAATATTACCCTTGATCTTCAGGTGCCTTCCACGCTTCGGGATGCTCCCGTGGTTATCGGCGGAAATGAAAAAGAGGAGACTTATGCCGACTTTCAGGCTGAGATGAACCTGATCAACCGGGCCTTTGCCGAGGTTATGATGGAAGGGGATGCCAGAGGCAGGGTGTTTACCTTTCCGATCCCCACGTACAATATTACGGCGGATTTTGACTGGGACAACCCCAATCTGGAAATGATCTGGAAAATGACTGGAAAATATGGAATTCCCTATTTTTCGAATTTTGTCAATTCGGATATGTCTCCGGAAGATGCCAGATCCATGTGTTGCCGGCTCAGGCTTGACAACCGGGAACTTTTAAAGAGAGGCGGCGGGCTTTTTGGCGCCAATCCGCTCACAGGCTCCATTGGGGTGGTTACCATCAACCTTCCCCGGATCGGATTTCTTGCCCAAAGCAAGGACGATTTTCTGTCCCGGTTGGCCGGGCAGGTGACCCTGGCAGTTGATAGCCTGAATATCAAGCGAAAAGTGCTTGAAAAATTTACCGATAAAAATTTGTATCCCTATTCCAAGTTTTATCTAAGAGACATCAAAAGCCGAACCGGCCTTTACTGGAAGAATCATTTTTCAACCATCGGCATCATTGGCATGAATGAAGCCTGTGTCAATTTTATCGGAGAAGGCATTGCCACAACGGCCGGACAGGCGTTTTCTCTTGAAGTGATGGATTTTCTGCGCAGCACGATCTCCGGCATTCAGGAAGAGACCGGAGACATGTTCAACCTGGAAGCCACGCCGGCAGAAGGCACATCCTACCGCCTGGCCTTGATGGACAAGAAACGCTATCCCCATATTGTCTGTGCCAATGAAACGGATTATCAAAGCGGTGCAGCACCATTTTACACCAATTCAACCCAGTTGCCCGTCAATTATACCCAGGATATTTTTGAAACCCTGACGCTTCAGGACAAGCTTCAAACCAAGTATACCGGCGGAACCGTTCTTCACATTTTTCTGGGAGAACAGGTCACCGATATCGAAGCTGTCAAGCATCTGGTTCGAAATGTGTCCACCCGGTTTCACCTTCCCTACTTTACTCTGACGCCAACCTTCAGCGTCTGTCCGTCACATGGTTATCTCGTCGGCGAGCAGGAAACCTGCAAGGACTGTGGTCAGGAAACCGAGATATATTCCCGTGTGGTGGGTTACTTGAGGCCTGTCAAACAGTGGAACAACGGCAAACAGGCTGAATTTGCCATCCGCAATACCTTCGACCTGAACACTCAGGAAATAAACCCGTGTTATCTGCAAAAGCTCGAACCCTCCACGCCTTGTGTTGCGATTGCTTCAGGGCTATAAATGGTTTTTGGGGGAATTCAAAAAAGTACGCTGATCGATTATCCGGGAAAAGTCGGTTGTGTCCTTTTTTTTTCCGGATGCAATTTCCACTGTCCCTACTGCCATAATCCCGAACTGGCAAAAGGCATGGCTCTGGAGCAATGGCCCGAGCAGGCCGCATATGATTTTCTGGAAAAGCGAAAAGGATTTCTGGAAGGCGTGGTGATTTCCGGCGGCGAGCCAACCCTGCATCCGGATCTGATCCGGGTGTGCCGGACGGTCCGGCAGATGGGGTATTCCATCAAGCTCGACACCAATGGAAGTCGTCCGAATGTACTGGAGAGCCTGATTTCAATGGGACTGGTTGACTACGTGGCCATGGACATCAAAACAGCTCCCGAGCATTACCCGCAGTATATTCAAAAAGATTGCAACACGGATGCGATAATTTCCAGTATCCGGCTGATCAAAACACCCGGGCTTTCTCATGAATTCAGAACCACCTGCATCAGACCGCTGATCGATAAGCACATCGTGGAGAAAATCTGCGGCATGATTCAGGGCGCGGATCTGTATGTGCTTCAGCGGTTTCAGCTCTCTCATGTATTGAATCCCGACTTTTTTAAAGCGCATGATTACCGCATCACCGAAAACGATCTTCTGGAATACCAGAAAATAGCCGAAAAATGGATCGGATCCTGCCTGATTCGTTAATCGCAAAAAGCATAACGACTCAGAATGAACCGGCCATCTTCTCAAGCCAGTCGCAGAGCAACCTGACTCCGAAGCCGGTTCCGCCAGCACCGCAATAAGCGGTTTCCTTTTTCACATATGCAGGACCGGCAATGTCAATGTGCATCCATCGGGTATTTTCCGTAAATTCGGACAGAAAAAGCGCGGCGGTAATGGCGCCTCCCCATTTTAAGCCGGTAATGTTGCAAATGTCTGCAAACTCGCTCTTTAATAGATCTTTATAGTCTTCCGGAAGCGGCATTTTCCAGCACCGTTCGAACGTTTTTTGGCCGGATGCAATGAGGGTTTCGGACATCCTGTCATCAGGTGAGAACACGCCGGCAATTCTTTCACCCAGAGCCACCACACAGGCCCCGGTCAACGTGGCAAGATCAACAACGGCATCCGGCCGGTAGGTTTGAATGACATAGGACAGGGCATCTGCCAGAATCAGCCTTCCTTCGGCATCTGTATTGTTAATTTCAATTGTTTTACCTGAAAAGCTTTTGACAATATCCCCTGGCCGGGTTGCGGAACCCGAAGGCATGTTTTCCACCAGCGGCAGGACGCCGATTAAGCGGACAGGCATCCTGAGCCTTGCTGCGGTAATCATTGTGGCGGCAACAGCGGCAGCGCCGGCCATATCCATTTTCATGTCCTCGATAGAGCCCTGGGGTTTCAGGTTAATCCCTCCGGAGTCAAAAGTAACGCCCTTTCCCACCAGTGCAAAGGTTTGCGCGGCATTGCCGGGATTGTGTTCCAGAATAACCATTCTGGCATTTGCGTCGCTGCCGGCGGCAACAGCCAGAAGTGCGCCGAATTTTTTCTTCTTCAAAGCCAGATGGTCCAGGACCTCGGTTTTCAGGTTTTCCTTTTCCGCCATCTGGACCAATGACCTGGCAAATTGTTCCGGTCGTTTCAGGTTGGAAGGGGTGGTCACCCATTCGCGTGCCAAAAGGGTCCCATCGCATATTGTTTTAATTTTTTGTGATAAACGGCTTGCATGCTGAACGGTTTCTTCTGGAACGGCAAACGCGATCTTCAAAAGCGAAGGGTGCTTGGGTTTTTTGAACTGGTCAAACTGATAGTTCCCCAGCAAGGCCCCTTCCACCATGGCTTCAAGGATAACGTCCGGTCCGATATGATTAAATTCGACAAAGGGAATAACAAACAAGGCTTCTGCGATCTCTTTTTGAATACATTTTTTTATGGCCCTGCCGCAGGCTCTTCGCATCACCTCTCCATCTATCTTATCCTTTTTCCCCAGCCCAATGATCATGACCTGAGCAGCCTGGACCCCGGAAGGCGCATAAAACACAATATCTTCATTATCGGCGCCGTTAAATTCCTTTAGACTTTTGGCCTGATGCATCACCTCCGGCATGAGAGCGGATGGATGGATGTCCGCATCTTCACAAACCGGGATTACCAGCATTTCAACCTGTTTCTTTTGAATCTCAGAAGATGATACAATCGTTAACACCCGGAAGGCTCCTTTCGACAGAACAAAAAATGGTCGTCAATCATTTTCAGGTTGTAACCAACCCTGAAAAAGGCTATGGCTGAGGCAAATGCCTGAGCTTTTTTATATAATCCGACAGAGAATTAATCAAGCTCATTTCCGATCGGCATTAAAACCCAATCGTCGTCTGAACTCACCTGCAGGCACATGAAAATCCATATTACGCTGCACCAATTATCGAAATTGTTATCGTATATCCTGGGAAGACGGCCATATGAATTCGGGCTGGTTCTGGATGAGAACGGATTTGTTTCCATACAGATGCTTTTAAAAGCAATCGGTGAGGAAAAAGATTGGAAATTTATCCGGGAGGCGCATTTTCATGAAATTCTGCTTCAGGAGCCTGCGCCGCCAATCGAACTTGCGGGAAGTCGCATTCGCTCGATGGATCGAAGCCATCTTCCCATACATACAATTTCAACCGATCCTCCCAAAATGCTTTATGTCTGCGTCAGGCAAAAAGCCCATGCCCATGTTCTTGAAAAAGGGATATCTCCGTCTGCTTATTCACGGGTTGTTTTGAGCTCAGACAGGGATATGGCGCTTCGAATGGGCAGGCGTATCGATCCGAAAGCGGTTTTATTGTCGGTTTTTTGCAACAAATGCAAAGAACACGGCGTTATTTTTTATATGGCCGGTGGCTCTCTGTTGACTGCCGAGCATATTCCTCCGAAGTGTTTTACCGGACCTGCGTTGGCTCTGGAAAGAGAACCCAGAGATCAGTTGCAGGATTCTTCCCCGCAACACCCCAAATCTCCGGGAAGTTTTACCCTGGAACTCCAAAATGAAAAGCCGGCCTTTCAAAAAGTCAAGGGAAGGAAAAAAAAGATTGTCTGGAAAAAGGACAGGAAACGACTTCTGAGAAACCCGGAATATCTCTGAACAGACATGGTTTTTGGTTTCATTTTCTGGATGGAGAGAACCAAATGTCGTAATCTCTATCCAGCTCGCCTTCATAAGCAAAGGAAATTGTCCGGGCTCCCTCAGGTATGGGCATTGTACTTTCAAAAACCATGGGTATCGTATCCGTAGCGAGACGACCCCCTAATGAATAAATAAGAACGTTCTCAATAACAATTCCCTGGTTGTCCAGAAATAACAGGTATACTGCAAGGCGTGTAATCCATCTGAAACCGATGGCGAATCCCCCGACCAGTTCGGTGGTTCCATCAATTTTCAAGGTTTCAGGCGACTTCTGGTATTGATATGTTATTGCAAGTTCACTGGTTTTCCACTGCCCTTGCTGATTCCCATCCTTAAGTAGGACCATGAGATTCTTTTGGGTTACCTTGTCTCCTTTATAGGTGAGCAGCCTCCCGCTGCAGCCAGCTAGGGAGAAGGCTGCGATCATTAAAACAAATATCTTTATGAACCGGTTGTCTCTAAAATGCATCGGATCTCCCCTTGATTAAACGTCGCTTCAGACATTAAACCGGAAGTTGATGATGTCTCCGTCCTGAACTTCGTAGGTTTTCCCTTCCAGTCTAAAAGTTCCGCGTTTCCGGGCTTCCGCCTGGTTTCCCGCATCCATCAAATCCACATAAGAGATAATTTCCGCACGAATGAAGCCTTTTTTGATGTCGGAATGAATGACTTCGGCTGCGTCCAGAGCCGATGTTCCCTTACGTATGGTCCAGGCTCTGACCTCATCTTCACCCACCGTAAAAAAAGACATCAGCCCCAGCAGACTGTAGGACATCTGAATCACGCGATCCGTCGCCGATGCGGTAATATTGAATTCCGTCAGAAATTCCCTGGCTTCTTCTTCGGTCATTCGAATCAGTTCCTGCTCAAGCTTTGCCTTGATGATCATGCAAGATTCCGAAGAAGTTATTGCAGGGATATCCGGCATGGCATCATCATCATCTGCATTGTTGAACAAAACCATCATGGGCTTGGCCGACATGAATGCAAACCCTCTTAATGCCGGCGCAGCGGCCAGCTCCGGCATCTTCCGCAGCGGCACTTCATTTTCCAGGTGTTTCAAACATTGCGTGATCAGGGAGAATTCTTCCACATCCGTTTTTTTGCCGCGCTTTTTATCGATTTCCAGGCGTTCCAGGCGTTTTTCCACCACAACCAGATCCGAAAGAATCAAATCCTGGTTGATTGTTTGAAAATCGGTCAACTGCTGTGGAGATTCTCCTCCCATACCCGTAACGTTTCGGACAACAAGAATAATCGCATCGCAGTCTCGAACCTGGAAGCCTGCTGCCTGGTCTTTTCCAGTATCTTTTTTGGCAAGCGATTTTCCTGGCAGAAGATATTCTATCTGGGCATATATGGTTTTGCGAGGGTGATACATCTGGCTTAAAACATCCACTCGGGAATCCGGAACCTGAAGGGTGCCGATTCTGGGTTCTGCTTTTCCGGCCGTATGCGAAAGACTTCGGGTCAGGGCTTCAAATACAGTGGTTTTCCCTGATCCCGGACAGCCGATAATGCCGATTTTCATTTTATCTCCATTCTCTTTAATAAATTACAATAAAGGTTTTTTCGATCCGGTCTGTTGTTTTCGAAAAGAAAGGATTGAACGATCAGCGTGTGTCAACCGATTGAATTACCATAGCGGTTCTGGAAGGTAAATACAGGCTGATGAAATGGGAATACTCGTTATTGGTGGATTGCATTTGCGTAAAATGAATTTGGCCGGGTTTTAACCGGTCATGTCCTCCGAATTTGAATGAATCGCTGGAAAAAATCATTTGATATTTTCCAGGTGAAAAGGGGATTTGATAATCGCTGAAAGAGCGCTGGGGATGAAAATTGAACACAAAAATCAGGCCGGCCCGCTCGATCACCATAATTTTATCCTGGTCATGCTCATAACAAAGCGTAACAAGAGGGCTTTCAAGTAGACGGTATTCTCTGACCAAAGCGATCATTTCCTGATCAAAACGGGCCAGAAAATGGTATCGCAAGTCCGGATTATCCACCAAATGCCACTGGCGTCTGGCAAATCGATAGGACCAGTTGTTTCCTTCCCGGGGAAAATCGATCCACTCCGGGTGGCCGAATTCATTTCCCATGAAATTCAGATAACCGCTGCCCGCAGTAATTATCGTGATAAAACGGATCAGCCGGTGAAGCGCCATTCCTCTGTCTACCCGGTGGTTGTCATGATGGGTTACGGACATTGCGTCATACATGTCCGAACCCACCAGCCTGAATATCAGCGTTTGGTCACCCACAAGGGCCTGATCGTGGGATTCCGCATAACTGATGGTTTTTTCATCCGTTCTGCGGTTGGTCAGCTCAAACCATAAATGTCCGATCGGCCAGGCTTCATCCGGAAATTCCTTGGTCAGTCGAATCCAGTAATCGGGTATCCCCATTGCAAACCGATAGTCAAATCCGATTCCACCGGCTGAAACCGGTACCGCAAGCCCCGGCATTCCGCTGACATCCTCGGCAATCGTGATGGCATCGAGGTTGATATCATGAATCAGCGTGTTAGCCAGCGATAGATAAGTCAGCGCGTCTTCATCCACCGATTCATCAAAATAGGCAGGATAGCCGGTAAATGCCTTCCCCAGACCATGATGATCATACAGCATACTGGTAACACCATCAAAACGAAACCCATCCAGTTGATATTCTTCGAGCCAGAACCGGCAGTTGGACAGCAAAAATGCCAGAACCTGCTGTTTTTGATAGTCAAAACATCGGGAATTCCAGGCAGGATGAAGACCTTTGGGGCCGTCGTGAAAATACTGGTGTGTGGAGCCGTCAAAACGACTGAGGCCTTCCACCTCGTTGATGACCGCATGGGAATGAATCAAGTCCATGATGACCTTCAGTCCACTGCCATGCGCCGTGTCAATCAGTTCTTTAAACTCATCCGGGGTCCCAAACCGGGAAGAAACAGCAAAAAAGCTGGAAACCTGATATCCAAAAGACCCGTAATAGGGATGTTCCTGAATGGCCATCAACTGCAGGGTATTGTAACCGGCTTTTATAATTCTGGGAATAATATTGTCGGTAAATTCCCTGAAAGAGCCGACATTTTCCGCATCCTGAGCCATTCCCACATGGGCTTCATAGATCAGAAGGGAAGAATTCTTTTCAAGCTTCGGTGCTTTCCATTGATAGGTAGATTCCGGAGCCCAGACCTGAGCATTAAAAATCAGCGTGATCGGATCCTGAACGACCCTGCGGGCATAGGCGGGAATGCGGTCTCCGTGACCGTCTTTCCAGTGAATTCGAAGCCGGTACAACTCTCCGTGATGCAGAACGTGTTCCGGAATATAAATTATCCATGTTCCTTCCGGATTGATTCGCGTAAGCTGAAATTCTTTTTTTTCTTTCCACCCGGTTATATCACCAATAAAAAACAGTTGAGATGCAAACGGAGCCCATTCCCGAAACACCCATTGGTTTTTCTCATGATGAAGTCCGAAATAGGTGTGGGTAGAGGCAAAATCATAAAGAGATTGAAATCTTTTTATGATATCGTTTTTTTTTTCAATCCTCTGATTAAACCGGCGGAAAAGTACGGGTTGATATGGCTTCAGCAGTGGATCTGACTGAAGCCATTTATGAAAAGAAGCCTTTTTTTCATCTTTTTTCATCTTGCCATATTTATCTCAGCATGAATTTTCTGTATACAACCCCCTCACACCCATCCTATGTAGTCTTCTTTTTTTTGCCAGACATGTCTTTGTAATGAGACATGACTTTTTTCACATATCCTTTGGTTTCTGAAATCGGCGGAATGCCGTTATACTTATCAACCGTGTTGGGTCCGGCATTATAGGCGGCAAGCGCCAGTTCTATTTTATTGAATTTTTCAAGCATTTGTTTGAAATAAAGCGTTCCCCCCATGATATTTTCTTCAGGATCAAACGGATTTTGAATATTCAGAAAAGTAAAATTCTGAGGCATGATCTGCATCAGACCTTTTGCTCCTTTTTGGGAAACCGCGTAGCAGTCAAAATTGGACTCCACCTTGATGATGGATTTCAACAACGAAAAATCAACATCATGCAGTATTGAAGCTTTCATTATGAGATAATCGTATTGATCGGGATCGAGGTTTGTAGAAAATTTATCACCCAGATTGGATTCAAAATACTTCTTGGAGGTGCTTTTCAGATAAAGACGATATTTCGGAGACACCGGAACATTGGTAAAGTGACGAACGCCACTGTTGTCTTTGAAAACATAAATATCGGCTCCGGCAGAGGGAATACAGATGAATATCATAATGGCTGTACAAATTAACCGAATCCATATATTCTGTCGATACATCATTTTTTCTCCTTTCGCTAACAGGTTACAGCCTTGAAAATTATCCAGGTCATGTTCGCTGCCTCTTTCTTCATTACCAGATCACTTCGAGCCGGCTATTCAAGAGTCAAGCGCATCCTTGGAATCATTACAAGGTTTTTCAAGTCTGGACCGTTTACGGTTCCTTCAACTATTCACCCATTTACGTTTTTCCAGAGAATCGGCATAGGTTTTAAGAACAAATCGTTCTGCAAACTGACCTTGAGAAAGATAGGGTCTGGCGATCTGCAAAAACGACTCACACAGTGCTGTAACGGTTTCCTCCTTTTGTTTTTCTGCAACAAAATTTCGAATTAGTTTTTTTTCATAATTAATTTTTTTGCCGATTTCTTTAATAATTTCGGATCTTTTTTTCGAATCTAATCGGGTAAATTGAACCTGGTCCATCAAAATCTGAATCCTGGCCGTCACATTGACTTGCCATCTATCCCCAGCAATTTTCTTGGATCCATCACAAAAAGAGAGTATCAGATCGTTTTCAAGATAAATTGTGTTGATTAATTTTTCTTCTGTCATTATCACTATCACAACCAAAAACAGTTTATATATACCTTTTTTAGTATAACCTGATTTTATTAAAGGCTTTTCTTGCAACTTATAAAGTGGGTTCAACAGGGTCCGTATTCTTATTAAAGCATAAATACCCGTATTTTCGTAAAAAGTCAAATCACACCCCGTACCGAATCATAAAGATGAAAAAAATCCGGAATTATCCGTCAATAAAAATACTGATTTTATATGAGAATTATTGACATGTTAATACAAGCATTGACATATAACGCTGAACTGTGATAAAAGAGATATCTTTAGTTCTGCCGGCACGTTTTTTCGGATGCATGCCATGAAGGATCACAGCCGATTGCCTATGCTTACTGAAAATAATGGCTCCTGTTGCCTCTCACTGGAAAGGAACCAGGTCTGATGACATTGGAGCGCATCATCCCCTCAGCCGCCGGATCGCTTTCCGTGGCCATTATTGTCGTGTTTTTCGCGGTTTTTCAAGGTTGGCTCGCCATCAAACGTCCCCAGTTTTATTGGAATATCTGGGGTGCAGCACTGTCTTTTTCCGTTTTCGTTTATATTCTGGCAGTTTGTTGCCATTTCAATGTAGGAGCTATCCCCGCCAACCACTTCTCTGAACTGATTCAATATACCTCTTTTATCTGTGTTATTCATTCAGTATTCGGTTTTACGTTTGCGTATCTGGGTATCCCAGCCGGGCGTTATCACCGGATTGCCGGTCTTTTTCATGTCTGCCTCTTGGTAGTGTTGTGGACCACCAATCAATCGGAACTTGAACTGTTGGGGCCGGCCTATCTGCTTTACTGTGCCGGGGCGGGGCTATGGACGCTGCTGCTTTGGATTAAGCAATACCAACGGGGAAAAGCCAATGCAATGGCGTTTATTTTCGGATTTCTTCTCTGGGCCTTGCTTGGTATCCATGACGTAGTGACATTGGGCATTCGATCGATGCCTTTTTTTATGGGATATGGTCTTCTGGGTTTTTTCACCGCCATCTTGTCTGTGACATTACGTGAATATGTCAAATTGTACGAAATTGCGGAAATCAGCGCTACGATTCTGCAAAAGGCCCATGACGAGATGGAACCGCCGGTTACGGAAAGTCCATTGGATCTTACCCAACTGAACATAAAGTTTTCTCAGGAGGTCAGTAAGCGGCAGCGGGCAGAAATGGCAATGAAAGCCAGTGAAACCCTGCTACGCAAGGTTATTGACCTGGTGCCGCATTTTATTTTTGCCAAGGACCGGTATGGTCGTTATCTGTTGATCAATCAGGCCGTGGCCGATGCCTATGGCTTTTCAGTGGAAGAACTGACGGGCAAGAAGGATGCAGATTTCAATCCCAACATAGAAGAAGTCAGACATTTCCGCGAAGACGATCGGGCTGTGATTGCCAGCGGCCTACCCAGAGAAAACAAAGAAGAGCAGATTACGGATAAGAATGGTATTGTCCGATTTTTACATACGATTAAGATTCCTTTCCATCTGGGTACCGGCAGCGGCGATGCGGTTCTGGGCGTATCCACGGATATTACGGAGCGTAGAAAAGCTGAACAAGAACGACTCAAACTGGAAGAACAGCTTCAAAGGGCAAAAAAAATGGAGGCACTGGGGCTTCTGGCTGGGGGCGTTGCCCATGATTTGAATAATATCCTGTCCGGTATTATCAGCTATCCCGAATTGTTATTGATGGACTTGCCAGAAGACAGTCCGTTGGTTAAGCCGTTGTTAACCATCAAAGCCTCCGGGGAAAAAGCGGCGTACATCGTTCAGGATTTGTTGACCCTGGCCAGACGCGGAGTGTCGTTTAAAGAGGCCGTTGATTTGAATTCGGTTATCAGCACCTATTTACAGAGTCCGGAATTTCTTAAACTGAAAACATTCCATCCTGATGTGGAGGTCGTTAGAATCTTTGACACTGACCTGTATCACGTATCCGGCTCACCCGTCCACATATCCAAAACTGTCATGAATCTGGTCTCCAATGCGGTAGAAGCCATGCCGGAAGGGGGCACGGTAACGATTCAAACCCAAAATTATAATCAGGAAACTTCGGTTTCATCCTGTTATCAAATTAAACCGGGCGAGTCTGTTATTTTAACGGTTACCGATCAAGGGGTCGGCATCGCTCCTGAAGATCTGGAACGGATTTTTGAACCGTTTTACACAAAAAAACAAATGGGTCGAAGCGGGACCGGTCTGGGGATGGCCGTAGTATGGGGAACCGTCAAAGATCACGGCGGCACCATCGATGTGCAGAGTGTAGCGGGACAGGGGACAATCTTCACGATCACCCTCCCGGCCATTGCAAAACCGTCGACGGAAGTTTCAAAAGAAATATCCTTTGATGAAATAAAAGGAAATGGTGAGAAAGTCCTGATTATCGACGATGTCAAGGAACAGCGCATCATTGCGGCGGCCATGCTGCAAAAACTGGGTTATGAAGTGATGGCAGTGGCCGCGGGAGAGGAAGCCCTGGCGGTTGTTGAAACTTATGCTCCGGATTTGCTGCTGCTCGACATGATCATGAGTCCCGGCATGGACGGCTTTAATACCTATCAAAAAATTTTGGGGCTGCGTCCGGGACAGAAGGCGGTAATCGCAAGCGGTTTCTCGGAAACAGAACTCGTCAAAAAAACTCAGCAGTTGGGAGCGGGGATTTATATTCGGAAGCCTTACTCACTCGAAGGACTCGGCCTGGCTATCAAAGAAGAGCTGTCCAAATCGAAAGCCCCCTAATGGTCGCTCCATATCAGCCTGCCGTCAGTTTAAAGCGCTGCTGGGTCTGCAACGGTCATGACGGTCAAAAGCAATCCCAGAAATGCGAGAAGCAATTTGTTTTTCAGACTGGTTCTTCCCATTGACGCATATCCTCCATGGCAATAATCCAGCCGATGGCTTCCTGCCCGATTCGA
>Ga0268284_1000118_pt1 | contig 74362 bp, 62 predicted proteins | sample saktaG_14_FD_190137 | JGI IMG/M metagenome (GOLD analysis project Ga0268284, IMG submission 190137) | Saline water microbial communities from Sakinaw Lake, British Columbia, Canada - sak_2013_06_06_40m | ecosystem: Environmental > Aquatic > Non-marine Saline and Alkaline > Saline ...
TTATTGCTTGGCAGCGTGCACGAAATAATAAGAAGTCTAAAATAAACTGGCAGTTTACAACAAAGAAAGCAAGAATTAAACTCAAACGGTTATATCCGTCAATTCATGCCTAACTTAGCACTAGCAAAGATGGCAGTGCGAATATTAGTAAAAGATTACGGTTTCATAGGTGGTATAAAAAATAAAAAATATTTGGATATTAAAGCTGATGTTCATGTCACAAGGGTATTTAAGCGATCTGGCTTAGTCGACAAGGATGCCAATATGGAAGATGTTGTTCAGGCAGCCCGGAAGTGGTCTCCTAAAGATCCATCCATATTAGATACCGCGGCCTGGAATATAGGAAGGGAATGGTGTTATGCTACTAAACCGAATTGCAGAGGTTGTCCAATCAAATTATGGTGCTTACGAAAAACCAAGATTAAATAGATAATCATTGACTACCAGAATATATGGGTCACTTAGCTCTTGAAATTGAAAATTGGGAAATAGTTGCTTTAGATGGTGATTTTAAATTCTCTTATAATAATCGCGTTGGATATATTGGATTAAATATAGATGCGAACAAGTTTTATTTTTTCCTTAAGAATAAATTTGGGCCACCAAATATTGATTTTTCATCCGTAGCAAATTTTTTTCCAATTAGGGATATTTCAATTGGTAAAGTTTGGAGCTATCTATTTAGATCGGAATATAATTACATACTAATTAATGGGGATGATCGCATTAATATTACCGTTTTATCAATTAATGAACCTCCAGATGAATTTGACTTTAATCTATTTTGTTCAAGCATAACAGGTTTGCTAAAAATGGTTTCATTGGAAAGTTACGAGGATTTAACTTATAATATTTATATTAATTACACCTATTACCTTGACAACTTAATACTCGAATTAAAAAATTTGATGAAAATCAAAATTCCAAAAATACCAGATCCCTTTTATTTAGATACAAACAAAATTAATTCTGATGATCCTTATGTGGACTACGAAAAGTTTCAATATAAAAAAGATTATAATCAATGGTTAGAAGCTATTTTAAAAAGAGCATCATTAACATTGGAGATACAAATATTATTACCGATATATCTTGAATCATTAATTGATCTAGCCTTTCGCCTTAAGCTTAATAAAAATGATTGTAATTATTTAGCATTATATGGAAAAGGCAAAAAGAAACTAAACATTTTTGAATATTTTGAAAGATCACCATTATTTAGCAAAAGTGAACAAGATGGCACAATTAGCAAGATAGAACTAATCCGCACAAAGTGTTCTCAAGTTAATGAAAACAAGCTTATTAAATTTTCTTACCAGCTTATAGTCCTAGCTGACAGAGAATTAAGAAATAAAATTATTCATGGCAATTCCCTGTTTTTCAAAAATTTAAATCTTAAATATTATTATGATGATGGGTACTTGATTGGATTCCCGGATCGTCATAACGGGATAAGAATTTTTGCCGAATCTATTCAATCATGCATGATTCGTAATGATATTTTTAAAGAGATCAAGAAATATAAAATTTTATGTGATTTGTTCATTGATATTTTTGAAGATGGCGGGCACTTCAGTTCTCTTGCAAATGGTATTGCATTTGGTTATAATTCTATAGCGGGAGGTTCAATTTCCGTTGGGATAAATAAATTCGAAGATTTGTTTTTCCCAGATGAGAATTAATGTTTTTTATTTTTAGCTAAAATGTTATACTTTCAACCCTCCAGGGTTTAGAATCATTTTCAATGTACTCAGATTACGGAAACAAATCTTATCTTTTAGCAAGAGCATTTTTCTATATCTTTGATAGCAACTCATAACCAACCAAAATCAAACCCATGAAAATCATTGCCAGGTTTTCGTTTGTCTTTTTTCTGATTATTTCAATACTATTTCCTCAAGTTCTTGAGGCTCAGGTAACCATCACCGTTTATGGCGGGGCAGGAGAAGTGTCAGGTTCCAATTGAAAAAACAATCGAAATTAAAGAAGATGCATCTGGTTTTTCAGAAAAAATAACTTGAATTTCTAGTTTTCCCAGCTTGCCTTCACGATACTGCCATGTTCTTCATCATTCGATACTTTCAGGTATGTCTCTATTTCTGCCTGCATCTCCTCCACATGCGAGATGACACCCACGATGCGGTTTTCCTTTCGGAGGGATTTCAAGGTATCAAAGGCTACTTCAAGTGTTTCTTTATCCAGTGTTCCGAAACCTTCATCCAGGAAGAAGAAATTCTCCGAAGAGCCGGCAATCCTGTGGATGCTGTCGGCCAGAGAAAGGGCAAGGGATAAGGAGGCTTGGAAAGTCTGCCCGCCTGAAAGTGATTTCGCACTGCGCACATGGCCTTCATTCATGTAATCACGCACGTTAAAGCTATTGTCAGGTCCAAGCTCAAGACCAAGCTGCTGCCTGGTTAACTTGTAAAAACGCTCGTTTGCTGCTTTGCAAAGGTTTTGAAGATAGATGGTGGAGACATAATTCACGAAACCGCTACCCCAAAAAAGGTTCTTCAGTTCAGTTATATCTTTCCCCCGAAGTCTTATTTCATCAAGTTCCGTTTTAAGTACAGCATAGCGAGCTGCATTGGTTGCCAGGGTGGTGATCTCTTTCTGCAACTCGCCAATTTCCCGGTTCGTCGCTTCCATGGCATCCTTTTTTGTCTGTATCTCCTCCTTTAGCTGCTCGTGCATTGTCTCATCATAGACCCGCCCGGAAAGCTCCTTTATTTTTTCTTCCAGATAATTTCTGACAGACTCCAGATCCTGTTTATATTTTTCGATCCTTTTCCTGCCTCCCTCAACATCAACATCCTGGCCCAGAACTTCAAGTACATAGGTTAATTCCACTCCACCATTCTCTTTAAGCTTTGATGCTACCTTCTGCTTTATCATTTCCATCCTGTCCAGGAAGTCATCATTAGCTCTTTTCATCGCGCTAACCTGTCCTGAAAGAGTATTAATTTCTATACTGAGATTTTCCCGCTTTTTATCCGCATCTGAAAATTTACTGACCAGGTCGTCATGCTGATTTCGGCGTTCCTTTGCTTTAACCAGTAACTGATCGGCTGATAATTCCTTTAATAATTGCATATCGATCAGCCTTATCTGTGAGACCAGGATTTCCATCTGGCTTTTTGCTGAAGATATTTGATTATCAACCTTTCCTGCTTCTATCCTCGTGCTTTCAAGAATTTTACCATTTCGCTCAATGGTAATGCTGATTTCTCCCAATTCCTTTTCGGTACGGCTTATTGCTATGTTGATCTGCTCATAAAGGGCTTCATCAGAAATGATCCTACTTTCATCCTCTTTATCATATTCCTTCCAGGTGAATTTATCTTCATGTTCCTTTTCTTCTGCCTTTAGTGACAGGAGTTCCCTTTTTAGATTCTCCTTCTGCATTGAATGTGCTTTCTCCAGTGTTTGACCAGAAGTTAGTGATTTTTCAAGACTGCTGCATTTTTTTTGCTGATCATCAAATGCCTTTGCTTCAGTCTTTAACTTCTCCAATTTTGCAGTCACATCCGTCGGATTAAGCACGTCCGGATGGTTTTCAGAGCCGCATAACGGGCATGGCTGTCCATCATGCAGTTCCGCTGCATATTCCTCCAGTTTGTGTCGTATCTCAAGGCCTGACCTTCTTGTGTCAAGATCGGTCTTCAAACTTTCAAGTTCAGTCTTACGGACATTAATTATATCCTGGAACTTTATCAGACCGGCACCTTCAGGGATAGTTTCAAAAATACCTGAAGCTGTCATTTCAGTCATCATATTATAATATATCTCCTGAATCGCTTTAACAATATCACCTTCTTTGATTCTACGGTCCGAGATTTCTTTATGTAACCTTTTCTTTTCTGTGAACCATGCTTTGACATCAGCCAGTTTCCTGATATCCGGAAGGGACTTTCGCTTTTCCTCCAGTTCCTTTGTTTTTGCTTCGTGCTGCTGCTTTCCTGACAGGATAAGGCCTTCATTTTCCTGCAATTTATTTAGAAGCCCTTCAGCGCTTCCTGAGAGCAATTCAAGTAACTTTTCAATCTTTTTAACCTCTGCATATCGCTCTAGCTCTTCCGCTTCCCTGATCAGCAGTTCTTTTTTGTCGTATTCCTTTTTTAAAGCCTCATAAACAGGATGAATTACAGCATATTCCTCTTTAATCTTAATAAGCTTCTCCCGGGCATCCTTAAGCTGGCGATTGCTGCTTTCATAATGCTGTTCAGCGTCTGCAAGCTGGATCGTATCGGACTTGAATATCCTGGTCATCCGTTCAAACTCCATGATCCTTGATTCCAGCTCCTTTATCTGAACTTCAGATCGGATCAGGTTCTCCTGGACAACTTTTTTTGAAGCAATATCATCCGTGAGCTTTTTCAAGATTTCCAGCTTCTGTTCATCTTTTACCTTTCCCTCAATAACTTTCTTTAGGGTTTCAAGCCCTGACTGTAATTTCGATTTTTTATCACTTAGTTCGGTAATCCTTTCAGGAGTCACCTCTCCGATTCCTTCCATTGTGCTGGAAATCCTGGTGATGTTGGTATTATTCCTGGATTCAAGCCCCGTGATTTTGAGAAAAAGGTCATATTTCGAAAGGTTGAATAATTCCATCAGCATATTGGTCCTGACTGATGCGCTGAGCTGGAGAAATTCCTGGAATTTTCCCTGCGGGATAATGATAGTACGGTGAAAATTCTCGTAATTCAATCCTGTAATCGCTTCAATACTTTTTATATCTATCGGCATCCACTGGTCATTTTCAAAATGGTAAGCCGATCTGTCAAAGGATTTGACGTCTTCAAACCTTTTGCTGTTCCTTTTCCCCTGGACGACGAACCTGTAACGATTGTCCAATCCGATCCGGAACTCGAAATCGATATAAAGCCTGTCGGATTTAAGGTTCATCATATTGTAGCTCCGGTTGTCCTTCCCTCCTAACCGCTGGGATTCACCATATAGGGAAAAAGAGATGGCTTCGAGAATAGAGGATTTACCGCTCCCCACCCCGCCGAAGATCCCGAAAAGGCCCGATTGGGTCAGGTTGGTGAAGTCGATCGTTTGCCTGCTGCGGTATGAATACAAGCCTTCGATGGTCAGTTTCAATGGTATCATGATCTTTCTTCCTCTGAAATAATTTCCCTGAAAAGGTTGAGGATACGTTCACCCGGCTCCTGTCCTTTCTTATACTTAAAGTAATCGATAAATAAATCTTCCATTTTTTTGGTCAGATCAATATCTGCTGTTCCGGTTCCCTCCCCCTCCTCATCTGCTTTTTTCGATTCAGGTATTATAGTCACGATGTAATTGTGTGCATCAAGCAGTCTTCTCCGGTCGACAGCAGAAAGATAAGTATCGGAAACTATGGTAAGTTCCAGGTAAACTTCCGGGTTTGCATTGAGCCATTCCACAGCTTCGCCGATGTCTTCAAATCGTTTCCTGATAAGCCTCATTCCTGATTTCAGCGAAACATCCTTTGTGATGATGATGTTACCCGGTTCTACATCTACTATCACGACAAACTTATCCTGGTTTGCCTCACTGAAACTATAGGCAATCGGTCCTCCTGAATAAACCACAGGACAGGGATTTTTACTGATCATTTGAGTACGGTGAAGATGGCCTGAGGCAACATACTGTATTCCATCCGGAAGATTTTCAGGAAATATGGCCGGAGCGCCCCCAATATAGTTGATTCGCCGCTCCTCTTCAGGCTCTTCCGGAATTGATCCAGCATCCCGGGCAAAAAGCAAGTGGGCGGCAAGCACATTCACTCCCTTTTTATCACAATAACTGGCTGAAATCTCAGCCCATCGATTTTGAAGTAATTTCCGCAGCTCTTCTTCTGTTTCTTCAATCCCCAGGAAAGTTTTGAGTCTTAGTTCATTGGCATAAGGCATCATAATGATTCTGAGCGGATAATTACAACCCGGGACCATCAGCTCGATGAATCCAGCAGAGCTACGAATCAATTCAAGTCCTGAATCCAGCCGGAATGGAGTAATTTCACTACCTGGATAACCTGCAAAGATTATCCCACATTCCCTTGCCAGCGGATCAGGCGCTTCAATTCGGTCAGGTGAATCGTGGTTTCCCGCAATGGCTATGACAGCACGGTTTCCATTATCAGCAAGCTTTTTCAGGTATTTGTAGAACAGTTCAACCGCTTCTGAAGGCGGGTTGAAAGTGTCATAAAGGTCACCTGCCACGATGACCACATTGACCTGCTCCTGATCTGCAATCTCACAAATCTCTTTTAGCACGGATTCCTGTTCTTTCAGCCTGGAGAAACTTTCGAGCCGTTTTCCAAGGTGCCAGTCAGATGTATGAAGTATTTTCATGTGTATATTTTTAAAAGTTAGCTAATCTAAAAAACAATAGTTAAGAGAGTAAAGTTTCATGTACGTGCTTCTGTAGTGGGATTACCGCCACATTGCGACAACGGTTTGTGCTTAACTTGTTTTTGATGTCAATTTCATACGCGGATGTCTTTGAAGACGTTCCAGTAAACACATCGACCTTTTAGATTTTAAGCTATTTTGACCTCGACTTCGATCCCCAACTCTTTAAGTTTAGCCAGGTAGTTCTTGATCTTTTTGTTTTTACCTTTCGGATTACTGTGCAGCAATGGTTCTTTATATTCCTCCTTATTTCGGATGATCAGATACGCTGCTTGAATAATCTTGTGCCCAACGGCAATAAGCGCTTTCTTTTTGCCCCTGCGGACGACTAAACTTTCGTATTTTCTTTTCAGAAAGCCATCTTTTTTCCGGGTAGCTCCCCATCCACATTCCACTAAAGTTGATTGAAGATATTTATTCCCGTGGATTATTCGGGTACTTTTTTTTTACCTGCGCTTTCATTATTACCTGGACTCATACCCGCCCAACTACTCAGGTGATGTTCATTGGGGAATTTGCTCATGTCTGCACCAATTTCGCTAACAATCCGAACGGCACTTTCTTTGCCAACACCAGGGATAGTCTGCAGTAAATCGATTTCCAATGTGTATTGCTTAGCCGCTATCTCAATCTGCTTGTCGAGCTTTTCAATGATTTTCTCTTTCTCGTCAATGCTCTCCTTGATAAGTTTTAGCATGAACCGATGATGATCCGTGAGCGTTCCTTCCAAAGCCTGACGTATATCCGGCCGTGGAGCTTGCACTTTACCATGGATATGTTCCATCAAACCATCAATATCTTCCTTGCCTTCAATAATATCCAGGATCATTTTGGAAGCGCTGGCTCCGCTAACGTCACTAAACACGCTGCTTAACTTGATGTTCGCATCCTCAAGTGTTTTGATAACCCGGTTTTTTTCTGATCCTATCTGGCCCACTATTTTCTTTTTGTAGCGAACAAGATCACGTAACTCCCGAATATCTCTTGGAGGAATGAAACTCCCCTTCAACAAGCCACTCAATAATAATTTACTGATCCAGCGACTGTCTTTTTTATCGGTCTTGTGGCCCGGAACATTTTTAATATGCCGGGCATTTACAAGAATGATCTCGAAGTCTTCCTCTAAAATGTTGAATACCGGTTTCCAATAGATGCCGGTACTCTCCATTGCTATATGGGTAACCCCTTCGGTTTTGCACCACTCTCTTAACAATTTCAAAGAACGTGTATACGTATTAAACTCTTTAGTCTCGAAATCGACGTCGCTCCGTCGAACCGTGGCCACAACCGTTTTTTGATGAACATCAAGGCCACATCCGCACTTGATGATTTGCTCGAACTTTATTTGCTGCTCCATAATAGTATATTTGTTGGAACAACAAAGTTAAATATTCATCCACGGTTGGTTTGGCTTTGCTTTATGGATATTTCATAATAATGTTATTACTTAAATCGCTTGTGTAAATGTAAAGAAAACCTTGTCTTAATAATATGGCAGTATTATACAGTATATCATTACGAAGGTTCAAGGTATCTAATCAAAGACTGTGATTTTGACTGGCAAAAGACATAAATTCTTCACACTCCCATTTTTGATGCTTCTAATTGAGTGGGGTTTTCACTTGCGCTAATGCAATGGAAATATTGTCTAATCCGCCGTATCTATTTGCAAGTGAAATTAATCTTTCAGCACTATTATAAATATTACCGTTAATTGTCATAACAATTTCATCTTCATTGACCATGCTATATAAGCCATCCGAACAAAGAAGCAATGTTAAGTCTTTCATTTCTACTTCAATAATGTCTGGTGTTACTTCTTTTGCAAGGCCAAGTGCTTTCGTGAGAATATTCCGTCTTGGATGGTCCTTTGCTTTTTCTTTTGTAATGATTTTTGCTTCCAGCATTTCTTGAACGACCGTATGGTCTTCTGTTAATTGTGTAATTGTCTTGTGTGGTTTAACTAAATACGCTCGTGAATCACCAACATTTACAATATAAATATGATTTTCGATAAGAATTGCACCAACTAATGTCGTACCAATAGGCTTTATTTTTCCCTCTGATAATTTCCAAACTTCTTTGTTCGCAGATTCAACTGATTTTAAAAGAATTTCTGCAAAATTTATTTTTTCATTATTTTCAGAAGAATATAAAATATTATGTACTGATTCTTCAATAAATTTTTTAGAGGCCAAATTCGATGCTATTTCACCCATTTCGAGACCACCCATTCCATCAGCAACTACAAGTATTCCGCAACTCAATTCTTTATTGAAATTTTGAAAATTTATAACCAATGAAGCCACACTATCTTCATTACTTTCTCTCCGTTTACCGATGTCAGTTAATGAGATAATCTCGAGCTGATGCTTTCTCAGGGATAAATTCATTCTTATATGATTAAGTTTCAAAAACCTTACTTATTTCCTCTTCAATTATTTGTGAATCCAAAATGCGTTTCCCTTCCTTGGTTTTCGCACTTTTAAGCACAGCTATATCTGGATGGACAAAAATGCGTATGCTTCCAGCTGTCTCATGTAATTTATTTGAAACAAGATTCCATAATTCCGAAACTACAAGAAGTGATGGTGCTTCAAATTCTTCTTTTTGGCTTCGGTGCATGTCTTCTGGGAAAAATAGCAGATTTTCATTTCCACGGTTTTTTGGAGTATCAATTAAAACAGCTCCTTTCTTACCAAGTATCCTTGAGGCTGAAATAACATTATCTGTATTTTCACCAACACCCGTAACGTAAAAATGTTGTGAATCTTCCGAAGATCGATTTATTAATTCATCAACTCGTAATTTTAAGGCTTTTCTAAGCATTTCTGAATATTTTTTAACATCGGAATATTCTTTGAAGCTATTTTGAATTTTTTCCCAGAGTATTGGGGACTGAATAGCTGATACGACAAATATTCTTTTATAAAGATTTCGTTTTGCTAGGGATTCAATTAACTCTTTTCCAAGATCACTTGTTCGTTCATGGAGCCATTGCAAAAACAAGAAATCAGAATGACATAAACCAGACCACTGAGGATTAGATCCATATCCAATATGCGCGGATTCATAAGTAGGACGTTCACCAAATAATTGTGGTTGATCTGCTGAATCAGTATTACGCTGTTTTTTATATTGCAGGATAAAATCATGTAATTCACGTTTTAAACTATCATTTTTATTTTGATGTCTATCAAGAGCAATCCATTCATAAGCAGCAAGTTGAAGCATAGCTTTTGCTGCACGTACTGTGTGATGCCAATAAACAGCATTATACATTTGAAATCTTATAAAACCAATACTTTCTGCAGCTGCTCTGCCTTTCTCATGAATGCCCAGCGAAAAAAATTGTTCATCATCTCTTCCTTGTCGTTGATAAACAATTGTCAACACGGATAGTAAGCGTGAACGATCCAAACCGTTTCCAAATACTGTTTGGCAATTATCACTATCTCGCAATAAATAATCAAGTTTGTCAACATCAAGGGGCCCTGATATTATGGTATGCAAAATTCTATCTTTTATATCAGCAGAAAGAGTATTAGGTTTAACTTCAAGAATATTTACAATTCTCTCAGGTTTAATATCCCAATCTTTTAAAAGTAATTTCTTCAATGGCTCGGTTAAATAATTGTGGTCAAGCCAAGTTCCTTTTAACAATGATATTGTTAGTAATTCATGTGTAAAGATTTTTGGTTCCACATTTTGTAAGTCATGAGCGTGTTGATATTGACCTAAATCATGGAGGAGAGCAGCCAAGAGTGTAGCCACTAAATCTTCTTTAGTCATTATTTGTCTGAATAATGGATTGATAGGGTCATAATATAGTGAACGGATATAATTGGCTGCATTTGAATATGCGCCTAAGGAATGCTCAAATCTTGTGTGAGTTGCGCCTGGATAAACTAATCTGACCAAACCAAGTTGACTAATTGATGCAAGACGTCTCATAAGAGGATTATTTAATAGTCTAATAATTCGTGGCGTCAATCTTGTTCTTCTTCCTCTTGAAACTTGAATAATTGAATCAGCAGAAGGAGTTAATTCTTGAATTTCGTTGATTAAGTTAGTACGACCTAAAAGCTTATCAAAATCAGTACGAGTATCCTCGATGGACTCATATTTTATGCGGGAAGGAGAATTTTCTGTCAGTCCTAAAGGTCGTTCGTCTGTTTCCGTTTTATATTGTAATCGTGCAGCTTGAAGTTGTAAATACTTTTTCTTATATGATGAAATATTAGTAGGATTTATTGATTCAAACATTTTAATTATTTCAGACAAGCTTTTACCAGAAGCATGTCTGTCGAATTCAAATTTCAATTCTTTTCGTTTTAATGTTCCCCGCCTTCTATTGTCTTCGCCTCCAGAGGAAATTGATGTTAGTGCCAGCAATTCAGGATGTGCATATGTGGAAGTACAAGTAACTAAAATCTCATCTTCTGGATTTCCGATAATTTTTCTTGTTCCTCCCAAATCACCGATTACTGTAAAGCCATCCTCTCTAATAAATACATTATTTGGTTTAAGATCAAGATGTACTAGATTTATTGAATGAAGATGAGCAATTCCTTCAAAAAAACCGTCTATAAATTTAAGCAGTTGTTCGGATGTCCGTTCTTTAGAAAAATAATTGCGTCCATTCAAAGCACCTTGCAGAAAAGTCATCGCATAAAAAGGTAATTCACCACTAGTTGATTCGATCTTGCCCACATCAAATATTGAAATTATATTGGGGTGATTAACTTCCTGTAAATTACTAATTTCTTCTGAAACTAAACTTTGGATTAAATCTTCTTTCCCTTCAATAGGTCTTGCTATTTTAATTGCCCTATTAGTACGTAAAATTGAGTCCCAGGCCTTAAATACAATTCCAACACCACCTACGCCTAAAAATTCTTCTATTAAGTATCTTTCTCCATTACTTGGGTCAAAGTATTTTGTCATTGCATTTCTAATACAGGTAATCTCACGTGTTAATGCAGGATCACGAGTAATAGTATCTTTGATATATGCTTCTTTAACCTTTTTCCAAAAGGTATCGTCATTCAAAAGATTTGAAGTTTCATTTGTGCTCATGTGGATTGTCAATTTGTCTTTTAACTAACTAGGTTACTGTAAAAGAAAACTATAGTTTTGAAATATTGAGTGCTTCACGGTTGTTTGATTAGCTAAGTACTTTCAATTCTTTTTCGATTCAGGTTAAAGGATAAAAGGCATGTGTAATTGCCTCAATTCTTATATCCATTCCATAAAATTATAATATATTTAACCAAATAAAAATAAATTAAATTATTCCTGGTGTAAAACCGGCTGACCGTTCAGCCGGTTTTCGCTCTCGGGATGACCTTTGCTAGAAAGGCAGGTCTTCACCAACGGTTTCAGGAACAAGAGCCTGGCCGGTTTCTGTTTTGTCCGTTACAGGTTCTTTGAAGTTGCGAACTGTTCTTTCGACCTGGGTATTGTTGAAAACAAACAGGATCTGGAAGTAAGAGTAGGTCTCGCCTGTTTCCTTATTCGTCGATTCCTGTTTCTTTCCCCATATCATCTGGGCAGTTGCGCCCTTGCGTACTGAGTAACCGGCAGCTTGCCAAAGTTCCAGTGTGAGCCACACCTGGTTCTTCTTTTTACCGTTGTAGGATTCCAGAAGGGCATCGTTCAAGTTTGTAGCTTTGATTTTACTAGCTTCCATAAGTTCTTTCACAGTGTTGGAGGTCTTCTTTAAGTTTTCTCTCCGTTCGGTCATTTTGTTTGTATTTTCCATTTTGTGTTGCTCCTGCCCTTGAGACTTGTGTTGGCATCTGGCTCGCCTGTTAATGAATTATGCACTTCTTAAAAGGTAGTGAAATGATCCGGCAAGGTTTCAGGTCATCTTTTGCAGACAAAAGTGAATCCCGGCTTTACCGGGACATGTGAACCGAAGGCTTGATCTTGCAAGGTGAAATTGAACGAATTTACCTTTGTGCATAATATTCATGACAAGGGAGCCGCAATGCAAAAATCACTTCCGTCAGGAGCAACCGGGAAATAGAAACATGAAAGAAGGAGATAGAAAACTGAAGATCTCTGGCCAAAGATAGAAATGGATGTAAAGCAAGATGCTACAAACAGATGTCCGGCTGATTACAAGGGAAAAGCCAGGTCGCTCTCTGAAATAATTGCATGCCGGGACCAGCAAAGGCAAGCTAGATTAATTATGGGGAAGAAGGAATCACCAGGAGGCAGGAGAGATACCATTACCCGGAGCCAAATGTTTTCATGCAGGTCAAAGTCATGAAGCAAGTGAATCTGACAAAGTTGAAGGTGAATTCCTGTAATGGTGAAGAAGCGTTTCAGAAGGTCAAAATACAAGAACCGATCAGGTCAAAGGTTTACATCGACTGATTTGAAATGAAATAAAGGATAATGCTAACAATCGACCAGTAGCCGCTAGGCGGGCGTTACTTGGGTTGGATTTTGTATTCGTTTTTTCTTTATTTCTTTTTCTTTCGCTTGCTTTGAATCAGTTGCCCCACTTTGACGGCTACTGGCATGATAGCGGCTGCCAATATTAATTTTCAAATGTCTGTCTAACTGTTTCTATTCTATCAATTCCGGAAATTCGCGAATCAAAATTCTTTTCTAACTGGTCAATAATTCCTGAGCAATCATCAGAAACGTTTTCGAAGTCAAAATCTAAGGCTCTTCCGTCTTTTCCCCAAAAAGTTTCAAGTAGTTTTATTTCTTCTTCTTCTCTTGGAACAATTTCGGTCTCCGAAAAAACACTTGGATATCCATTCAAAATAGTTGCAAGCGTTTGAGCTTCATTTTTATTTAAAGTGGTCAATTTTTTTTCACCATGTTTATACAAGTAGAATTTTTGTCCATTGTATTGGTCATTTGTAACCTTTGTCAAAACTGAATAAGTCATGTTTTTAAAATTTAGATTGAATGATTTAGATTAAAAAGTTTGTCAATAATTTCTTTTTGAACGAAAGGTAAATATTCTTCATAGAATGTTGCAGCTCTTATATTTGTCAATTTTCCTTCAGTACCAGGTATCATAATATGAAATTCGTCTTTAATAATCCATTTAATTTTGATGTAAAAACTATTCCATTTGGTAATGGTTTCTTTTGTCAGCCCTTTTTCAATTAAGCAATGAACGAAAGATTTTGCCACTACACCAATTCCTTTTACACGAATAGTCCGGGAGCCAGATTGATTGGATTTTAAATAAACAATGTCACCAGCTTTAAGCAATGAAACTGCGTCATACAAGTCCTTTGCATTTTCATAGTCCCAGCCAATTACAAAATTTTCATCGTCAAAAAAATCATCTTTTACTTCGTCTCCATCCCATTTTGAACCTGCTCCATATATTGCCATGTTAATTTTGATTTAGTTGTATCTGTCTATTTTTTTTAAGCTGTCTAAATTGGTAGCCAACACTTAAGTGATGGCATAAATTTAAAACAATTCAATATTAATTACAAATATTCAACACGAATTATTTTAAACAGAAAGTTATTGCCTTAAAAAAAGAACTGAGTTATCAATGAGCCGAGCCAATAGATCCCGGATCTCGTGGTGACAGGTTGTTGGCAACTCCTACCTTAATTGCCTTTCATCGGTTGATGAAAGGTTTTACAAACCGGTTTCTCTTTGCTTCTTTATCTATGCCGCTGGTAATCAAAGAGAAAGAAGTTTTCCTGGGCAAAATTGCCCTGTTTAGTTTGTTTTTCAGGTCACAGACCTATAAATCACGACCTTACAAAGCTAAAAAACTTCGTTTTTTAGCTTTGTAAGTGTCTGGCCAGCGTTCCGCCCTATCGGGTTTTAGCAATTGCCTATGGTCAAAATTACCGATATATGAAATGAGATGTCAACAAAACGAGTTGATCCCCTGGCAATCCAGTGGGGTGCAATTGCTCCCCTTCTGAATTAATTGCCCACTGGCAATAGACAATTGCCGAATGGCAAGGTTATCAATAGTAGAGTCAACAGAACCCGGTTCTCGTGGCGACAAGCTGTTGATAACCTGTACATTGATCACCTTTCATCAAAGGGATGAAAGGATTTTAAAATTGCAATTTCTCTTTGCTTCTTTCTGTTTGTTGCCAGTATCCCCAACTTAGGGATAATCAAAGAGAAAGAAGCCGGATATATTCATCCGGTCTGCATTGAAACGTTTTTTAGTTTAAAAAACTATAAATCAACAGATCACCGCTTCAAAAAACAATGTTTTTTGAAGCGGTGGGAGTTGTTGCAGCGCTCCGCCCTGTCGGTGTTTGCAATTGCATATCTGTTTATTTAACCGATATATGAAATGAGCAAAATGCTCCCCTTACCAGCCAGGGGAGCCAAGCTCCCCTTCCATTATAATTGCCGATTGTCAATTCGGCATTGTCGATTGTCGATTTAAATTGAAAATTGACAACTGACAATTGGCAATACATTGTTATAATAAGGAGGAAGGACAATATCTATTATTTTTCCTTTATTCTTGGAATTTCAATAGTAGTACTGAGGTAATCACTAATGCGGCTCTGAATAACAAGATCATCGATCTGTTCAAGCAGGGCATTGATCTTTTCTTTTGCCTTTGGATCAATGAACTGGGCGAACTGGCTGGTCAGAAAATCAATATTGATCTGGAGGACCTGAACAGGAGGGTTGATTTTCGAGGGATCAGGCAGATCGGGATCATCTTTATCCAGGCTATTCACCATTGCATGAATCTTTTGCTGCATGGTTGCAGCGACAAACCAGTGATATTTTTTAGTTGCGAGAAACATGGTCCATGCTTTACCATAAGTTTCCTTTGCATTTTCACTGGCAAGGTAGCGTTCTATATCTTTGGCAGCTCTCCCGGCATCACCAAAAAGACGTTTTGAAGCAGCAATATCATTATAAGCAGAGGGTTCTGAGATATTAAAAATGGTCATAAGCTGCTTGCAAACCTGACGATCAGAGTTAAGGCCAGGGTCCAGCATTAAAGTAAAAGCAGCAGTCCATCGTTTTCTTAATGTTTCAAGATGACGAGGCAGCGAACTGGTTCTGCCAATAACAAATTCGCGTATCTGATCAAAAGAATTATCTACATGGATATATGCCATAATGCGATATTTAGTTATAAAATTTAACTATGCAAATATGCGATTGCATTAAAAGATTGTAAAGGACAAAATTCCTTGACCAGATAAGACGCAGACAGTAAAGAATTTATCTGTGGAGATGGAAAAGATACTACCACAAAAATCCGAAAAGGATCAGTGGTATGCATTTTGGTAAATTAATCTTCAAAATGATATGCATTTTGGTAAAAATACTTTCAAAATGCAATTTACCATGCCTTTTCCGTTTCATTATCGTATCAAAACGGCTCATATCGTATCACATAATAATAGAGAATATTATTTCGTAAAGAGAGCAACAAGAGGTTCATTGATATAGTAATTTCCGACCCCCAGTTTCTTTTTTGAAAGAAAGCCATCATCAACCAGGCGGTTAAGATAACCGGTTGCGGTGATGCGTGACACTTTCAGGTCGTTCTGGATAAATTCAATTTTCGTATAAGGATGGCGGAAAAGATTGTTGAACAGTTCCTGGCTGTAAAATTTATAATTTGATCTGATACGGTGCTTATAGTCCATCATCAGTTTCTTTATTTCCAGGATCAGGGCAATGGTATCAATAGAAGTTTTTTCCACTCCCTCAAGCATGAACATGATCCAGGGTTCCCAGTCCTGATTTTCACGTACGTTCTGCAAATGCTGATAATATGCACTCTTATGTTCAATAATGAAACGGCTCAAGTAAAGTATCGGCAGGTGTAAAAGTGACTTTTGAATAAGATACAGGATATTGATGATTCTTCCGGTACGACCATTCCCGTCATAAAAGGGATGGATGCTTTCGAACTGGAAATGGATAACAGCCATTTTAACCAAAGGATCCACATCACTCAGCGAATCATCATTAATATATGAAACCAGATTACTCATAGCTGAGACAATTTGATCATATTCCTGGGGTGGAGTGAAGACCACCTCCCCGGTCTGCGCATTTTTCAGGACGGTTCCCGGGACTTTACGAAATCCCGCCTGGTTATTTTCAAGTACTGATTGTATTTGCAAGATGTGGTTGGTAGTGATCAGGTTATTTTTCCCGACTAATTCAAATCCCTTTTTCAGGGCAGCAACATAATTTTGCACTTCTTTGGCTGCCACAGTCTGCCAACCGGCCAGATCCAGATCTGCCTTAAACAATTCATCCTGGGTGGTAATTATATTTTCCACTGCTGAACTATCCCTGGCTTCTTGCAATCCCAGTGTGTTTAACAGGATAGTCTGGTTGGGAATAGTTCCCCCAATACCTTTAAGTTCCGCCAGGGCCCGGTGAGCTTCAGGCAATTTTTTCAGCACTTTTCTTGATTCCAGTTCAAAAGAAGGTGGAAGTGTAATTGGTTTCCAGGGGATATCTGATCTGTTCATTTCCATATGTAAAGGATTGAGGAAAAACTATGAGGCTGTCTCAAAAGTCGAGACACTCTCTTTTTTTGTTGCTCCGACGGGTAAATCCGTCGGTTAATATTTTGTACCTTATTCTGAACCAACGGATTTACCCGTTGGAGCATGAATAAACAAATATTATTTTTAAGGCGGAAATGCCTTTTGAGAGCCTCATAGTTTTTTCGATTTTCTATACAAATATAGCTTAATATGTATAGAAAAATCAATTTTCTTTACATAACCTTTTTTCGGTGAGATATTAAATAAACACAGTTGCCGCAAAAGCGACATTATATTTTACGGTGGCTGCCGAAGGCAGACATGCCGTCGAGCGAAGGCGATGACGGCAAGTAAAATATTCAGTCGCGTTGTGGCAACGAAAAAATCTTTAAACTTAAAAAAGACAGTCCGACGGGTGAATCCGTCGGTTCATTCTTCAGATCTGTCGGAACCAACGGATTTACCCGTTGGAGCATGAATCGAAATCTTATTCGTTGTAATCTTTGTACCTTCGTCATTGTAACTACTTGATATACAACATTAGTTAGATTTTGCATCGGAAAGTAAATGAGACTTGTGTCTCACAAGCCACAAGGCCATCCTATAGCTCCAGTAACTTAATCCGTTTATCTAACAAAACTTTGTACTTTTCTTTAAACTCCTTCGTAAGAAAACAAGCATCCAGCAGCGAATACCATTTCTCTTTGGCATGGCTCAATGCCTGCAAACTACTTTCAATGACTTTGCCGGTAAGTCCGCATCGTTCTTTTCCAAAATAATCGACCAGGTCCTCCCGGGTGAGATTCCTTTTTTTCCCGGCAAGGCTGAGTGCAATTTCTTCAGTGCCACCCTTTAATACTATTGTGGTATTCAGGAGGTCATATGCAGGTGACAGTTCTGTTTTATCTCCCATCCTGATGACGGAATAATTTTTCAAATGCATGTCTTCGTTACCGACCAGGAAGTTAAACAGAACCAACCGGAAAAGTTTTGCCATTTCGATCAATGGAAAGGTACAGTACATATCCAGGAGCAATACCAGTTTCTCCATGGAAGAATTGTACTTCGTATCCCTTGTCAGTGAGGCAAGTTGCGCAAGATCCTCCACAGGAATTTTATCTTTGTGCCCTGCCCTGTCGAATCGTTTTATAAAATAAGTAAGCGACTTGTCTTTTGACCAGATCAATTCATAAAAAGTTCCTTAATTACCTTATAATAAATGGAGTTATTTGAGAAATTACCGCCTTAGCAGTATTTTTTATTATTTTGATACAGACGGAGGGCTTTTAATGCGGCTGAAATGGCTCCACGTATTTACTTACGTCAAAATCAACCTCCTGTCCTTCGGAATTCCGGTGAACCTGAGAAAAGATATTCGGATTGTTCTTTTTATGGTATCCTTTGTTGAGGGCAAAATAAAACAGGGTTTGCTCAAGACCAATCGTCACATTCGGCCATGCACGTTTGAGAACTGACATCTTGCCGTATATGTCATGCTTAATATAATTGAACCGGTCGAGCAATAATTCAGGCGTCATGTTCACCGGGGAAACAATCACCTTTGTGGCGTCAAATTTGCTCCAGTTATCGGTAAGAATCCTTCCTTCACTTTTCAATTTTCTAAAGACTTCTGTACCGGGATATGGCGTCATTACACAAGCCTGAAAAAATGCCGCCCTGGATTTTACAAGGAATTCATGGCCCAGGTCAAACACTTCATCTGTATCGGAGTCAAGGCCAAAAATAAGGGAAGCCATGGTTAAAATCCCGTTGTGCTGCAGCTTTTTGACAGCAAGAACGTTATCCTCAATGGTTTTTAATGTTTTCCTGTATTGGTTTATGCCACTTTCTCCCATCGATTCAAACCCGATAAGCAGTGCTTTGCACCCGGACTTTTGCGCCAGCTTCATCAGTTCTTCATCTTTAGCAACATTTATTGAAGCCTGGCCAACCCAGCCTTTTTTCAGATGGATCATTTCCGTAAATAACTTCTTCGCAAATACCTTGTCGAAGGTAATATTATCGTCCAGGAAGAACAGGTAATGCTCCGGGCAGGACTCAGCCTCCTGAATGATATTCCTTATCGTTTTGTGCCGCTGTCTTGTGCCAAAAAATCTTGAAACCGAACAAAAATCACAATTATAAGGGCAACCTCGGGTGGTTTCAATCGGGGCCACGGATAGTTTTCCCGATGAGCACTTAATGAGATCGCGGCGTGGAAAGACATGTTTTTGAAGATCCGGTGGCTTATCAAGCTTGTAGAATTTCCTCAGCTTATGCTTTTCTGCATCTGCCAGCACTTCTTCCCACAACCCTTCTTCTGCTTCTCCTATGACTACCGCATCGCCATATTGAATAGCTTCTTCGGGAAGGCTGGTTGCATGAATACCACCAAAAACGACGATTTTATCTCTTTTTCTGAACTCATTGGCAATCTGATATCCCCTGATGCAGGTCTGGGTCATCAAGGTAATCCCTATAAGATCGTAATCACCTTCATAATTAATTTTGCTGCCATACACCTCCTCACAGATTTCAACCTCGTGCTGAGGAGGGGTCATGCCTGCAATAAGAGCAAGCGTAAGTTGTGGAATGTCCATAGTATTTGGACGTTGCTCTTCTTCAAAGCAAGGCGCAACAAGGAGAATCTTCACTAATAACTAGTTAAATAAGTAAATTATAAAAGTAATAGTTTTTTCACTTATGTCCTTAAAAAACGCAAAGGTATTCAAAAAACATCTACTGGCAGAAACGACAGTGTTTGTCTATAATGTCCTCCATTTTAATAATAATCACCCGATTTTTTGAGGCGCAGGGGGATTTTTCGCAACAAAATACCATCACTTGCAGACCACCAACGCCATTAAAGGCTTAAGTAAGAAAAATATTGAAGCCAATAGGATATTTGGATTAAAACTGATAATTTTAATGCCAGAAAGGATTAGAAAAGATAAATGAATATGATAAAAAATTGGGTGAGAATGAAAAAACTATATGCATTAGTTTTTGTGATTACTGTTCTATGCTTGACCTTTTCATGTGTTCAGCAGAACAAGGAATCCAACAAATCAGAAAAGAATGTTACAGTTAGTACAAGTGAGCAAGTTTTAATCCAAACATCAGATGATGCAATTAGGGAATTAATAAATGGAAACAAACGATTTGTTGAAAGTAAGTTGACAAATACCAACTACAAAGAACAGATAGAAAAAACAAAAAAAGGTCAAAAGCCACATTCTGTAATTCTATCTTGTATGGATTCCAGGGTGCCGCCTGAAATTATTTTTGATCAGGGAATTGGAAATATTTTTGTCATCCGCATTGCTGGCAATATTGAAGATGAAAACATCCTTGGCAGCATGGAATATGCAGTTGAACATTCAGGCTCCAAACTTATTGTTGTTATGGGGCACAGTCATTGCGGTGCAGTAACCGGAGCGGTTCAAAATATTAAACTTGGTAGTTTAACTCAATTAGTAGATCAAATAAAACCTGCTATTAAGTCTGACCCAAACAACCCTAATATTATAGACGAGACAGCAAAAAATAGCGTAATAATTACGATTAATGATATCTTGAATAGAAGTAGCATTATTCGTGAGTTGGTTAGTGATAAAAAAGTAGCTATTGTCGGAGCGTTTTATGATATTGAAACAGGAGCCGTGACTTTTATGGAAAAACTATAGTAAGAGAATATTGATTGGATTAATCAAAACCAACCAATGGACACCGGATTATTTTAACGGGTTGAGGTTGGCATGGCTGATCCATTTCCAGTCATCATTTGTATTAATCCAAACACTCATTCTCGAACATGGTTCTTTTGTCAATACCTTACCATCGATGGTTTCGGTTACGGTAGCCATATAAGTTACTACCACAACATTTTCATGCTGGCTTACTTCAAAATTCGTTAGTTGGTATTCACCCAGATTGAGGTTTTTAAGTAGCGCCAGTTCCTGTTCTTTGTTTCGGGCACCATCCTGGTGCACAGACTGAAAGCTATCGGACATTTTTTCGGCAATTGCTTCAATATTGACTGTCTTGAAGTCCGCCCATAACTGTTGTTCCAGCTGTTTCCCGTCTACACTGGCAATGGCTTTTTTCGTCGTAACGGTATTAGCTGGCTCTTTTTGGGCGGATTGGGTGCAGGCAACGATAACGACTGCCAAAATCAAAACTGTAATTACTTTTTTCATAATAATTAATTTAAAGGGATTTATGTAGGACAAAAATAATAAAAGTCCATGACTTAATCATCTATCTTTTTCAATTATGTTTAAGGATAATAATCATTAATTTTAACGGTTGAATTTTTTTCACGATTAAATTCTGCCATTATGCCATCTCTTATCGAAACCATCGCTGTCCTTATTGCCGGAATTCTGAGTGGTTTTATCAACACACTGGCCAGCAGTGGTTCGGCTGTTACCCTTCCGCTTTTAATTTTCCTCGGACTTCCACCGGCTATAGCCAACGGGACAAACCGCATTCCTATCATGGCAGGATTGGCGCCTATCTTGGAAGTAAATTTGCGCAGCATGAATCTGCTAAAATCTTGATATACCGATTGCTTATTGCGATTGTGGCATTCGAAATAATCCAGCTTATTTTCAAATATAAATTGCTGGCGTTCATAGGAATTAACTAAATATTTGACGTTCCTTGCAAACAAGTTTTGCAATTTTATTGAATGAAAGATCCTCGTTAACAAATGAGATTTGATCCTAAACAGGAGTGAAAAGCTTCGAACAAACTATCCTTTCCCAAAGCTATCATGAAAAACGTATGCCGTCTTTGATTCATTGAAAAATTATTTGTCACTAACATGCACGCAGCAAGGCAAAGCGAGGCGCAACAAGAAGAATCCTCATTAAAAATATATACTTAATAATTTTGCAGAACATTGAGCCTAAGGTAGTTGAATAACAACTTAAGACACTCTCATCCCTCTTTGTTATCTAATAATTTAAATGTATTTTTGCCCAAAAATTACCTAAGGTACCCACTATGAAAACTTGTTTTATAAAATTCTTTTTTCTTGCTTCTATTTTCACTATTCTGTTTATATCCTGTCAGCCCAGGCAAAATTCCCGGTCATCTGCCCAGGAACAACCAGGCATTCACAAAGTAGTTGTAAATGAGGTTGTGCAAACAAATAATTACACCTATTTGTATGTCGCTGAAAATGATGTCGAAAAATGGCTGGCTGTGCCCAAAATGCAGGTAAATTCAGGCGAAACCTATTATTATACCGGCGGTTTCGAAATGAAAGATTTTGAAAGTAAAGAATTGGGCAAGACGTTTAAATCGGTTTATTTCCTCGAGTCCGTCAGCTCATCTCCGGATATTATAGCGAAGGAACCTGTAAAAGAGCCTCATTCTACGGGCAAGATGAATGTTGAAAAACAGGATATCACTGTGAAACCTGCTGAAGATGGCATTACGATAGCTGATTTGTTTGCCAGGAAAGATTCATATGCCGGAAAAACCGTAAAAATAAGGGGCCAGGTTACAAAATACAATGCCGCTATAATGAAAAAGAACTGGGTACATATCCAGGATGGTTCAGAATATTCCGGGAGGTTTGATCTGACAGCTACGACAGAGATGGAAACCGCCGTTGGCGATATCATTACGATCGAAGGGACAGTAGCTCTTGATAAAGATTTTGGATATGGCTATTCATATGAAGTGCTCCTCGAAGATGCCAAACTTATAAATAAATAACTGCAAAATAGTGAAGCGCATTATTAACTTTCTGTTTTCATCTCCAATGATGATCATTCTTCTGGTCGTGCTGGCATTTGCACTGGGAGCTGCTACATTTATCGAAGAAAAATATGACACGGCAACAGCAGGTCAATGGATTTACCATGCCAAATGGTTTGAGTTTTTGTTCCTTTTATTGATATTGAATTTTATTGGTCATATAAAACAGTATAATTTACTCAAAAGGAAAAAGTGGGCCGGGCTCCTGTTTCATTTAGCATTTATAGTCATTATCATTGGCGCTGGGATTACGCATTACTTTGGCTTTGAAGGGTCCATGCATATCCGCGAAGGCCAGACAACCAATATATTAAATACTTCAGACCCCAATGTGAAGATTGAACTGCCTTTTTCCCTCCAATTAAGAGATTTTATCCTTGACAGATACCCGGGCTCGATGAGCCCTTCATCCTATGCCAGTGAAGTCACTCTTATTGACCCCAGGTCGGGTTTAAGAAAGGATTACAGGATATTTATGAATAATGTCCTGGATTACAATAAGTACAGGTTCTTCCAGTCATCATACGACACCGATGAAAGGGGCACTATCCTGTCTGTTAACCATGATTATTATGGAACAAGGGTAACATACTGTGGATATTTCCTCTTATGCCTTGGATTTATCCTGACCTTGTTCAACAGAAACTCGCATTTTCTTTCCCTTCGGCTGAAAATCAGGGAAATAAGGGCCAAACGAAAATCTGGTGTACTGATAGCCGTTTTGTTATTGGGTTTAAATGGTCTGGCCTTTTCCCAAAATGATTCTCCGGGATCAGTAACTCCGGAACACGCCGAAAAATTCGGTCATTTGCTGGTACAAACCTATAATGGCCGGTTTGAACCTGCCCATTCCTTAGCCTATGATATCATGCATAAGATATCGAGAAAAGATAAATTCGATATCAGCGGAAAAGGTAAAATGGATGCCATCCAGGTGTTGATGGATATGATGATAATGCCGGATTTCTGGGAACAACAGAAAATCATTTATGTCCGGGAAAAATCGGTACAGGATATTATCGGAATAAATGGTAAGTATGCCTCATTTCTTGATTTCTTCGATAAAAATAACCAGTATAAACTCCAGGAATATGCTGAAGAGGCTTTTAGAAAAAAGCAATCTGAACAAAACAGCTTTGATAAAGAAATTATCAAGGTTGATGAACGTATAAATATATTTGGGATGGCCCTTAAAGGGAGCATGTTAAAACTATTTCCTCAACAGGGTGCTGTAAATAACAAATGGATCAGTTATGATGATAAATCAGCTAAGGAGCCCTTAACCGGGGTAATTAATGTCATCAATGAAGACCTGCAACTGGATCAGCTGAATTACAAAAATATCATGATTGCTTATCTGAAGGAAGTATCGAAAGGGATCACTTCCGGCGATTATTCCAGGGCCGACAAGGTGCTGGGCTTTATCAACAGCATTCAGCGAAATTCAGACAATGCCGGATTACTGGCCTCTGAATCAAAAATTAATACCGAGATCTTATATAATAAATTGCAGATATTCACCGTGCTCAGAAACGTTTACGCCATGCTAAGCGTAATACTTCTGCTGCTTGCCTTTATCGATAACCTTTGGCTGAAGAAGAACAAGATCATTTCCTGGTCACTCAACATTTCCATCATATTATTAGGCATTGCCTTTCTGTATCACACTTCCGGCATGATACTCAGATGGTATTTAACAGGCCATGCACCCTGGAGCAATGGATATGAATCGCTGATCCTGGTTGCCTGGGGAGGATTGCTGGCAGGTTTTAGTTTCGTGCGCTATTCAAAAATTACACTGGCAGCAACAGCATTGCTGGCCTTTTTTACACTAATGACCGCAAGCCACAGCAGTTATGATCCGCAATTGACAAATTTACAGCCGGTTTTAAAATCATACTGGCTGATCATCCATGTGGCAACGCTAACTGTCAGTTATGGCTTTTTGGGTCTGGGATTCATACTCGGCTTGATGAATCTTGTTATCTTTTTGTTTAAGACGGTCAGGAATCATTCACGGTTGGATTTAATTATCTCGGAACTCACCTATATCAATGAAATGAACCTGATCATCGGGATTATACTGGCAACGGTAGGGACTTTTCTCGGGGGCGTTTGGGCCAATGAATCCTGGGGCAGATACTGGGGATGGGATGCTAAAGAAACATGGGCGCTTGTTATCGTAATAGCCTATACTATTGTGCTTCATTTAAGGTTTATTCCAAAACTTCGCAGCAACTTCGTATTCAGTGTCGCGTCAGTAATCGGATTTGGAAGCGTTATCATGACTTTTGTCGGTGTTAATTATTACTTATCCAAAGGATTGCACAGTTATGCTGCCGGCGATACACCGGTTTTCCCGATTTGGGCCTGGATAATAATTTTTTCGATAGTATCCCTGATGATTATTTCCGGCATAAGGCAAAATAATATTGACAAAATGACTTCCGGAAAAATCAAATGATTCTGAATGACCGTCAGAACATCAATGTCATGATAGAGTGAGGCAAACTGACCGTTTCCGCGGCCTGATCTCCAACATACAACCGATATTCCACTTGTGAATCACCCGTGTTCATCACGATTACGACAATTGTCCCGTCAGGGTTTTTGAAACCGGTAGTAAGCAGTTGGGCCCTGCTGGAAGAGCATGCGATCCTTTTTGCCCCGGGGATGATGTATTTTGAAAAATGCCCGATATAAAAAAACGAATTCATATAATGCAGGCTGCCATCCCGTGTATCGGCATGAACAGGGGCAAAACAGAAATTATTCACATGGTTGGGCCCGCCGGTTTCATCGAGGAGTATATTCCAGTCGGTCCATGCCACAGCGCCATTGTTGAAATCAGTTATTATACTTGCTCCGTAATTTTCACCCCAATGCCACTGATCGAAAGTCTCCCAGCTGAACGGATAATTGCAGGCCTCTGTAAGCAGCAGTTGTTTTTGTGGAAAGGCTTCTGCCACCCGTTTTACATTTTCCGGGATCGGAGCGCCGGTCCAGCTTTCATACCAGTGAAAACCAATTCCCCAGACGTATTTAGCAGCCGCTGAGTCATTCAAAATGGCGGATGCCCTGTGGTACATCAAATCGCGGTTGTGGTCCCAGGCGATGAGTTTTTTGCTCTGCATGCCATTTTTCCAAAGTGTCGGTCCCAGATATTCCTTAATAAAATCGCGTTCTTCATCAGCCGTATACATGCAGGATTCCCATGTTTGTTTTGCCATGGGTTCGTTTTGCACGGTCAACCCCCAGACAGGAATCCCTTGATCTTCATAAGCTTTGATAAATCTGATAAAATAATTGGCCCATGACTGATAGTACTCTGGTAAAAGTTTCCCGCCCTGAAGCATATTTTTATTGCTTTTCATCCAGGCCGGAGGGCTCCAGGGGCTGATGTACAGGTTGATCTCACCACCTGCAGCGGCTATGATTCTTTTTATAAATGGAATTTTAAACTGTTCGTCATAGGCTACACTGAATGTTTTCAATTCTTTGTCATTTTCTGCAACATAGGTATAACTTCCGCTGGAAAAATCACAGCTGTTCATATTAGTCCTGGCAAGTTTATAACCAATCCCTTTATCTCTGTCAAAATAAACTCTCAGAAATTCTTCCTGCTTTTCACCAGGAAGCTTTGCAAAGGTTTCCGCAGATGCATCAGTCAATGCTGCCCCAATTCCGATAAAGGTCTGGAAGGTTTTTGAAGGATCCACAAAAACACAGGGGACAGTCTCTAATGGTTGCCCTTGCGGGGAAAATTGAAGTTGTGTAGATTTGGCAAGTCGGAAATTGGTATTCTCCGCGGTTATCACGACTGAAATTTTACGGCCTTCGAGACCTGCCTTGCCTTTGTTTTGAGCCTGTACGCCAAATATTATTATAATTGAAGCGCAGAATAAGATTGACCTTTTCATAATTAATAAAGATTTTGCTGTATTACTTTACCATACAATTGAAGCAACGGATTTTGGCGGAACCGAATAGATGAAATTCTTTTCACCCTGTTTTACGTTAAATATTTTGACATCAGTGTCGTAATTACACACTACCAATGACTTTGACCCGTCAGGGTTCAGAAAAGCAACTGCACCCAGATTAGTCAATGACTGTGGTATTGTCATTGAAATCCGGACTGCTCCGGGCCTGACAAATTTCGAAAAATGTGCAATGGAATAATACTCTTCATTTTTGGTTATCCACCCGTTATAGGGGGTGATCGTTATTACGCCGCGGCAATCACCACATCCATGGTTTTGGGGACCGCTGTTTAAGTCAAGTGCAAGGTTCCAGAGCAATGCGACCTTCGACCAGTTCCTGGTTGTGCCTATGAAAATATTTTCGATAAACCACATCAGGTTTGAACTAAAATCGGTTGCCCAACCTCCCCCTGAAATCTCTGTGAAATACAGATCCTTGTCAGGGTGTGCATTATGGACTGTGCTCATGGCCGAAACATCACCGCCATAAGCATGAAAAGCTGTCCCCGCTATAAAACTCCTTGCAACAGGATCATTGAGAATGGAAATGCCATAATCCGGACGGTCCCAATTGTGGTCGTAGATGATAATCTTGGTGTCAATTCCAGCCGATGCAAATTTAGGGCCCAGGTGGTCTTTGATAAAATTCTTCTGCTCTTCAGGCTGCATCTCCATACATGGATAACCTGCAGTAAAATAAAGCGGTTCGTTCTGGGGTGTGATCGCATCGATGATAATGCCCTGGTTTTGCATCGCCTGGATATACTTTACAAAATAATAGGCATAGACATCATAGCATTCCTCCTTCAGTTTTCCTCCTTTCATGGTGCCGCTGGTTTTCATCCAGGCAGGCGGGCTCCAGGGAGACCCCATCAGTTTAATATCAGGCGATACCTGGATAATCGCTTGTAAAACAGGCACAACATCATCTAAATCCTGTGACAGGGAAAATTGATCCAGGTTAAAATCGGTTCCTCCCGCAATTAAATCATCATAAGAAAAGTCGGAAAGGGAAAAATCTGAAGCACCCATCGTAAGCCTCAGATAAGAAATTCCGATACCATTAACCGGATCGAAAAGATCCTGCAGGATTGCTGACCGTTGTGCATCATCCAGTTTCCGGTTGATCAGATAAGCTGAAGAACCGGTCAGGGCTGCGCCAAATCCTTCTATCTCCTGTAACCTTGCCGCAGTGTCAATCTCAATTATGGGCCAGTTTGCTGAAGCTTTCTTCTTTATTGTGAGATCGCCTTCTTTATTGAAGAGTTTAGACTTATCACCCTTGGTTAGCCAAACCTGGGCCCTGCCAATTGAATCTGTTGAAGGCACAGGATCAGGATTTTCCTTGCTTTTACAACCCGGAACAAGGATGAAAATGCCCGATATCAGCATGAAGCAGATGATAAAATAATAAACCGGAAAACGATTACTTTGCATAATTAATCATTATTTTTAAATCTTCATAAGAAATCAGGCATATGCGACATCAAATAATTACTGTGCAACTTCCTGTTTACCGCATGTGCCTGATTATCAAAAACTAATTAATAGCCCGGGTTCTGTTCAAGGTTGACGTTATTGTCGAGCTCATTCTGCGGTACCGGCCACACCAGCTTGTTTTCGGTCAGGTTATAAAGCGTCTGACCGCTTTCATCTTTGGCATTGTTGATAACCTCGATAGCCCTGCCGGTCCGTTTGAGATCGTACCAGCGCAATCCTTCAAAAGCCAGTTCAAGCCTTCTTTCCTTTTCGATTGCCAATCGCATGGAAGCCTGGTCTGTTGCAGTTGTATTCGGAAGCTGAACCCTCGTGCGGATCTGGTTGACCAGGTCTGCTGCCCCCTGTACATCGCCCAGTTCATTTGATGCTTCGGCTTTTAAAAGTATGATGTCAGCCAGTCGCAGGAAAATATAGTTTTGCGGGCTGGGACTTGAGAATTGCCTCCATTTATTGATGAACGGGTAATTGTTTATCGGATAGTGCGGATCCGGGAACCCTGCCTCCAGGAATATAATCGAGGAATTCTTGCGTATCACGTCCCCTTCGTCATCAAAAGCCTTGACCAGGTCGTTTGAAGGAATATTGAACTTCTTCCAGTCGGAGCCGCGGAACATACTTGCGCCCCAGTTGGCGTTGGTACTTGTCCCTTCGTAATTGATCTCAAAGATAGATTCGTCTGTATTTTCAGCTGTTCCCCATAAATCGTCATAATTTGGAAGCAAGCTGTAAGGACCGGCTATAACTGCGTCGCAATACTGGTTCACCTTATTGTAATCGTGAGGCTCGATAGTTGCATAAACCTTGGCCAGCATAGCATTGACAGCCCCGGTAGTGACAAAACTCTTGTGCGGTGCGGTGGGCTTCATATAAGCCAACGCTGTTTCAAAATCAAAGATGATTTGTTTGAATATGCTGTCAACAGGCTGACGATCAGGGAAAAGCTGCGCGTAGATCTCCGGCAGTAACTCGGCGCTAACAGTTTTCACTTCCTGAAGCTGAAGCGGCACATCACCCCAGAGCTGGACAGCCTGGAAATAGCAGAAAGCCCTGATGAAAGAAGCTTCCCCGATAATCTCATTCTTCCTTTCAATCGTCAGAGCGGGATCCGGGCAGGACATGGTATTGTTGATGACAATATTTGCCTTGCCGATCTGGCTGTAAAGATAAGCCCAGTCGCGGCTTACATTGGTGTTCAAAGCATTGATGTTGTATTCGTCGATCTGGAAATTATTCGGGTTATCTGCTCCGGCATAAGCGTCATCCGACTGTGCATCACCATTTACATAGTAGTCGAGCTCAAAATATTCATTCCTGAAATCGCCATAAACACCGGATAAGCCTGTTTCCACCTCATCAGCAGTCTTGTAAACTATCGAATCAGAGGCTTCATTCTGGACCCAGATATTATTTGAGAGCGGTTCAAGGTCGAGGAACTTGTTACACGAGATGAATGATAAAGTAAACAGGACCGAACTTATTATTATGATGTATTTTTTCATGGTCGTAAGAATTAGAATTGAACATTTAAGCCAAAGATCATTCCGAGTGACTGCGGGTATGTGCCATAATCGATACCGATTTCGGTAGCGTTATTTCCGTAAGCATTTACTTCAGGGTCAAATCCGCTGTACCCGGTAAAGGTCAGCAGGTTATTTCCTGTAACATACACGGAGAACTGCTTGATGGCCTTTATTTTCGGGTTATTGTCAATGATCTTGTAAGATAAGGTCACCTGCTTCAGCCTCACATAAGATCCACTTTCCACGAACCTGGTTGAAGTCTCGACATTTTCCATGTTTGCCGGCCTGGGAATATCCGTATTAGGATTTTCCGGGGTCCATCTGTCCAGCACTGTAACGGATTGATTTTTGCTGTCAAACATTCCTTCGAGGTCAATTTTCGTTGAATTGTAAATATCATTACCAACACTACCCTGGAAGAAGATATTAAGATCGAATCTTTTGTAAGTAAAAGTATTGGTAAAACCGAAAATAAAATCAGGATGAGGGTTGCCGATAACTGTCCGGTCCCCGGTATCCCAGATCCCGTTTTTATTGACATCCTTATAAATCAGGTCGCCTGTCGCAGGATCGACGCCTTCAGATACATATCCGTAAAAAACACCGATCGGATCACCAACCCGTACCATAGATACATAAGAGTTATTGCTGTACGTAAAACCGAAATAGTAGACATCCCTGTAGTCCAATGACAGAACTTTATTCCTGTTAAATGACATATTGAAATCGGTGGTCCAGGTCAGCTTTTTATTGAGATTTACCGAATTAATACTAAATTCGATACCCTTGTTTTCAATTATACCTGCATTGGTTTCTATCATAGTTACAGGCAAAGTGCTTGACAACGGAACCGGCAGCAGCACATCGCTTGTTTTCTTGTAATAAGCATCAAACGTAAAGTTTAGCCGGAAATTGAACATGGAAAGATCGAGACCGATATTGGTCTGGGCTGTGGTTTCCCATTTAAGGTCAGGGTTTCCGTAAGAAACCGGGTATTCTGAAGGATATTCTCCATCAACGTTAGGGCTGAAAGCGATGAGACCCCAGGTATTGTAATTACCGATTCCTTCCTGGTTCCCGTTCTTTCCCCAGCCTCCCCTGAGTTTAAGGTCGTCGATGACTTTCACATTTGTCATGAACTTTTCACCTGACATCCTCCATCCTGCAGAGAATGACGGCATGGTACCCCAGTGATGGTTCAGCTTTGACGATCCGTCTTCACGGACGGTTGCTGTCAGGTAATATTTGCTCTTGTAATCATACGTAGCACGGGCAAAGAAACTCAGGATAGACCACTCAGATTTGTCGGTGCTGCCTGTGACATCATTGGCTGCATTAATTGTATGTGTAGTTGAGCCCGGCCGATATCCGGTACCATATAGAAATGACTGGTTATAGCTGTTTTTCTGGGCACTGCCGCCGGCCATTGCCGTGATATTATGATCACCGATTTTCTTTGCATAGTCGAGGGTATTTTCCCACAGCCAGGTGCTGTTGGTATTTTTATCTGCCTGTGAAATTCCATGTCTGGTCCTGCCATAGCTTGTTTGCACCGGGTCAAGGAAAGAATCCCAATGGTGGGAATTATAATCAATACCGAACCTGGTCTTAAAAAAGAAATCATGTAAAAACTTAATATCTGCATAGACATTTCCAAATAAACCATTATCAATCGATTGCTGGTCAGCACCGAACATATACGCCACCGGGTTTTCCCATGAATTCTGTAATGGGTTCCTGCAGTACCATCCGATGCTGTCTTTGTCCCAGATTGTCAGGAAAGGTGGGGTATTCAGCGTGCTCATGATCACACCGCCACGGCCTGAGCTCAGGTTATCGGGGGTATCTTCTCTATTAAGCCTTGAAATATTGATATTTGTCCCCATTTTCAACCAGGGTGTAAGCTGGTTATCGAGATTGAATCTGACGGTATAGCGGTCAAAACGTGCCGGTTCAACCATACCCGCGTCACTCAGGTAACCTGCGGAGAAAAAATATTTTGATTTTTCGTTGCCGCCGCCGTAAGAAAACTGGTAAGACTGGTTTATACCTGTGCCGAAAACTGAATCGCTCCAGTTTCCGAAATTTGTCCAGGCGGGATTTAACGCGATACCTATATCCTCCATCAAATCGCGGTATTCTTTTGTATTGAGCACTTCAATCGGCTTCCTTAATTTTGAAAAGCCCAGGTATGCATCGAAGCTGATGACAGGCGCCGTTCCTTCCCCTCCATGCTTGGTTGTAATAAGGACAACACCATTAGCTGCCCTTGCACCGTAAATAGCTGAGGAAGAAGCATCTTTAAGGATTGTCATAGAAGCAATATCAGATGGGTTAAGCCCTTCGATATTTGTCGTAGGCACATCGTCAACAACATATAAAGGCTCATTCCCGGCAATAACTGATGTTGCTCCACGTACACGGACTGAAAGGGCAACACCGGGCTTACCTGAAGGCTGTGTAACCTGCACGCCGGCGGCTTTCCCCTGAAGGGCCTGGGCCGCCGAGATGATCGGCCGCTCCTTGATTTCTTTTTCATCAACCACCGATACGGCCGCGGTAAGGTCTTTCTTTTTCTGTGTGCCGTAACCAACAACAACCACTTCGTTTAGCATCGAAGCCTCTTCCTCTAAAACCACATCGATGGTTGTCTGATTGGTGATCTGGAAATCCTGTGATACAAAACCTATATAGCTAAACCGCAGGGTGCCTTCATTAGCTGTTATTTTATAAGTCCCGTTGATTTCTGTAATGGTGCCTGTCTGGGTTCCGACTAACAGTATGGTGACGCCCGGCAAAGGGACTCCCTGGGTGTCGGTGACCTTTCCTGTAATTTGTTGGCCATTAATTACTGAAGCTATCAATGAAAGAGTTATTAAGAATAAAAACCTGTTCATGATAATGATTGTTCGGTTCATAAAAAATGGATTTTAGTTTGTTGAGAGAAATCTGATGATTTCGTAAAATATTATATGCTTAAAAACCAGGATAGGGTATATATACCCAACCCTGGTTTTTGAAACATGAGATTAAGATGTTTACCTTTCTAAGGTCATGGTCCAGGCTGATGTGCCTATGTGATCGCCAGTAAGATCAACTGTAACTACTAAGACCTCCAGGCCGCCCGAATTAGTATAAGCTATAACTTCATACTGATTGGTCGCAAAACCACCGTTTGGAGGATTGGCTCCATCCATGTTTTCACCGCCATAGTAACCTTTCATGAAGCCAATAAACGCTGCAAATCCTGCCCCATTGGTAAGGGTAATGATTGCCCTTGTTGACTCAGTAGCTGGTGTGAATGCAAAGGTGTGCGTAGCACAGGAACCAAAAGGAGCGCCCGGACTGGCAGCAATTTCAGCATCGCTCCAGCAACCATTGGGAGTACCCATATATCCGTCATTCCTGGAACCGCCGTTCGTTTTGTACTCATAACCACCGCCTGCAGAGAAAATGAAATCGTCATCAGTCATGCAGGACCAGTCATCAGTGGTTCCAACGTTGGTGCCATCGAGATTTGCCAATGGGCAGATCCACCAGCCATCACTTCCCATGCCGGGTCCAACGTAGATTGAGTGACCTGAGACCTGAAGTCTCCAGGCACCAGCTGTTAAAATCTCTTCAGTAAGGACAACTGAAGAAATAGTAATAGACTGTGTTGCACTTTTTTCGCCGTTGGCATTGTAACCAGTCAAAGTGACTGTGTATATTCCGTCACCGGCATAGGTATGGACAGGATTTACCTCTGCAGAGGTTCCACCGTCACCAAAATCCCACAGGTAGCTATCTGCAAGAGTCGATGTGTTTGTGAAAGTGACCGTGAAGCCATCGAGTGCATAAGTGAATCCTGGAGAAGGTAAGGGAGACGGAATTGGGGGCTCATCATTCGGATCGTCATAATGAACCAGGACATATCTCCAGTATCCGCCATATTCGGTCGACGTAAGTTCAAAATAGTAATTGGTCTCAACAATCAGGGTATCCGTACCTGCTTCAGCGTCAGTCAATTTCACCAGGTTATAAGTTACTCCATCCTGGACCATCGGGTCCAATTTGGTGACTTCATACTCAGTAGCTGATTTGAAAAATCCAATAAAAGCCCCATTGCCGATGGCTTTGAGCTTAGGATCAGCACCGGTGACCAGTTCAAACTGATGGGTTCCGTCGCCCCAAGCCGAGAGGTTTTCACCACCAATACTCACCATAGGATCACTAGTGGAAAAACACCCGTTATCTGCATCCTCAGGAAAAATTCCGCCTTCACCCCAATAGTCACCTTTAGTATCAAACTGCAAAGTTCCGTCACGGAAGAAAGTCCATTCATCATTCAACATACAGGGACGAATGGCAAGTTCATCATTGTTCAGACCAACTGCCCACCAGATCGTGGAACGATCGAACGGCCCGACTTCCAGTGGATAATCCCCGGTACTGACGTCTCGGAGCAGTTTCCATGTTTTTGAAGTTTCACCGACCAGCTTTGTCAGTTCTGCGTTCGGATCAGTAATTGATACGTTTGCTGTAAACACATCGGTTAATTTACCGTTTAGGGAGGTAGCCGTAAGTGTAACTGTAAAACCACCCAGGTCAGTAAAGGTGTGAACAGGATTAGCCTCGGTGGAAGTGGCCGTATTATCGCCAAAATCCCATGACAACGCCGAGAAATTCTGAGATTGATTGGTGAAAGCCACCTTCATAAAATCCACAGCATCGACCTGAAAGGTAAAACTAGCAATTACATCCGGGTCATTTTCTTCCTTTTTACAGGAAATGATTTGGGTAAGCAGTAATAAGAAAAAAATTACCCAACTTAGACTAAGTGTTTTTTTCATGTTAGTTGAATTTAATGTTATTAATTAATGGATTAATTTGCATATAAATATCTGAGATTTGACCGACATTGAATCTAAAAGCAAATATAATATATATTTAAATAATAATTGTATCTTTGTGCCCGATTACTCTCCGAAAAAAAATTTATTTCAAAAAATCTTATTACTTAAAATTTTCTCATGCCATTTCAATCATTGAATATTATAGAACCTATTCTCAGATCATTAAAAGAAGAAGGTTACACCACCCCCACGCCCATACAGGTGCAAGCCATCCCCATAGTTTTGCAGGGAACTGACCTGCTGGGCTGTGCACAAACCGGCACAGGGAAAACTGCTGCTTTTGCCGTACCTATTCTCCAGTTGCTAAGCGCCACCAGAACTCACGACAGAAAAAGAAAGATCAGAAGCCTGATCATCACCCCTACCCGGGAATTAGCGATTCAGATCGCGGAAAGCTTTAAAGCTTATGGCCGTCATACCGGGTTAACCTGCACAGTCGTTTTTGGCGGCGTGAATCAAAACCCTCAAACAACTGAATTACAGCGAGGTGTGGATATCCTTGTCGCTACACCCGGAAGATTGCTCGACCTCATGAACCAGGGATTTATCACCTTAAGGGATGTCGAATTCTTCGTGCTGGATGAAGCCGACCGCATGCTTGATATGGGTTTTATCCATGATGTGAAAAAGATCATATCTGCCCTTCCCCATAAGCGTCAGTCATTATTTTTCTCCGCCACCATGCCACCTGAAATTGTCAAACTTGCCGGCACCATCCTGCATAATCCTTTAAATGTGGAAGTCACACCCAGTGCAACCACCGTTGAAACCACCCGGCAATATGTTTTCTTTGTCGATAAAGGAAATAAAAATGCGTTGCTGATTGATGTATTAAGGGATAAAAATATCAAAACCGCCCTTGTATTCACCCGCACAAAGCACGGCGCCGACAAGGTTGCAAGGGTGCTTGCAAAAAACAATATCATTGCGGAAGCCATCCACGGCAACAAGGCGCAAAATGCACGCCAACGGGCATTGACCAATTTTAAAGACCAAAGCACCCGGGTACTGGTGGCCACGGATATCGCGGCCCGCGGCATTGATGTCAACGATCTTGAATTTGTCATCAATTATGAAATCCCCAACATTTCAGAAACCTACGTGCACCGCATCGGCCGGACCGGAAGAGCCGGTGCTAAAGGGACATCACTATCATTTTGCGATGCGGAGGAAAAGCCCTGGCTGAAAGATATCGAAAAACTGATCGGTAAAAAAATTCCGGTCATTGATGACCATCCATTCCCATTGATGGATCATAATCCTATCAAAGCCCCGAGACAGCAGCAACGGCAGCGTGTGAATTATGCCAGGCAGGATGGGAGGACGGTAAGACGGTAAGACGGTAGGACGGTAAGACGGTAGGAAGGTAGGACGATAGGAAGGTAAGACGGTAGGACGGGAGGACGATTGGACGATTTGCCGGTTTAGGATTTAATGAATTAATTTGACATTTGAGAATTAACAGGTGATATTTTGATTTTCCATTGGTCCCGGCAATGACGAATGTAAATAGCCCCGGATAATCGTTTGGGGATAAATTACGGTGATTTTTTAAATAACAAGTCCCATTGGGACGACCGAAAATAGCCCCGGATGTAAGTCCGGGGATTAAGAAGACGCGAATTCCAAATAAAGTCCCATAGGGACGGCAGAAAACCGCAGTTTTTCATTTCACCACAGATACCACGGATTACTTCAGATAAAGCACAGATTACTCCGCAATTTTCAGAAACTTCACCGAGCCCGACTTCCCCTCTTCATCCGTCATCCTCAAAATATACACCCCATCCGGAAGATCGGAAATATCTGCCTTGTAAGGAAGTGAGGAAATATTTCCAAATGGTTTAATTTCACGTCCAAAAAGATCTACAATCGATAATCTGACCGCCGATCCCGATTTAATCGGGACGTCGCTTTGCTCCGCTGCGAACTGCGAACTGCTATGAATCGACGGTTGGATTCTGCCGCCTCATTCCTGAGAAACCTTATAGTTGGAACAATACTACCAGAACACTTATGCCTGCCAATGCAGGAGGTAAACCATGCAGCAGTTGAAAAACATTTCCATTCGTGAAATATTACTCAATGATAACTTTCCTGGTCATGTATTCGTCATTTATGAGCAACTTAATGAAGTATAATCCAGGACTTTGCATGCTGATATCTATCTCCGATTCACCGCTGTTCAGTTTTCCCTCGCCGGTTTTAATGCCTTTGGCATTATATATTGAATAATAAACAGGTTCCTGGCTTGAAATATTGAAGAAAAGCCTGTCATGAGCAGGATTCGGAGAAATATCCACATTTACATAATTAAATTTCCGATCTGATATTGAAACATCAGGGCAGGACACTTTATAATCATAGCCACTCTGAACAGGAAGCAGGATAAAATGAATATAATCCGGAAAAGCCTGAGTAACCTGGGTTTCTAAAGCACCAGTAGTAAGTGCACTGTGCGAAATCACGCAGGATGTCCGATAGCATTCATTAATAAATGCCGGATCTACCTTTATATATTCAGCATTTACATCAGTCATTAATGGGTAAGCCCTGTAACCAATAATAAAATATCCTATTAGATCTCTTAACATCAGCATCATATTCGGATAATAAATTAAAGGCATTTGATTTGACCAAAAATCAAAATAATCTGAAAATCCCGGATCCTGGTACGGAATATTATAAAAATAGTTCGCAGAAACCTGGTTGCCGTTCATTTTATCAAACTCATAGGCGAATGGAAGCGTTTGTGACTGTATAGGGTTCCCTAATTCATTAGTATATTCGCCTTCCTTGATATAACCTCCAATAACCAATGATCCCGGATTATTAGCTAAAGATTCAGTGACAGTGAATCCATATCTTTCTATATTGCTCCCGTCATAAGCATTCCAGCTCCTGGAATAATCAATAATACCATTGCCATCATTGATGTCAATTATGCTAAAATGATGGGTGTCTGAATTATTGGCAAGTAAATAAACCTCATTACTGTTTTGATCATAGTAGGCATCCACACCCACATCCCTTGAATTACCAATAGTGATTGAATTTGTCCACCGCAAACCTCCATCAAAGTCTATTCCCAGGCAAAGGACAGCTTGTTGTAAAGTCGAAAGTCTCATGACACCAAGACTACCGGTCACAAAAAAGCCTGATATCGTTTCCGTGACATCTGAAACCATATCATACTGAGAATCATACGGATTCGTTGAATTAATTATAATAGTCCATTTTGGCATTAAATTATCTTCTTTAACATACATTACAAAACCTTTGTGTGCATCATTCGTCTGATGATCATAATCAATACAGGTAAATCCCCCTACAACAAAGCCGCTGCCCTCAGGTCCATTCAGTGTGTATATAATGCTAAGCCCCTGGGAATGAGCCGGGGACGGAAGAATATAAACGTAATATGCAGCATCCACGAAGGTTCCGTCCTTATCAAACTTCGCAACAAATGCATAGTTTGTGTTTGATGTCGTGACTGAGCCTGTAACCGCGAGCATATTATCCCCAACCTGATCGGTATAGGCAACAACATCAAATACCCTGATGATTGAAAGGATTCCCTGTGAATCAATATAATTGTATTGCCAGGCAAGATTGCCTGAATTTTGATCTATGCTGCATAATTCCATATTGGGATTAGTGAAGTTTGGCTCAAAATAATTCCCTGCTATGATTATATTTGTAATACTGCCCTGCATCTGCGCTGTACAAACATCATGACAATAATTATTATGTCCATAGTTTTTCTGAAAATACTGGCTTTGTGATGATATAACAATCAGCCAGAAAGTTAGTGTAAAAATGGTCTTGGATTTCATGGGATATTGAATTAAGGTTAATAATCATCTCATTGCAATAATATGATCATTTTATGGTAAAAACTGTTCCATTGAGCCAACGGTATACCTGATTGAATAAAAGGTAGATGAGGGCAGGGGAGCGGTGGAGATTAGGCGATTGTTGATTTAATTTGATAGTTGACAACGGACAATTTGAATTTCTATTTGTCCCGTAGGGACGCACGAAAATAGCCCCGGACAATCGTCCGGGGATAAATGACGGCGATATTTTAAATAACAAGTCCCATCCGGGACGGCAGATAGCTTCGCGCTCATTGCGCACCTCAATCCATAACGCAGCGAGCAGAATAACCGGCTGTTTTGTCGACCCAGCCCCCCAGCACGTTCTCGTCATCGTAGACGAGCCGCCGGAACCACGCGTAGGGTGCACTGTACTGCGACGACGACCAGAAATAGGCAAAGTACGTAAGGTCGTTGCCGAAATTGCCATTATAGGTCCGGGAGCCGCCCGGAAGAGCAGTGAATCCGCTGCTGTTTGTAGCGCCTGTATTTGGGCTCGACCAGTGAGCCGTTCCTGCTTCCTTCATCTTTCCTCCTGCAATTGCTTCTCCGGCAAGAAAAGTTGTCAGTGTTGTCCACTCGGCATCGGTAGGTCCATGCCAGCCTGGAGGGCAAATCCCCTGAACTCCCGGAGTTGTTGCATATTGCATCATTTCATCCCACTGGTATTGCCCACCATAAACATCGCAATTTGAGACCAGGTCATCGTAACAGTATTTTTCAATTGTAGAATTATTGGTTTGTTGCATGCTTCCGTCTATTCTTGTACCAATATTCAAATTCTCCTTCAACCAGCATTGAGTTCCAATCTGAACTGTATTATAGATCTGTCCTCCATATGTAACTGTTGGTATTCCAGGACAAGACAAGTCGAGTGTTGTGAAACTTTGCTCATTCCCGTAAGACGTACCCACACTATTGGTAGCATAAGCCCTGACGTAGTATGGCGTATTGGGCGTCAGTCCCGTCAGGTAACTGGTAAACGGTCCGGTGCCGCTGCCATCGGTTGTATAACTGTCGGTTGTTGTCGGATCCGGGGAGGTGCTCCAGCATACTCCCCTGGCAGTCACCGGATTTCCTCCGTCAGAGGTAACATTACCACCACTGTTAGCGGTGGTTTGAGTTATGACTGTGACCCCGTCGGTTGTAAGAACTGGTATGGTGGCATTCTGCAGCGTTGTAAAACTTTGTTGATTCCCATAGGCTGTTCCCACGCTGTTGGTAGCATATGCCCTGACATAGTAAAGCGTGTCCGGGGTAAGACCAGTCAGATAACTGGTAAAATGGCTTGCTCTGCTGCTGTCGTTCGAATAATGATCTGATATTGTAGGATTAATCAAATTGCTCCAGCAAACCCCTCTTGCAGTAATATTTGCTCCGCCATCAGATGAAATGCTTCCACCACATTGTGCCGTTGTTTGCGTGATGGCGCTCACGGTATCAGTGGTCAACTCAGCCAGGGCCAAAAGGTCTTCATCATTGCAGCATTTGTTGCGGCAGCTTGTTACAAGCATACAAACTTCCACAACAATTGTTGCGACCATAGTGAGTGTCCAAATTCCATGATTATTTTTCATCACAAATGCTTTAGTGACCAATACCAATTCAATTAACTTTGGCTATTGCTTGCTAACCAATTTGGTTTTAAGTTCATTTTTTGAAGTAATCGGATAATCAAATGGGATATCAAACTCCTGGCTTGATATGCTCTTTTCTTCGATGGAAATAGCGGTTGCCTTAAACGTAAATTGAGAAGTAATCAAGTAAAACTCAAGTAAGGCGCCTTTGATATCTTTATACAACGGCTTATCAAAATTGCTGTTTAACCCGCCAAGCTCATCTGAATACCATACGTCAAACGAGGATTTTGCCCCATTGTTTTCAGTGGTTACAATGGCTTTTTTGCAGGAATATCCTGCAATTTCCCTGGTCTCATTGATAAACTGAACCTGCCCTTTCGGTTCATTCTTTTTGTTTTCAAGTATTTCCGATGCAGTTTCATGCAAGGCAAATTTTTGGTTCAATAACTTGATCAGCGTGATTTTAGATTCATCTATATAATTGATGATCTCAATATGAGGACCAATTGGAGTCATCATTTCGACCTTTGCCATATCACCCTTGATGGTGACTGTCAACTCTTTTGGAAATATTGAATTGGGATATTCCATATTCTGATAGTCATAACATGTGATCTTAAATGTTATGATGCCCTCAAACGGCCCAGGCAATGCATGAACAGTCATCACTAATACATTCATAATGAGGACTGAAAGGATCTTAAATAATATTATATTTTTCATAATGATTTGTTGTTATATCGTTTAAAATGTAAATTCATTTGATATGTATCTTTTTTTTTAAGTCAGTTGATTCATTACTAATTAATTTTTTCAGTTATCACTTTTAGATAAACATTATCATATTAAGGCGAAGTTGAAGGGCATTGAATAGTAGTTGCAGTTGTTGAAATAACACAACAGTTATCACAGATTGCTGTAACCGTGTATGTGCCAGGAAGAGTGACATTTACGCTTGCATTTGTTGAAATGGGCTGGCCATTAGGATCTCTCCATTCATAGGTAATAGTCTGGACATTGCATCCGCCAACCACTGCGGTTAAAGTAATGGATTCTCCGTCACAAAAACACCATGGCCCTCCGATAGATATTCCTGGCGGTATGCAACACAATGGCCCTTCAACTGACAAGGAAGGCGAGTCACAAATTATTATCCTGTTTGAATGTAAAGGTCCACATACTCCACCTATTGCATTTACGGTCCAGGAGCCCGGTGAATTGACCTGAAAAGTATTTCCAGTCGTAGTTGCAACAATAGTTCCATTAACTGCCCATTCATATGATGTTATAGAATAATACGTGGGACAATTATTGGTCGCTGTTAAAGTTGGGAGAGGGCACCCTGTACACATATAATTGTAGTGCGTTGTGAGGATGACATTTGCTTCTGGAATAATGGTCACTTCGAGTTCAGAAGTGTAAACTGGATTTGCTAAATCAAGGCAGCTTCCATTGTAAATCCACGCCCTATATTTAGTCGTATTGTGTAGTATATTCGTCCAGTATATATTTGAAGTCCCGGCTTGACTCAAAACTGTCCAGGGACTCCATGTTGCAGAGCCACATGGATCTATTAGCTCACTGATTTCCCATTGCTTGATTTTCAAGCAATGGGAGTCGAATTTAAGTACAGTTGCTCCACTATCACAAAATATTGGATTCGTTATACTTGTTCCTGTAATTGTTCCAATCCAGGCAGGATCAGCAGCAAATGTATAAGGGCAATCCTCAGTGCGTTTATCAACATGGATATCAATAGGAGACTCGGTCGAATTGCCACATATATCCTCTAATACAACCCTGAATTTATATATTGAATCGCAGTCAGTTGGCGAGGTGTTACATACTAAATTCAATAGTGGAGTTACAAATGGGTCTGGCATTGGATTATTATAAGGAGGGTAATAGTTTAAAGATTGGAGTGGAGGATACAACCATTGATTAAGCAGAAAGTCCCATCTTTCCCATGTAATATGTGATTCACAAGTAATTCTTGGTACGTATGGTAGTATATTTAAATTACCAGACCATTGCTCACATGCATGCCATCCACTATTATTTATCCAGGTCAAAGCAGGAACTGCTGAGATATTAACTGAGGGGAGCGGTTGACAAACCCAAAGAGTTACTGGATCTGTAATACATAAATCGCAGCCTGTTTGTATCGTAGCTACGTAACAGGTAGTGGCCTCCAACTGGCCTGTCGCATAAAAAGGTGTTGTAGGATTTATTTGAGTTAATACCAGTTCCCAAATCGAAGGATTACTAAGATCTGTAATAGTTACAGGAGTTGATGGGCACGGACAAGGAGCAGGAGGCGGAGGATTACATCCTACATATTTATACCAAAATATTTTTGTCCATGGCGAGGGTGTAGGTGTGGGTGATAAGGACAGATTCGCATCTCTGTTATCCGGAAGACACAGCATACATCCGTTAGACAGGGGAATTAGATTTGGCGGCCAGCTGTTTCCGGCATTGCATATGATTTGATAATTACATGTATCATGCGGGAATATACTATCATAAGGACAATCCAAAGATGCAAGAGGGAGTGGTAAGACAGGCAGTGGAGGATTAATATAATTAGGAGGATTACATGCACCACAAGCAACGGGAATGCCGGGGGAGCTGGCTATCGGTGAACAGGGAGGCCAGGCACTTCCATAAATTAATTCTGCATGTATTTTAATGTCAGGGAATCCTGGGTCAGGTGCAATATCAATGGGAATAAACAGGAGCTCATTATTTTCGATCATATTTAATTTAGTATCCGGAGCATTAAGTGCGTTACCCCCGCAATGCATCTGTTTAATCCAGAATATTTCCTGCAAACCTGGAGTAATAATATTTGGAACCTGGCTTGGTTGAGGTGCATTATTGAACCAGCCTGAGGTTGATTGTAAGGTTCCGATTCCCGCAATATATCCCCCGGTTATTCTTATATAAATGCCATGGGGAAGTGCAGTTCCGTTACTAATCTGCTCATTACCAGGTAAATAATTTGTATGAAATCTCACATTATAGCGACATTCAAAATTTAAATCCCTGGTAATTGACCAATGACTATAAAGTAAACAATCTATACCTTTCGTTCCCTTTTGCTGTCCTATCGCCATTCCGGCCAATAAAAAGAAGCATATTGTCAGGGCTATGTTTATTAGCGTATTTTTTATCTTTTTCATGACAAATTATTTTTAAAGTTTTATACTTCTGTTTTTAATCACGGGCAAGCCAGTATGCAGATGGTCTTTGAATTTGAGCAACCCATATTATCAGTAACTGTAACTGTATATTCCCAGCACTTGAGGTTATCAGGCAGATAGGCGGGGGGCGGATTAAGCGTGATAGTAGATCCATTCGCGGTATATCCATTTGGTCCGGTCCAGGTATAACTGGTGATGTTATTGCCACATGTTGAAGTAGCAGTTGCCACCAGGGTCATTGAATGTATACCGTCCGAACAGCAATCTCCTGCAATGCTTATATCAATGCAACAGCATATGACATTAACTGTATTGGATTGGACACTTGTACATGGATTGCTGACTACGATAAAATAATCACCTTGTGTTGCCTGCGAACATGTAAACGAATATGTTGGCTGGTTTGCACCTGGTATAGGTGTATAAATATCATTAAAGTACCATTGATATGTCAGGGGCCCCGTAGTAGCCGATACGGGCGTTGTTGAGGTCAGTGTGACCGGGGTTCCGCAGCACTCCCGGGATTGGGCCGGAGTCACAACCGGTGTGCCTGGTGCCTGCCTGATATTTATTTGAAGTGGGGCTGATGAATTGGATGGACATATCGTGCTTGTTACTGTTGCCATCCAGCACAGGCTATTCGTATTTGCCGGGAGTGAAAAACCAGGGTTGGTGATGGGTGGGATGTACCATTGCCCCTGATCCCCAATTTGATTGGTATTTTGATAATTAATATTGACACTGGTTTGCACAGAATTAGGTGGTGGTATCCACGGGCCCACGCAGTTTACCTGGTAGAACCAATCAATGGTAGCCCCACTGGGCAGGTTGGTTGCATCAAAACTTACAGTAGCATCTTCATTCGGGCAAACGATGTATTTATTACTTGCAAGTACAGGTATAAAAGGATCTTCAACAATAATTACAATACTTACTGTTTTTTCTTCGCACTCCCCATTTCTGACACGAACAGTATATGTGTAAGTACCTTGACCGGTTGATGATTCTATTTTATCAAAAATTTCATCACAACAACATCCCGTCAAATTTGTTGGAGGATTCAAGCAAGGAACTGGATTTAGACAAACTGGAGGTGTAGAAAAAGGCGGGTTCCTTTGCCATTCAAATATATCTCCTTTTTGCCCTGATAGTTTCAAATTCAGTTCGATATCATACCCAGGTGCACTACAGATCTTTAATACATTTCCAAAGGATTGAATATTATGGGTGTTTGAGCTTGGTGTTATACTTCCAGCGATTGTATGGCACCATACTGTCAGATCTTTATATGCACCGGGACAAACATTTTGAAAACTTGCCGGTGGTTGTGCAGAATATCTTCTTATAAAAAAATTATCAGTAGTACCGCAATAAGTATTATTATATATACTGTTAGCATTTACACCATTTCCGCTTCCACATGAAATTGGAGGCAATATATATGTACCATTCTGTGATATGTCTTTAAAAAACCAATTGACCATCCCATCAGGACCTGAGCATGGTAAGCCCGGGACAAATAATCTAGCTTGCTCATCAGAGCAAATCTCGGTGACCTGTGGACACGAAGGATTAACACATGGATCGCAGAGAGGAGACATGGATAATATCTCCATGTTATCCATGCTTGGATAAACCGTTACTTTATAGGTAATTGGTGGGGGAATGCAGCAACCCCATCCAAATTTACAAGCGAAGTTGATATAATATATCCCTGGTGTATTAATATCAAAAACATAATTAGGTCCGCCCGGCGTTGCTGTATTTTCTGTAAATGGAGGAATATTAATTGCTGGGTAATATAGACGGATCCAATCAGCATTTACGGGTGGATATGGAGACACATACCATCTGTAATAGAATCTTTGTTGAGTCATAAATTCATAGTCGCAATCCGTCTGAGCCCATATCGGTGCTGGAATGGTAAGAGTTCCGCCCTTACATACAAAAAAATCAGTCTGATTATTGACAGCTGTTGCGGAACATGTGATTGCCTTAGAGCTACTAATTTGCTCCTGTCCCCAAGTAAACGAGCTTACCTCGCTCATCCCATTATTACGAAATGTCACCTTTTTTTCAGGATCAATGACCGTAACCTGAACCCCATATTTATGGCCAGGTTCAAACTGCGGGTCTGCCGGCCCATAAAGGTAAGAGGTGGTGTTCAAGGTCTTCTCATAAAATACCGGGTAAGATGCCGATTTAAAGGCATCGTTCGGATTCCGGTCAGGCGGCATTACATCAACAATCTTTAAATTGAACTGAGTTTTAGCCGGGGCTCCCGGTGGCCTTGTCCAGCTGAAGATTAAATTCTGTGGACTGGTAACATCAACCATATCATCATCTATGGGTTGAATAACATCTGGTGGGTCAATCCACATTACTGCCCAGGGAGAGCTGCAACCGCCCTGGTCTTCGGAAGATAAAGCCTTACTTGTAGCATAATCGTATGCCGTAAAGCATAGCCAATAATCGTCTTCCGGCAGACCATTTTTTATCACATCGTCTTTATTAATTCCCTGCCAGATCAGGTCATCTTCGTTGAAGGCCTTTTGAACGTTATCCGGTGTCAACTTCATGGATTGATTTGGCCCGATCGTTATTTTAGGACCTTTTTTGCTTGGATCAGTGAAAATTCTGCTACCGGATTCCATATTTAATGAGCCCCGCAGGTAAAAATACTGTGTACTAACCGTATTATTCATTATCATCACACTGACCTTGTTGGGCTGGTCAGTGATTTGATAGATCTTTGTCGGGTAAGAAGGTATAACAGTGGTCGTGATTTTCATTTCATCCTGACCACTGGAAAAGAAAGCTGTAAGGATGCCCATCAAAATGAGCAAACCTCTGAATGCGAAGGGAATGCTCCTATCCCTTTTTGCTTGGTTTGTGTTAAAAAGTGAATACATAACTTAACTCTCCTTTAAATTCATTAAATGATGGATTTATTGAACCGGTATCAGTATAATTACCGGTGAAAAATATGTTTAGCCTGGCGGAATGATGCCGGGTGATCTGGTAATTGGCAGAAGGGCTTGAGTTCAGTATCCAGCCTTTGTCATCGCCGGAAACCGATCTCATAAGCGAATTATTCCAGTTGAAGGATAACTTGTCATCCAGGAAGGATTTGGACAGGCCGAAAGTTCCTCCTGATTCAGTATTGGTAGACAGGCAGGTGTAGTAATTCAGGTAAGTCAGCCCAAACATGAATGACCATCCGGTTTCTAATAGTCCCAGGGTATAATTGATTTGCGCGGTATGCGAATCGAAGTAATTATAGTTTGAAGTGTTCTCATTCTGATCATCAAGCAATGCAAGATTGTAAGCTACCATAATCATGTGACTCTTCTTTTCATTGGAAAACATCAGCCGGGGCATTACTGATAGGTTGTGATTGGATTGATGCATCCTGGTTGTTTCGTTCACGGGAGCAGTACCAGCCTTCTGGCTCGTGCTGTAATTGCTGTAGCTGGCATCAAACCCGAATTTCGAGGAAGGATTCAGTGATAAGTTGATTTTGCCGATGGTCCGAGTGGAAGTTGCTTTTTTTACTTTCCGCAAGTTGTCCCTCTGCAATTCGATACTTCCGCTAAGGAATACCTTACGTTTAAACAGGTTAAAAGAAGGGCTGAGCATCAGGCTTTCAATATCCGACCTGAAGTAATAGGCACCCATGGAGTTGTAATTGGGATCAATCCGCGTGTATTGAAGCTTGATTGACCATGTTTTTGCTTTGTATTGCAGGAAAGACTTTATTGCTGTTTGATATTCCGACGAAAGATTGACCTTCAGGAAATCATTCATTTTATAAAAGGTCGGACTCGACGCACTGTCAAGGATTTCCTGTGAACCCAGGTTATTTGTATACAGGCTAATGGCGGCTTCGGTTTCCCAGGTAAGCTTTTTGCTGATCGTGAACCGGCTGTTAAAACCGGTCACGATATTTTGTGCCGGAAATTGTTGTGTAACCGCATCTGGTTGGTTGAGCGAGGTGCTGTCATCCCTGATGCGAAGGAATATTAGATCAAAGAAGTTCTTTTCGGATCCCAGACCGATCTTAGCAGCGAATCCTTTTCGTTTAAATGTTGGCAGGGTATCGGCAACAGATCCCGGGTTTCCCGTGGTTTCCCTGTTAAAACGGCCATATACGAATCCAAAGCGAAAAATGCCAGGATTTAACTCAACCCCTCCTCCTAAAAAAGTATGACCTGCAAGAGTATATTCAGAGAACGTCACATTACGATAACCCGCATGGATGGTTATCCACTTCCAGTGAGGACTTAACCCGAACTGGTTAAAAGGTTGCGCATAACTTCTTTGCCGGTCAGAATAAGTAAAAGAAAAAGGTAGTTCAATACTATAAATACTGGCTGTTGCATTAGCCGAAAGCACATAGGAGAAGGGTAGCTGACGTTCCGGGATACCGTTGACGGAATAAGCCATGAGGCTAAGTCCGATATTACCATGAAGTGTAAAGGGCTTTACGTTTTTAATGTTTTCAAGATCCTGGCAGAATAATGATTCCGATAGGAAGAACAAAACAAAAAGTATCAACAACCTGGTGGTACACATATAAATTGTTTTCTGAAATTCAGTGGATTGAGTGATTTACACTTTTGCCGAATTTCCAATTTAGCAGGGGTAATATTAAGAAATTCAAAAAGCCAAAACCGCCCCATTGAGCCAACGGTACATTTTATTGAATAAAAGGTAGTTGAGGGAGGGGGAGCGGTTTCAGTTGGACTGTTGGACAGTTGGACAGTTGGACAGTTGGACGGTTGGACAGTTGGCAGTTGGCAGTCGGCGGCCTGTCCCGAGGAGCTTGCGACGAGGGATCAGCGGTCCACTAACGACCAAAAATTTCAAATATGTTGAAGCAAAGCTTTAGTTCACAATTTAATGGAAAGCTCAAGTTGCCCACCTAAACCAAGTTCAACGATTCTTTTAAGTGTTGAAAAACGGACTTCTTTAATATTGTTCTCGATTTTTGAAATATAGGATTTTGTGGTACCGACTTTATCAGCAAGTTCTGCTTGAGTCAAACCCTTTTCGAGACGTGCCTGGAGGATTAAATAACCGATTTTAAAGTTTTCATATCCTGTTTCAAGTTCGTCACGCCTTTTTGTTCCACTTTTACAGCACTTTATCTGCAGCCGGAATTCGCCGCAGGCGATGAGGGGGTGTCAAATCTAAGTTGTCCCCTAAGACTCAACTTATCTCGCAGCGGTTTAGCTAACTATAAGTCTGCGGGCATTTCAACCCTAACCATTACTGAAACTATGGAAAATAACGATAAATCTCTTTTCGATGTAACGCTCTGATGAAAATCACGGTTGCTCCGTTAACCTTTATTCCAAGCCGGAAATCCCCCAACCTGATCCTATAATAATGAGATTTTATGGTAATTTTTTTTAATGAACCAATTTGAGATAACGAATCAGCTTTTTGAATTTGTTCGATACAATCACCAATACGATTGCGAAGACGCCGGTCTTTGATCTGAACCAAATCTTTGGCAAAACTTTTATCGATCTTTACGATCATTTTTCCCGGAGCGATTTAACGAACTGGTCCGTATCGACATATTCCCCTGTTTCGCTATCCAGTATTGCTTTCAGTAAGGCAATGTCTTCAATCTCTGCAATCGTAAGTTTTCGTGTTTTAAGGCCAAATCTCCGGGCAATTCCTTCGATCAGTTTCATTTCTGATTTTTTATCCCCGGTAAGAATTAAAGTTTCCATTTTTCAAGTTAATTTGAATATTACAAACTTACATAATAATTACGATTTACAGGGTTTTCAAGTCTAATTTCTTCAGGGAAAATCCCTTTTCCATTGGATTTCTTTTTAATAATAGGATAAACTTCAGGTCTAAACCACCCCAATGAGCCAACGGCACATTTTATTGAATGAAAGGTAGTTGAGGGAGGGGGAAAGGCAGGGATTGGACAGTTGGACAGTTGGACAGTCAGCAGTCAGCAGTCAGCGGCGGAGCGAAGCGACGTCCCGATTAAATCGGGATCAGCGTGAAGAGGTTTTGAAATAGCAACAGAAGCTGTTGAGAACATTAAATTAGTTGCTGATGAGAAATTAAAACCCCATAAACATAATATCTTCAGGAAAGCGTTCAATATTAGGTTTTACAGCTTCTTTTAATCGTTGGGTTTCAATCCCGTATAGTTTAACCAAACCCCTGCCGATCATTACTTTTTGTTCCCAGACAAAGTAAATTTTATAATAATGATTTATTACAAAAAATATGATTTTATGGGTTGGTTTTATTACAAATATTTGTAATTTTTGGGTGGGTTTTATTACAAGACTATATTTTAACGAAACATAAACAGCTGGTTAGAAGAATGGGCTGCCGGCCCCAACCGGAAGCCTCTCGTAATACAGGGTGCCAGACAAGTCGGGAAAACAACTGCTGTAAAGCCTGATTGATAAAAACATTTCTTTTCCAGTGGGCAGGGTTGAATATATAGCACTACGCCCTTGTTCATTTAACGAGTTTCTTGATGCAATAGCAGAACCCCAATTGGCCGACTGTATTGAAAAAGGAGAAGTACCGGAAATACTACATGAAAAGATGCTGGGAGTTTTTAATAAATACACCCTGATAGGCGGAATGCCAGAGGTTGTTGCGAATTACGCAGCCAGAAAAGACCTTGTTGCCCTCAGAACAGTGTACGACACCCTGTTAACCGGTTACCGCGACGATACAGAAAAATATGCGCATAATAATACCCAAAGGCAGGTGCTGCGGCATATTCTTCAATCGGGGTTTGCATACAATTGTGAGCGTATAAAATACGAGCGCTTCGGGTCATCTGATTATCGCTCGCGGGAAATGGGCGAAGCCTTTCGAACACTTGAAAAGACAATGTTGCTGGAATTGGTATGGCCTATTACGGGATTCACGCCACCCATGATATCTGATATAAAAAAATCGCCCCGGCTGATGTGGCTTGGCAGCGGATTAGTGAATTATGCTGCCGGAGTCCAGAAAGAAGTGCTTGGCACTTTAGATATCAGCAATATCTGGCGGGGCAAAGTAGCCAAGCACATTATTGGACAGGAGATGATTGCAAGAGAAACCAGAGTAATAAAAAGACGAAATTTTTGAGTATGCGAAGCAAAAAATTCAAATGCCGAAGTGGATTTTGTGATGCAGCATAATAGCATCATTATTCCAATAGAAGTGAAATCGGGAGCCAGTACACTCCTGCGATCCCTACGCCTGTTTATGGAAAAAGCCAATCATGAAATTGCCATCCGCGTATGGTCGCAACCATTGAAAATTGATGATTTGCAAACGGATTCCGGTAAAAAATTCCGCCTGATAAGCATACCATTTTACTTAGCCGGCCAGATAATAAAAGTGATTGAATGAAAGGTGGCTTAAAGATAGTAATTGGAAAGTTGGCAGCGGAGCGAAGCGACGTCCCGACTTGGTCGGGATTCGCGGTCAACGGTTATAAACCAATGACTAATGACAACCGATTGAAGACTGACAACTAAAGACCAAAGACTACCCCTCCACCCCATCTACAAACGGCACTACCAGCATCACGCGCGTGCCAGGATTCGGGCTTCCGGGTGACAGTTCGCTGAAAGCTATTTTGGTTTCCACATTGTATTTCTTTCCAAGGAGTTTTAACCTTTTGCGGGTCATTGCCATGCCTAAATTCAGGTGCTTGCTGCCCTTTACGGAAAATTTTACAGCGTTCGACACCCCTACCCCATTGTCTTCGATGATAATCTGTAAAGAGTTTTCACTTTGCAGCTTGAATGCAATGCTGATGAGCCCTTTACCATCCAGGTTAGCTATCCCGTGCCAGATCGAATTTTCAACAAACGGCTGAATGATCATAGACGGGATCAGGATATCTTCAGATTCGACAGATTTATCAATTTCAATATGATAGTCAAATTTATCTTCCATCCTCAATCTCTCCAGGTCTAAATAATTCTTTAACCTGTCCACCTCCTCTTCAAGATTTATCACCGCAGAATTAATGGAATTGAGATTCTGCCGGATCAGCCTGGCAAACTGGGAGAGATAAATCCCGGCTTCACCCGGTTTGCTTTGCAGGAGATAGTTTTGGATCGATCCCAGTGTATTAAAGATAAAATGCGGGTTCATCATCGACTGAAGCGCTTTTTGCTCCAGAAGAAGAAGTTAGTGTTCCACTTCCCGGCGCCTCATTTCTGCATTTTTTCTCCACAGAATGATCAGGAAGATAATACCAGCAATAAAGAGGGATAATGTGATATAAAACAGCGGGTGCTGCCAGATGGTTGCCCTGATTGTGATAGCGTATTCAATGGATTCGCTCCAGGGAGAGGTGGGTTTACGCACCCTTAATTTGAAATTATATACTCCCCTGGGCAGATTCTGATACACTACATTGGTTTGTGTCCCATTGGTCCAGTCATCATCCGCTCCCTCAACTTTATATGAATAAATAACCGGACTGAAGGAATAGTTTATACTACCGAAGACAAAACTGATCCTGTTACGGCCGGTTACGGTAAGGCTCTTTTGGTCCATTATCTCATCCTTATCGTTAATCCGGATGGATTGGAAATAGGGTATGGGGGAATTGGCCGTAATTTCACTTAGGATAGAATAAGGGATGGCAGTGAGTCCGTCATCACTCGCAATATAGAGCATATCATCGCCGTTGCTGAACAAAATATCATGGATGTTCCTGAAGCTGATGTCGACTGGTTCTAAATGAACCGGCTTATTGTCCAGGATGTTTAACAGGTTTTCACATATGTAAATATTTCTGGTCGTTGAAAAGAACAAGGTAGATCTGTGGTAGTCCATGTCTGAGATTAGAAGGTCTATAGGGTATCCAAAAGCCAATGTTAAATTAAAGAGGTGTTCGTTTTTCAAAAGGAAAAGGCTGTCACCTTCAAGGTTAAATAATTCGGTACCGTCGTCTAAGATGAGATGATCTGTGATGATCTTATTATCAAAGCAAGATAATTCTGTACAAGGAATCAGGCTATCATTTCTAAAAAGGTAGTTTCTCTTAGCATTGACTATCAGTTCATTCTTCGAATTGTAAAATGTTTTGTAAATCCGTTCGCTTACCGCCACATTTTTAACATCACTAAATAATTTGACCGGATTTATGAATGCTAAATAGAATGCATTGAATGAGTTGATTTCATCGCCAGAAAGATTTATTGTGATCTCTTTTAATGGCTTTGGAGAATTGCCCACCCTATTAAAATTTATCTTTTTTAAAGAATGGTTCATTTGCATTCCTTCAAGCGCATATTGTCGTGTGCCTATTTCACCAACCAATAAGGTATGGCTGTTCACTTGAAGAATCTGATTAAATGAACTCTCTTCCCTTTGAAAACCGGATGAAAAAAGTTGTTCGTTCTGAAGCAAATAAACTGTTTTTCCATTCGTGCACCAAACACCGTTATTTAAGTGATGATTCAAAGCAAGTATGCCATTATTCTGAAAGTTATTTATATCGTAATGGGTATGCCGGTTAATGTACGGGCTGATCTTATACACACCATCTTTCAGCGAACTGATCCAGATATTCCCTTCATGATCCTGGATGATTGCCTGTGCTTCGTTAATGTCAAAATGATTGATGACTTTATTGTCCTTATAACAAAAAACTCCTTTGTCAAATGTGGAAATCCATAAAATATTGCTGGAATCTTCTATTACAGAAGAGACAAATTCTGTCTCCAGTAAAATTTCAGGCGACAATGAATCCACCAGAAATTCATTGTAAAACAATTTTAACGGGAAAAAATATCCTTTATCTTCTTTCTTAATATCCAATAGCAAACATAACTTATTCCCGGCGAGTGGAAATACTCTTTTAACTAAAATAGTATCAGAAATTGATGTCAATTTACCTGAGAGTTCTTTCATCCTGTAAAATCCTCCTAAAGACCATATATTGAATTCATTCCCGGAAGACTTGTTAAGGTATCTAATTACCATACCTTCAAATGGCTCATTCTCATCAGTTGCCATAACCGGCATGCTTGGAAGTTTATATTTCTTAATATGATTTTGAGAATCAAGGGAAAAGATATCCGGTTGATGATTGTAATAAAAATATAGAGTCTTATCTTCATCCTCAAAAAAATCACGGAAGAATTCTTCGCTTACGAGTGAGTCAAGGAAAGGAGCATTCGTCCCGTTAAAGATGGAGTTCTGGTAATAAAAATTAAGTGTGGCGTTCAGGTTAAAAAACCATACCCTGCCAAATGAATCCTCTTTGATACGAACCACATCGTTACAACTTAATCCATCAGGCTTGCGGTAATAAGTAAACCCGGTACCATCAAACCTTGCCACACCGGCATCAGTAGCAAACCAGATGAATTTTTGGCTGTCCTGGTAAACCTGGTAAACCATGTTAGAAGGCAGGCCATCGACCGTTGTATAATGCTGGATATAAGGATTTTGCGCCGGTAAAAGAATACCGGAAAAGAGTAAGATCATAAAAAATATCGCAAGCTCTTTTCTCAATTTAATCTACAGATTTCGAAAAATGCTTTATCGCTTCACGAAATTCGTTCAGCCTTCTCCGGGAAATGCTTAAAGAAGTGCCATCGCTCAGCTCTACAAAATTCCCCTGGTAACTGGAATATCCTTTCAGGTAATTAAGGTTGATAATGATGGATTTATGTATCCTGAAAAACTCCGGCGTCTCCAGTATCTTTTCAAAATCACCCATTGTCCGCGTGGCCACGATCTTGTTGAGTCCCGATAAATGAATAATCGTATAATTGCTGTCGGCTTCAAGGTACATGATATTGGCCACATTGACCACCCGGAACCCGAATTGCTCGGCAACGGTGATCTTAGTGATGGGCCTGTTTTTAGAATGCATATTAGCCTGCAGGTTATCCAGCGATTCCTGGTAAACCTTCTTCAGTTCTACCTTATTTAGACGGAATTCGTGGTACTGAATGGCCTTGGACACTGCTTCGCGGAGTTCATGGGGATTGACCGGTTTTAAGAGGTAGTCGATCGCACTGGCCTTTAATGCACGCAGGGCATATTCCTGGTATGCCGTCACGAAAATAATTCCGTAGTTTTCTTTCGGAATTGTATTAAGGAAAGCAAAACCATCTTCTTTAGGCATTGAGATGTCCAGGAAGATGAAATCAACCAGGTGGGTTTTCAGCAGTTCGCGGCCTTCTGCAGCAGAAACCGCCAATCCAACCACTTCAATGTCAGGACAGTATTGTTTCAACATTAACTCCAATGCTTCACGGATGTTCCTTTCATCATCAATAATAATCGCCTTATACTTTTTCATCGATTCAAAAATACCTTGATAAAGTTAGTATAAATGCATGAATGTGTGAAGTGCATGATTTGTTTATTGAGTGGTATGCCATATGAAAGGAACGGTAGGAAGGTAGGACGGTAGGAAGGTAAGACGGTAGGATGATTTGGCGATTGGACGATTTAGCGAGGTAACGAATTAGCGAGGTAACGAATTACCGATATGGCGATTTGAAGATGTCCTGCCAAGGACAAATGATAATAGCCCGGGACAACGTCCCGGGGCAGATACGGTGGCCAATCATAATCAAGTCCCGTCAGGGACGGCCGAAGATGACCAATTTCTCGGTACAAACAGCCCCGGTTGAATAAACCCTGACAAGATACACCCCCTGTAAAAAGCCATTTAAATCCAGGGTTTCAACATTCTCTTTCTGACCGCTGAGGTTGCGCTTAAAAACCGACCTTCCGCTTGGGTCAAATATTTCAATACTCTGGTAATCCGGATCTGTTTCAAGATAAACCAGGCCGGAAGCAGGATTGGGGTATAATTTCAATTTATCGGTCGCATTATTTTCAAATATTCCCGGCCCGCTGATATGGCCGTTGGCATCGGTTTTAATAAAATATGCCTGTGGGACATTAAAACCACCAACATATCCTCCTGCGGCAAAACCACCATCGTCGCATGATGCGATATCTACTGCCAATGGTGAATCACCTGTAGCGTAAAACCTGTGCCACAAATAATCTCCTTGTGGCGTGAATGCAAAGAGCCCGATGTAACTATTAACCAGATCGCCCAGCATGCCGGCCATCACATAATTACCATCGGAACTCCTTGTTATTGTATTAAAATAACCCGGATTAGACCCATTTAGATAATGCCTGGTCCAGATCGTATCACCGGAAGATTTAAGCCGGCTGATATAAAATCTCTGATAATCATTTGATCCGATAACGATGATATCTTCCTCACAATTTTTCATTTTGTGTATCAATGGCCAGGGCATTGGACTGAAAACCTTTTTTTTCCCAGGTATTTACCGATACTATCAACTGTAAACAAAAACTGGCTTACGTGATGCTCACCAAAACCATCAGAATAATTGACAGAAACTTTATAATCGCCATTTGGAACTTCAATAACGCTTGTTATCGACGATGGCCACGTAAAAATAGTATCTATGGCAAAAACATCTTTATTCGATACATAAATAGTATCTGTAGCATTAACCAGGTTTGTCCAGATCAAACCTCCTTCAAGATCAGTTTTAGAAATTTGAAACCCACCATCAATATAGGAAATAAATATCAAGTTACCATCGGAGATCCGGATATAATCTATCAGGCTAGTAGTCGGTAATGATTTAGTCCATAAAGTATCCCCATCTAAATTTATTTTTTGAAGATAGGGATCTGAATAGGAGTTATATGCAAGGTAAAATGCAGTATCATCATCAGGCACGAGGAAAGGTTGGTCCCAGGATGTCTCGTTAGCCCTTTTATAGGTTTTTGTAAAAATTGTATCCCCATAAATATCCGTTCTGATAATGAAATTAAAATAATCGACATCATTAGGACCCGGGATTTCATAACCTCTTCCGCATAAAATGTATCCGTCAGCCTGAGGATAAACGCCGGTTATGGATGAATTATGCCAGAAATCATAGGTCTTTTCGAAGGTTATCTGGGCTTCTATGTTAGTAAACCTGAAGAACAGCAGAATGAGGATAAAATAAGCCTTTTTCATATTCTCAGAATTTCGATTTGGCGTAATGGATTGTGAGGACAAGATACTGAAAAATTACCTTAAAAGGGCAATTATTCAGTTTAAGGTGATAAACAATGAGTTAGCGGTGATTAAATTTGATAAAGGTTATGTCGCCTATGCTTTATTTCTGCTCCTGAAATGTTTCCAGAAGAAATAAGCCCCTGCCAGGACAATCAACACAACAATGATGATATCCATGGTATGGCCGTATTTCATCATCAGGTCCCATCCTTGTTGCCCCCATCTGACACCCGCCCAGGTCAGAAAAGCATTCCACATTCCGGCGCCGATTATAGTATAAAGGGAAAACTTCCAGATGTTCATCCTGCCAAAACCTGCCGGAATGGATATCAGGTGGCGGACTACAGGAATGAACCTGCAGACGAAGATGGTCCAGTCGCCATGCTTATTAAAATATTTTTCGCCGACCTGGAGCGCCTTCTTATCGAGCAGGAAATATTTTCCGAACCTTTCAATAAAAGGCCTGCCGCCGTATACTCCAATCCAGTATGAAAGAAGGGATCCGACAATACTTCCCAAAGTGCTGGCAATAATTACACCGGCAAAAGTGAACCTTCCCTGGGCGATCAGCAATCCTGCCGGTGGAAGGACAGCCTCACTGGGAACCGGAAATATCATGCTCTCCAAGGTCATAAGAATGAAAACACTCACATAGCCGGTCGTTTCATAAAACTGCATGATGTGCTCGGCGAGAAACTGTGTTACTCCCATAATATTTATTTAAATGGTTGATTAATTTGCGGGCAAAATTAATATCTTTAAGGTTCTCCGGCAATTGTTATTCAATATTGATCCGGTATCAGATATCTTTGCAACTGCTAATTAAGCATTCAACATTCAACATTAAGCATTAAAATATGGCATCACTTATCATTACAGGCGCAAACGGAAACCTCGGGCTCGCTGTAGTTCATCGTCTGCTGAAAGACGGATATCACATCCTGGCGGCTTCAGGCCATGGCGGAGCGGGAAATCTTCCCCATCATGAAAAGCTTGAAATCCGGGAAGTCGATTTATTGAATGAAGAAGAGGCTCGGAATTTTGCAAAAATCGTGTTGCAGTGCAATACTGACCTCCAGGCTGCCATATTACTGGTTGGCGGATTTGCAATGGGCAAGCTTGCAGATACAGGTAAAGCTGACCTGGATAAGATGATCAACCTGAACTTTTACACTGCCTATCATTTAGTCAGGCCATTGCTTTCACATTTCATTAGCCGTCCGCAAGGCGGGCAATTTATCCTGGTCGGGTCGCGCCCGGGCTTAAATGCCGCTGATGGTAAAGATTTCTTCGCTTATTCAATGAGCAAGGCCATGATCTTCAAGTTGGCAGATTTTATAAATGCAGAAGGTAGAGATAAAAGCGTAACGGCGACGGTTATTGTTCCCTCAACCATTGATACTGAGACAAACCGGAAATCCATGCCCGGAGCGGATTTTTCAAAGTGGGTCCCGGCTGAAAACATTGCTGATGCCATCTCTTTTTCGTTATCTGAAACAGGCCGGATGACGAGAGAGAGTGTGATCAAAATTTATAACAGGTCTTAAACAGTTCAACGTGCCTGATAAACCTGTCTTCCATAGCGGGAAAGTGATGCTGATTTCGTTCGGCCACCTCATTCATGACACCTATACTTCATTTTTAGCTCCCCTCCTTCCGCTGCTGATCGACAAGTTTTCACTGACCTATTCCATGGCTAGCCTCCTGGGATTGATTCAGCGCCTGCCCAATCTGGTGAACCCTTTCCTGGGCCTTCTGGCCGACCGGATGGGAATGAGGTGGCTGGTCATCATCAGCCCGGCTCTGACGGCGATCGCGATGAGTCTGATCGGTTTGGCTCCGACTTTTACGGTAATTGCTATTTTACTCCTGGTGACCGGGATCAGTTCAGCTTTGTTTCACGTACCCACTCCTGTGATGGTGCGCAAGGTTTCGGGGGAAGAGATCGGGCGAGGAATGAGCTGGTATATGTTCGGCGGGGAAATTGCCAGGACAATCGGGCCTTTAATGGTTCTGGGGGCTATTTCGCTATGGGGGCTGGAAGGAACATGGAAACTGATCCCATTGGGCCTTGCCGCATCCGGCCTGCTTTATTATAAACTCCGAAAAATAACTATTTCCGATGAGTTCAGGAATAAATCCGACATCACTGGACTGCGAAAAACTTTCAGACAAAGCATGCCCTTTTTCATTCTCCTGGTGGGCCTCACATTTTTCCGGTCCATCATGCGTGCTGCACTGACAACCTTCTTACCAACCTATATGACATTAAAAGGAGAAAGTCTGTGGACGGGTGGTATTTACCTTTCTGTTCTTGAATTATCCGGAGCTGCCGGAACACTTTTCTGGGGGTATTATTCTGATCGCATAGGGCGTAGAAAAGCACTGTCGATCATCGTTTATACAGCCCCGGTGCTCATGTTCCTTTTTTCGGTCATTGATGGCTGGGCAGCATTGCCTGTTCTGGCCATCCTTGGTTTTTTCCTGTTAGGCACAACACCAATTTTGCTGGCATTAACCCAGGACCGCGGAACTGAAAGACCGGCTTTTTTTAACAGCATGTTTCTGACTGTTAGTTTTGGCAGTGAGGCAGCCGCGTTGATGATTGCCGGAATTATGGCAGACTGGGTCGGATTGGAGACGACTTTCAACCTTTCGGCTGTGATTGCATTGGGGGCTATACCGTTTGTGTTCATGATAAAAAGGCCCTGAGGGTCATAATAAATTCATTACTTTAGCAAAAGATTTTTTCAGATAATGGAACGCGAAATCCTTAGCCCTAACCGCAAAGCCCTTAAAATAAACCTGAATCCCAGTATCTATGGTTGCTTTGCTGAAATTGGCGGAGGGCAGGAAGTCGCGCGTCATTTTTTTCAGGCAGGCGGGGCATCCGGAACGGTCGCAAAAACCATTTCTGCCTACGATAAAGCATTCAGCGATGCCTTGTACGAATCGGATAAGACCGGAAGATATGTTTCCGAATACAGATTGGCAGAAATGCTACAGGCGGAGTACACGGAACTTACACGTATCCTGGGGGGAAAAAGAGGCATCAGTACCCAGTTCTTCTCTTTCGCCAATACCATAGAAACCCTGAATTTCCAGAAAAATAACCGCGGACAGGGCTGGATTGGTTTGAGATTCCAATTGAAACCCGAAACAGATCCCAACCAGGTCATCCTCCATGTCAACCTGCTGGAAAATGACAGCCTCATGCAACAATCCACGCTCGGAATCCTTGGTGTCAACCTGATGTATGCCTGCTTTTTTCTTCACCAATACCCAAGCCAGTTCCTCCGCTCGCTCCTGGATAACCTTTCCACCGACAGGCTGGAAATTACCATGATCCGTATGTCGGGCCCCGACCTGGATTATGTGGATAACAGGCTGCTGAGCGTCCAGTTGGTGAAAAATGGCATGGCCAAAGCCATCATGTTCGATCGTCAGGGTGATGTACAGCAACCCTATGATATGCTTTACAAAAAGAATGTACTTGCTTTCAGGGGCAGTTTCAGGCCAGTCACTTATGTTATGTCCGATATGTTGCGGACCAGCTATCGCATCTTTAAGCGTGATGAAGACTATGATAAAGAAAATACTATCTCACTTTGCGAAATGACCCTCAGTAATCTTATGCAGGAAGGCGAACTGGATGAACAGGATTTCCTCGACCGGGTTGATATCCTTAACGGGATGGGACAAAACGTGATGGTATCTAATTTCAAAGAATATTATAAACTGGTTCAATATTTCTCCCAGTTTAAAATAATAAAACTAAGGATTATAATCGGGATACCTACCCTGATGAATTTCTTCGAAAAGAAATATTATACCCATCTTCGTGGGGGAGTGCTAGAAGCCATGGGGAAATTCTTTATCGAAAATATGAAACTTTATGTTTATCCGACTATTTCTTCTGTTACTATTGATGATCCTACTAAAGGTGAAGATTTGATCACTTCAAAAAATCTCCTGCTTGCCGACGATATACATGATTTATACCAGTTTCTTGTTAAGAACAGGATGATCATCGATATAACCAACGCAAAAAAAGAATGGCTTTGGATAAATTCCCAGATCGTTATAAAGATGATCAAAGATAAAATCCCCGGCTGGGAAGAAATGGTCCCGAAATATATTGAGAAAGCGATTAAGAAGAAGAAACTTTTTGGATATGAGGAACAGTGAAACAGTGAAACGGTGGAACAGTGAAACGGTGGAACAGTGAAACGGTGAAACGGTAAAACAGTGAAACGGTGAATTCATAACCGATAACCAATAACTCATAACTTTGAACTTTGAACTTTGAACTAAAATGTCCGTTCCTTTAGCAGAACAACTCAGACCGAAGACACTGGATGATTTCCTGGGCCAGGATCATCTGGTGGGTCAACATGCCATACTGCGAAAAGTCATTGAATCCGGCAACCTGCCGTCGATGATCTTCTGGGGTCCGCCGGGAGTTGGCAAAACCACGCTGGCTTTTATCATTGCCAACCAGTTGAAAAAGCCGTTCTATATCCTGAGTGCCATCAGTTCCGGGGTGAAGGATATCCGGAACATCATCGACGAGTCGACCCAATCCGCAGGGGGCTCCATTCTTTTCATAGACGAAATCCACCGCTTCAGTAAATCACAGCAGGATTCCCTGCTTGGTGCAGTCGAAAAAGGCATCATCATCCTGATCGGCGCGACGACCGAAAATCCTTCCTATGAAGTAATCTCTCCCCTGCTTTCACGCTGCCAGGTTTATATATTGAAGTCTCTTGGGAAAGCAGAACTTATAACACTGTTAAACTCTGCCGTGAGTTTCCTTGAGAAAAGTCTTGGGAAAAAGATCATCATTGAAGAAGAAGAGGCCCTGCTGAGGATTTCGGGCGGAGACGCCCGCAAACTGTTAAATGCCATCGAATTAATTATTAATACCGAAAGCCACCTGGAAACGATAACGGTCACTAATGCCAAATCTATCGAAATTATCCAGGAAAATATTGCCATATATGATAAATCCGGAGAAATGCACTATGATGTTATTTCCGGGTTTATCAAATCCTTGCGAGGCAGCGACCCTAATGCCGCAGTTTATTGGCTGGCCCGGATGATCGAAGGAGGCGAGGATCCGCTGTTTATTGCCCGCCGGATGGTCATCCTCTCATCGGAAGATATCGGCATTGCCAATCCAAACGCACTGTTACTTGCCAATGCCTGCTTCGATGCGGTGCATAAGATCGGCATGCCGGAAAGCAGGATCATCCTGTCTCAAACTGCGGTATATTTAGCTTCCTCTCCAAAGAGCAATGCATCCTACATGGCCATTGAAGAGGCCCTGGAAGAAGTCCGCCGTACAGGCGACCTTCCGGTACCATTGCATATCCGGAACGCCCCTACCCGCCTTATGAAAGAAATTGGCTATGGAAAGGATTATAAATACGCCCATTCCTACGAAGGAAATTTTATTGAAATGGAGTTCCTGCCGGATAAGATAAAAGGTAAGAAATACTACAATCCCGGGAAAAATAAACGGGAAGAAGAGATCAGGGAATGGCTGAAAGCAAGGTGGAAAGCGAAATACAATTATTAGTTACAGCCCCCACCCCGTGGGAGGGGGCATAATTTTAATTTCAATGATAGAATCAATTAACAGGATAAAGCACACCGATTCGGGAAATTTCTTCCTCATCGCAGGGCCATGTGTGGTGGAAGATGAAAAGATGCCTTTTGTGATTGCAGAAAAGGTTAAGGAAATATGCGACAGGCTCCGGATACCTTATATTTTCAAGGCATCCTTCCGCAAAGCCAACCGGTCAAAACTTGATTCCTTCCAGGGAATCGGCGATATAAAAGCCCTGAATATCATCAGGCAGATAGGTGAAAAATTTAACATCCCTACCCTCACCGACATCCACTCGGAGGCTGATGCAGCCAGGGCCGCCGGTTATGCTGACGTATTACAAATTCCGGCCTTCCTTTGCCGGCAGACAGATTTACTGGTCGCAGCCGCTCATACCGGGAAACATGTGAATATTAAAAAAGGCCAGTTCGTATCCGCGGAGTCGATGATATTTGCCGTGCAAAAAGTCCGTCAATCAGGAAACAACAATATCATCCTTACCGAAAGGGGCACTACTTTCGGCTACAACGACCTGGTTGTTGATTTTCGGGGGATCCCCGTCATGAAGGCCATGGGAGTCCCTGTTGTGCTTGATGTCACTCATTCACTTCAAATCCCAAACAGGGCCGCAGGTACAGCAGGCGGTCAGCCCGGGTTTATCGAAACACTTGCTAAAGCAGGCATTGCTGCCGGAATAGATGGCATCTTCCTTGAAACCCATCCCGATCCATTATCGGCAAAATCCGATGGGGAGAATATGCTGAAACTGGACCTGCTGGAAGATCTTTTGATAAAACTTGTGAAAATCAGAAAAGTCTCCCTCCCTGAATGAAGTTATTAACATCCTTTAATTTAGAATTGATTTATATTATCATAAAATTCTGATTTTAAATTTTTTAACTATGACTTTCTCCGGATCAACAATAATATCTATCATAGATATCTTATTAGTTTGATATTTACTTATAAAAGATTTTAGCTTTGCGTCAAATTTTCAGACATGTTTACATAAACATCACAATATGAGTGCTGAATCTTTAATCTTGTTTTTTATTGTAGGTGCGGCCCTGGTTGGACTTGCTATTCTGTTTTCATCCTTCGTACCCGCGAGTTCAATAAATCCGCAGAAAGCAGAACCTTACGAATGCGGAATCCCGACAACGGGACTTTCATGGCTTCAGTTTAATATAGGTTACTACCTGTTTGCCATCCTCTTCCTTATTTTTGAAGTGGAAACAGTCTTTCTGTTTCCATGGGCAGTGGTCATGAAAGAACTGGGCATGGTTGCGTTTGTAGAAATACTGATCTTCCTGGTCATCCTTGGAATGGGACTTCTTTATGCATGGAATAAAAAAGCATTGGTATGGGAATAAAAGCTATGAAAGAATCGGACTTTCACGTATCTCCTGACTCCGATCGTCAAAAAACGAATATACTTCTGACAACGATTGAAGACCTTGTAAACTGGGGCAGATCAAATTCCGTCTGGCCGCTGACATTTGCAACAAGTTGCTGCGGAATTGAGATGATGGCCACTGGGGCCTCGCGCCATGACTTTGCAAGATTCGGGGTCGAGGTTTACCGCGCGACGCCGCGGCAGGCTGATGTCATCGTAATCGCAGGCACTATCGTGCATAAAATGGCGCCGGTTCTAAAAAGGCTTTACGACCAGATGGCCGAGCCAAAATATGTCATTGCGATGGGCGCCTGTGCAATCTCAGGAGGCCCATTTTTTTACAATACCTATTCTGTAATCAGGGGCGCAGACCAGGTCATCCCGGTAGATGTTTACATTCCCGGATGCCCGCCCAGACCTGAAGCGCTGCTATACGGCATTATGCAACTCCAGCGGAAAATCAAGCAGGAATCGATTAAGACCGGTCTGATTCCTGTTGATGACCCCGAAGAGTATCCTGAATCCCCAAAAGTTTACTGATCATCCATCTTAATATACGACTGAAATGGATAACGCCCAACTGAAAGAACTCGTTTCCGGAATTATTCCTGATGCCACCTTTGAAGAAAGCAAACAATTCCTGACGGTTATCGTTCCTTCCGACTGCCTCCATCATCTTCTAAAAACCCTGAAAGAGGGATCAGACACAAGTTTTGATTACATGTTCTGTATCTCCGGCATTGATTTCCAGGATAAGCTGATGGTAGTGTATCACCTGGAATCGACCGCTTACAGGCACCAGATCGTGTTGAAAATGGTGGCTGAAAACCGCGAAAAACCTGAGCTGGACAGCATCTGTGATCTCTATACAGGAGCTGAACTGCATGAGAATGAGATTTTTGACCTGTTCGGAATTGTTTTTAAGGGGCATCCCAACCTGCGCCGCATGTTCATGCCGGATGACTGGGATGGCTACCCCCTCAGAAAAGATTACGTTGATGAAATAAATATTATTGACCTTTCTTAAAAGCAGGCTTATGGAAGACATCACAAAACTGAAAACGGGTTTGGAGAAGGAAGAGGAGTATTTCATCAATATGGGCCCGCAGCACCCGTCGACGCATGGGGTGCTCCGCCTCGTGGTTTCCTTGCAGGGGGAAATCGTGCAGCGGCTGGAACCTCACCTGGGGTATATCCATCGTGGCATTGAAAAGATGTGCGAAAAGGATACCTACACCCAGATTATCCACCTCACCGACCGGCTGGATTATCTTTCAGCACATATGAATAATGAGGCGGTTTGCCTGGCTGTTGAGAATGCAATGGAAGTGGAAATACCCGAAAGGGTGAAATATATCCGGACGATCATGGCCGAGCTTCAGCGTATCAACTCTCACCAGCTCTGGTGGGCATGTATGGGCATGGACCTGGGGGCGCTTACTACCTTCTTTTATGGTTTGCGTGACAGGGAGCATATTCTTGACATCTTTGAAGAGACCTGCGGAGGCCGCTTGTTGCTGAGTTATAACTGTCCTGGCGGAGTGATGTACGATATCCACCCTAATTTCCAAAAACGGGTCAAGGATTTCATTAAATACTTCCGCAAACGCCTTCCGGAATATGACCGGCTGCTCACAGGAAATGTCATATTTCAGGCGCGCACTAAGGGTGTCGGGAAGCTTACCCGTGAAGAAGCAATCAACTTTGGCGTCACAGGGCCATCCGGAAGGGGTTCCGGGTTTTCCTGCGATATCCGGAAGAAATTCCCATACAGTGCATATCCTTACGTTAATTTCAAGGAAATCCTGCTGGAAGAGGGCGACGCGCTGAGCCGTTACCTTGTCCGCATGGCCGAGATGTGGGAGTCGATGCTCATTATCGAGCAATTGATCGATAATATCCCCGAAGGGCCTTACTCGGCTAAAATGAAAGCCGTGATCAAACTGCCTCCCGGCGAGTATTATCAACGCGTTGAAACTTCCCGGGGAGAGCTGGGGCTGTATATCATCAGTGATGGCAACAAGACACCATACCGTATGAAATTCCGCTCCCCGAACATGTGCAACCTGGCCGTACTCGACCATATTTCCCGGGGCGCTAAAATTGCCGACCTGGTTGCCATTGGGGCATCCTTAGACTTTGTCATTCCAGATATTGACCGATAATAACTTTCACAACCACTATGAAAGAAAACTGGTTATATGATTTTTCATCGCTGACAGCCAATATAGCAAGCTGGCTGGGCAACACATTTACCCCGTTCTGGGCGTTGGTATGGGAAATGGCCATCATCGGGCTGGTCTTCCTGATTTTTTATGCCCTGACCGGGCTGATCCTGGTGTATGCTGAACGCCGTATCTGCGCCTTCATGCAGAACAGGCTCGGCCCAAACCGGGTAGGCCCCTGGGGTATATTTCAGACAATTGCCGACTTCATCAAACTGTTGATGAAGGAGCTTGTAAAAATTAAGGAAGCAGACAAGTTCCTCTTCAACCTGGCTCCGTTCATCGTCATAATCGCGTCATTCATGGCTATTGCCGCCATACCTTTTGCAAAGGGGCTTCAAGCCATTGATTTCAACATTGGTATTTTTTACGTTATGGCTGTTTCAGCTATGGGAGTCGTAGGTATTCTGCTGGCAGGCTGGTCGAGTAACAACAAGTATTCGCTTATCGGTGCGATCCGCAGTGGCGCGCAGATTGTCAGCTACGAACTTTCAGTCGGATTGGCGCTGCTTTCCGTGGTGATTTTCTCCGGCACGCTTCAGCTCTCTGAAATCGTGAACAGCCAGGCCGATGCATGGTGGATCTTTAAAGGACATATCCCGGCAGTTATTGCTTTCGTGATCTTTCTGATCGCCTCAACAGCTGAAACTAACCGCGGGCCTTTTGACCTGGCAGAAGCTGAATCTGAGCTCACCGCCGGCTACCATACTGAGTACTCCGGGATCAAGTTCGCCTTTTTCTTCCTGGCAGAATACATGAACATGTTCATCGTAGCTTCGATAGCCGTTACCGTATTTTTAGGCGGATGGATGCCGCTTCATTTCTGGGGCTTTGATGCTTTCAACCATGTGATGGACTTCATCCCTCCTGTAATCTGGTACCTTGGCAAAACAGCATTTGTCATCTTTATCATGATGTGGTTCAAATGGACCTTCCCACGATTGAGAATAGACCAGTTGCTAACCCTCGAATGGAAATACCTGCTGCCTATCAACCTGGTCAATACGGTCGTGATTGCCTTCCTCACCATGATGAACTGGCACTTTTAACAGGCAGGCAAGCCTAACATTGCAAAAATTAGTCTATGAAAGGTATTATAAAATATATATCAGAAATCTACCATGGGGTGATCACCCTGATCAAGGGGATGAGTGTCACGGGCAAGTATTTTGTGACGAGCTACAAAACCATTGTGACCCAGAAATACCCGGAAAACCGCAAAGAGCTTCAGATGTTCGACCGGTTCAAGGGTGAGGTCATTATGGTCCACAATGAAAAAAATGAACACCGCTGCACCGGTTGTGGCATTTGCGAGATGAACTGCCCGAACGGCTCTATTGAGATCATTACACGCACGGAAGAGGCAGATGGAAAAAAGAAAAAAGTGATTGACAAGCACATTTACCATCTTTCCATGTGCACTTTCTGTGCTTTATGCGTCAAAACCTGCCCTTCCAATGCCCTGGCTTTCGGGCAGAATTTCGAGCATGCCGTGTTCGACCGCAAGCAACTGACAAAAGTGTTGAATAAGCCTGGTTCAGTCCTCACCAAAGAAATCAATGAATAGTATGAATATATTGATGTTCTATCTCTTCGCAAGCATCATTGTCGTTTTTTCGATCCTGACCGTCACCAGCCGGAGGATCCTCAGATCAGCAGTTTTTCTTCTCTTTGTGCTGATTGCGACATCTGCGTTTTACTTCATGCTCCGCTATACTTTTCTTGCGGCAGCTCAGCTGGCATTGTACGCAGGTGGTATCGTCGTGCTGATTATTTTCTCCATACTCCTTACCAGCCATATCAGTGAGCGTTTCAAACAGATTGAATTCAAGAAGGCCCTTTTTTCAGCGCTTATAGCTGGTGCCGGGGCTGCACTGAGCATTGTGACCCTGCTTCAGTTTGATTTTCATCAGAAAACCACAAACACTATGGAAGAAGTGCCCATGAGGGATATTGGCTTAAGCCTTATGAATTATGGCAAGGGAGGATTTGTGCTTCCTTTCGAGGTCATTTCCATCCTGCTTTTAGCAGCTATGTTTGGAGCCATTGTCATTGCAAAAAAGAAAAAAGATTAACCGGATAATATAAATCATCATGATACAAGGCATTCCAATTGTTCATTTCCTGATTGTCTCGACGATCATGTTTTTCATCGGGGTTTATGGGTTCCTGGTGAGGCGGAACCTTATCACCATCCTGATGTCTATCGAGCTGATGCTGAATTCGGTAAACATCAATTTCGTGGTGTTCAACAGGTACCTGTTCCCGGAGCAGTTGCAGGGGCATTTCTTCACCCTTTTTATTATTGCCGTGGCGGCAGCGGAAGCAGCCGTCGCCATCGCAATCATTATCAATGTATACAGAAGGTTCGCCAACATCAACGTTGAAGATGTCAGCGATTTGAAATATTAGACAGACAGGAATAATCAACTGAAATTACAAGAACGGTATGAATTTAAGCATAAGCATCTGGATCCCGCTGATTCCCTTCTTCGTCTTTCTTGTGAACGGACTGGCAGGTCATAAGTATAAGCCTGTCTACGCGGGAATATTGGGCACGACAGGCCTTTTCATCTCCTTCATCCTTTCTCTCGTGGTCGGTTACCAGTATTTCTTTATAGAAGGAATGAAAGACGGGGCATACCAGCAGATCATCGCTTTCACCAGCACGTGGCTGCAACTGACCGATAAACTCGTGGTCAGCATGGGCTCCCTGATTGACCCGATTTCCGTGATGATGCTCATCGTGGTGACAACGGTCTCCCTGATGGTGCACCTCTACAGCATGGGATATATGAAAGGGGAAAAGGGATTCACGAGGTTCTATGCCTTTCTGTCCCTGTTCACTTTTTCAATGCTGGGACTGGTCCTGGCCACCAATATTTTCCAGATGTACATTTTCTGGGAACTGGTGGGGGTATCTTCCTACCTGCTGATCGGATTCTATTATGAACGGCCATCTGCAGTAGCTGCTTCCAAAAAAGCTTTCATAGTCACCCGCTTTGCCGACCTGGGATTCCTGGTCGGCATCCTGATGATCTCCTATATCACCGGCTCTTTCGACTTCAACCAGATCATTCCGCAGCTTACTGATCCGACCAGTGCGGCATTTCACTCCGGAAGCAAGGCACTTTTCTTTGGTTTATCGACACTGACCTGGTCTGTGATCTTTGTGTTCATGGGCGGGGCAGGCAAATCAGCCATGTTTCCGCTGCATATCTGGCTGCCTGATGCCATGGAGGGCCCGACGCCGGTTTCCGCGCTTATCCATGCCGCAACGATGGTAGTGGCCGGGGTGTACCTGGTTGCCAGGTTGTTCCCGATATATGCCTTATCGGCCCCGACAGGGCTGGAAGTCGTTGCCTACGTGGGCGGTTTCACTTCCCTGTTTGCAGCCGTGATTGCCTGTACACAGTTTGACATCAAACGCATCCTGGCATTTTCTACCCTGTCACAGATCGGCTATATGATGCTGGCCCTGGGCGTGTCAGGTTATGGCGGTGAAGAGGGACTAGGCTTTACAGCTTCCATGTTCCACCTGTTTACCCACGCCATGTTCAAGGCTTTGCTCTTCCTTGGCGCCGGAGCGATCATCCATGCCGTTCATAGCAATTACATGAACGATATGGGCAACCTGCGCAAGTTCCTGCCGATCACCCATATTACCTTTGCCATCGCAGTGCTGACCATATCCGGGATCCCTCCTTTCGCCGGCTTCTTCAGCAAGGATGAGATACTGGTTGCCGCATACCAGCATAATAAGCTCCTATTCTTTGTCGAGTACCTTGTTGCAGGCATAACTGCTTTCTATATGTCACGCCTTTATTTTTCCGTCTTCTGGGGGAAAAATCAGCAATATCACCACAAACCACACGAAGCGCCATTTACAATGACCATTCCGCTGATGTTTCTCGCACTTGCATCCGTCACCGTAGGGTTCATCCACTTCAGCAAATTCATTTCGACAGACTTGGTTCCCTATGAATCGGAATTCCACTGGAATATAGCCATTCCATCCATTCTGATCGCCCTGGCCGGCATTAGCCTTGCTGCAGTAATGTATATGAAAGAAACCACCATCCCCGACCGTGTGGCTAAGTCCCTGAAAGGCTTTTATACGGCGGCCTACAATAAGTTTTATATCGATGAGGTATACCTTTTTGTGACTAAAAAGATCATTTTCAATCTCATATCCCGTCCCGTGGCCTGGTTCGACCGGCACATCGTGGACGGAACGGTGAACCTGGTAGGGAATACTACCACCCGCGCAGCAGAAATGATCAAAGGATTTCAGTCAGGCCAGATTCAGAAATACGGGTTCGTCTTTGTTTCAGGAGTCTTACTGCTGGCATTCATTTTCATTTACTGGTGGTCGAAATAACTGATTATAAACGAATAAATTAAGATAAATATGAATTTCCTTAATCTGTTTGTTATCATTCCGGTCCTGACGGTAATCGCCATACTGCTTACCAAAAATTACCGTCAGGCTAAGATGGCAGCAGCCATTGGAATGGGTATCCAATTGGTCCTTGCAGCCGTGCTGATCCTCTGGTATCTGGCATTGCGCAGGTCAGGAATCACGGATGAGTTCCTTTTCCGCACGTCTGCTGTCTGGTTCGAGAGCCTGAATATCACCTATGCTCTGGGAGTGGATGGCATTTCAGTTGCCCTGATAGGACTCACCGCTATCGTCGTTTTCGCAGGGATTTTTGCCTCGTGGGACAGCGTAGGTGAATTACCAAGAGAGTTTTTTATTTTTCTGATACTTCTTTCTACGGGTGTTTTCGGCTTCTTTATCAGCACCGATCTGTTCACGATGTTTTTATTTTATGAAGTCGCGGTGATCCCGATGTACCTTCTAATTGGCATCTGGGGGACAGGGCCGAGACATTATTCAGCGATGAAGCTTACGCTGATGCTGATGGGCGGTTCTGCTTTACTGGTGCTGGCTATTTTTGGCTTATACAACAACGCGATACTGCCGGACGGAAGGCATACATTTGACTTTATCGAGATTTCAAAGCTTGCAATACCTATTGGGGTTCAGCGGTTTTTCTTTCCGTTTGCCTTTATAGGTTTCGGAGTGCTGGGGGCTCTTTTCCCGTTCCACACATGGTCGCCTGACGGTCATGCCTCTGCTCCTACTGCCGTTTCGATGCTCCATGCCGGCGTATTGATGAAACTCGGAGGTTACGGATGTTTCCGCGTGGCCATGTTTCTCATGCCCCAGGCAGCGCAGGAGTTGGGATGGATTTTCATCATTTTAACTTCAATCAGCATAGTATATGGTGCATTCGGCGCCATCTGGCAGAAAGATCTCAAGTATATCAACGCGTATTCATCTGTCAGCCATTGCGGCCTGGTACTCTTTGCCCTGCTGATGATGAACAAGACCGCCATGAACGGTGCCATTATCCAGATGATCTCACACGGCATCATGACAGCCCTCTTCTTTGCCCTTATCGGTATGATTTACGGCAGGACACATACCCGCATGATCAATGAGATGGGCGGGCTGATGAAGGTGATGCCGTTTCTTGGCGTCGCTTACATGATCGGTGGCCTTGCTTCCCTTGGATTGCCGGGTTTCAGCGGTTTCGTTGCCGAAATGACGGTCTTCTTCGGGGCTTTCCAGCATGCAGATATCTTTCACCGGGTAGCTACAATACTCGCGGCCTCTTCCATAGTGATTACTGCCGTATATATATTACGGGTGATCGCCATCCTGCTGCTTGGTCCGATAAAAGACAAACACTTCCTGGAAATTGGAGATGCCAAATGGTATGAAAAGTTTTCCACCGGACTACTGATTGTAGCTATCACCGGCATCGGCATGGCCCCGTTGTGGCTGTCGGATATGATCATGTCAAGCCTCGGGCCGATAGTTGACAAACTCGCAGTTTTGGTAGTTCCTTAAAAGAGGTGGAACAGTGGAACAGTGAAACGGTGGAATTTGAAATTTGAAATTTGGAACAATAGAATAATGAACCGGATATGACATTTGAAAACCTTTTATTGATGCGGCACGAAATCGTGCTGACAATCATTGCGATCATCATCCTGATTGCCGAAATCGCGATGGATGATAAAAAAAAGCTGAGGGTGGTACCTTTGGCAATAGGGCTTTTCCTTGTCCATACGATCATTGGCTTCCTGCCCCTCCGTGATGGAGTATTATTTGGCGGGATGTTCAACACCAATGGAACCATTACCCTGATGAAAAACATTCTAAATGTCGGCGTCCTGATTGTCTTTATACAATCATGGACCTGGATCAGACACCCGGAAAACCACCCAAAAGTGAGCGAATATTTTCTCCTGATGCTCTCAACACTGATCGGGATGGATTTCATGATCTCCTCCGGCGACTTCCTGATGTTTTATATCGGGCTGGAGCTGGCCACCATTCCCCTGGCGGCATTGGCAGCCTATGAGCGGCACAAGAACCAGTCGGCCGAAGCAGGTGTGAAACTGATCCTGTCTTCCGCGCTCTCTTCAGCTATCCTTCTTTATGGAATCTCAATGATCTATGGAACCACCGGTTCGATATATTTCACGAATATTTCAACTGCGTTCTCTGCTAATCCGTTGCAAATCCTTGCCTTTATCTTCTTCTTCAGCGGAATGGCCTTCAAAATTTCCATTGTACCGTTCCACCTGTGGGCTGCCGATGTTTATGAAGGCGCCCCGGTGAATATCACCTCATACCTGTCTGTCATCTCCAAAGGAGCTGCGATCTTTATCCTGATGATGGTGCTTTATAAAGTGTTTCCGGCCATCACCGGTATGTGGCAGGACGTCCTCTGGGTTACCTCGGTGCTCACCATGACTATCGGAAACCTCTTCGCGTTGAGACAAAAGAACCTGAAGCGCTTCCTGGCCTTTTCATCGATCTCACAGGCAGGGTTTATTTTCCTTGGGATCATCGGGAGCAGTCCGATGGGAATGAGCTCAGTGATCTATTTCTCGCTGGTTTACATCTTCTCCAATTTGGGCGCATTCGGGGTCATTTCGGCCATTGGTAACGCGACCGGAAAAGAGAATATGGAAGACTATAACGGACTGTACCGCACCAACCCAAAGCTGAGCCTGGTGATGATGCTGGCGTTGTTTTCACTGGCAGGGATTCCACCGGTTGCCGGGTTCTTCGGAAAGTTTTTCCTCTTTGCGGCAGCCGCCCAGCAAGGATTCTATTACCTGGTGCTGATCGCTTTGCTGAACACGGTCATCTCACTCTATTATTATCTTTTACTCATTAAGGCCATGTTCCTGACCAAGAGTGATGACGCCATCGCATATTTTAAAAGCGACTGGCCGACCAGGATCGGCCTGATCGCTTGCGTGGCCGGTATTATTATTGTTGGATTGTACAGCCCGATTTTTGAAATGATCAGGAGCCTCAGTTTTGGTATTTAAATTTTTCAGATTATGCCATTGAATAAAGGAAAACATAATGTCGGAGAGGTGGACGGGGTCCGCTGCACGATCGTTGAGACCGGTATCAGCCATATAAGGGCAGGATTTCTTAAAGACTTGCTGGAATTCAACGGGTATGTCGTGAAAATCCAGGAAGAAGTCTCAGATCCCCCGGCAGCCGAAAAAGTTTACACGCTCGGAGTAACCGATATCATTTTTAATCCTGTTATTGCCGTTTACGAGAAAAGCCTCCTCACAAAGGAAAATAAAAAGGTCACGCCTGCTTACTGGAACGAGTGGGATGAACCGAAAAACATTCCTTACTGGCTGGTAGGGAGAACGTAGGATGAGTTCAAAGTTCAAAGTTCAAAGTTCAAAGTTCAAAGTTCAAAGTTCAAAGTTCAAAGTTCAAAGTTCAAAATTCAAAGCTAGGGTAGAAAAAATTCCCAAAGGTGCGGAGCATTAGGCGTATATTAAATGCTCTGCACTTTTACAATTTCAGCGTTTAATTAGGCCTGTATCAATATTGATCGGGACAAACATGAAATCAATTTTTTTAGTAAAAACAGAATCCTTTAGCATTTGCTGCAGGGAATCAATGATCGGTCTATAATTATATTTTCTATTTTGAAATGGATCGCAGATTATTTCTATAATGGGTATCTGCGATTCACCGTATGTAGCTTTAAAATAACAATACTCTAGGCTTTCACGAGAATTCATCATAACATGTTTATGAAAGACCGAGTAATTAAATGCTCTGATCCTGGTTCCAACTTGCTTTGAAAATTCATCGTCTAAGGGTAAGCTGTAAATATATCCTTTCGTGTAGATTTTAAGGTTATGGGAAAAATTACAAACATTTCCTGTTTTAATTTTTGCAATGAAAATATCTCGCGGTTTTACCAAAAATTCCCAAAAATCTATGTTTTTTTCAAAAAAATTAAAAACTTCATTATTTTCTCTTCGGTTCCAACCTTTCGACAATAAAAGTATCGTGCTATCCTTTAAAATTTTCTTAAAATATAGACCATCCCGATTTAATATTTGATTAAATTCAAATCCAGTTATTTTTTTGAAACTTTCATAAGAATTGATGAAAATTAAAAATTTATTGATGTCCTTAGGAAATTCCATGTATTCCATACTATATATTACAAGGTCTTTATCAAGATAGAATGAGGTCTCCCAAAATTCTGAAGAATTGTAAAATTTAAAAGATGTATAGATTGAAGTTATCTTTAATACTACACAAATTAGAATTCCGGTGAAAATTATACCTAGTGCTAAGTTAGGCATGAATTGACGGATATAACCGTTTGAGTTTAATTCTTGCTTTCTTTGTTGTAAACTGCCAGTTTATTTTAGACTTCTTATTATTTCGTGCACGCTGCCAAGCAATAAC
>Ga0268284_1000120_pt1 | contig 72651 bp, 56 predicted proteins | sample saktaG_14_FD_190137 | JGI IMG/M metagenome (GOLD analysis project Ga0268284, IMG submission 190137) | Saline water microbial communities from Sakinaw Lake, British Columbia, Canada - sak_2013_06_06_40m | ecosystem: Environmental > Aquatic > Non-marine Saline and Alkaline > Saline ...
GGTCGACAAGCAGCTCAGTGACGCGCAGGCGAGCCAGGTGCGGATTCTGCAGAAGAAAGGCGTTGTGCGGGGCGTGTTCGTGGATGAGCTGCCCCAGCGCGTGTATCCCAAAGGCGAACTGCTGGGTAATGTGATCGGCTTGTGCAATGAACAAGGTGACGGCGCGGAAGGCATCGAGTTGCAGGCCAATGCGCTGTTGCGCGGAACGGACGGCTACTTGATGGCGCAGCGCGACAATCGCCGGCGCCTGTTTCTCGATCCACGCTGGGTGGGCAGTGACAAGATTCTCGAACCGATCAACGGCCACACGATTTATCTGACGATTGACGAGTATCTGCAGCACATCACCGAGCAGGAGTTGATCAAGGCCGTCACTGCGTATCAGCCGCAGCGCGCGTTGGCGATCGTGATGGAGCCGGCGACCGGCCAGATTCTGGCCCTGGCGCAATGGCCGTTTTTCAATCCGAATGTGCGCAGCAATTATGTGCCGGGCATTCTCAAGAGTTTTGCGGTCACTGAGATTTTCGAGCCGGGCTCGACCATGAAAGCGGTGGCGGGCGCCATTGCGCTGCACGAAGGACGGATCACACTTGACACACCGATCTATTGCGAGAACGGGGCTTGGGAACACTGTCCCGGCTTCGTGTTGCATGACGATCATCCGCTCGGTGAGATTTCGTTTCGCGACGTGATCCGCTACTCCAGCAACATTGGGATCGCGAAGGCGGTGCGCGATGTGCCGCCGGCACACTATTACACCTATTTATTACGGTTTGGTTTTGGGCGGCGGACGGGCATCGCGCTGTTTCCCTCGGAATCGCCGGGGATGCTGCAGCCGCCGCGCGCATGGTCGCGTTTATCCATGGTATCATTGCCGATGGGGCATGAGATTGGGGTGACGGCGTTGCAGTTGTTAAGCGCGATGGCGACGATTGCGAATGGCGGGACGCGCGTGCAACCGACGATTGTCAAGAAGATCGTCACGGCGCGCGGCGAATTGGCGCCGGAAGCGCGTCGGTTCAACTATTTCGAGCCGGTGGTGGTTGAGCACAACATTCTCTCGACCGGCGCGGTCGCGCAAATTGTCGAGGCCTTGATCGGCGTAACGGGCGACGACGGCACGGGCGCGCTGGCGGAGATGCCGGGCTACACGGTGGCCGGCAAGACCGGTACAGCCCAAAAGGCGACGCGCGGCGGCTACAGTCGCGACTGCGTTTCGTCGTTTGTGGGATTTGTCCCGGCACGCAAGCCGGCGCTCTGCGCGCTGGTCGTGTTGGACGCGCCGCAGAAAACGCGTTACGGCGGGCTGGTTGCGGCGCCGGTGTTTCGCAGCATTTGCATGGAAGCGCTGGCTTATCTCAAAGTGGCTAAAGACAAGCCGGAACCGGTTCTGACCCAGATTGCCCAAGCACCGGCGGAACCATGCAACTGACCGATTTATTGAACGGCTTGACGTGGGAGCACGTCAGCGGCACGCTGGAACGGGACGTGTGCGGCATCACCTTGGACAGCCGGATGGTGAAGCCGGGCATGTTGTTTGTGGCCTTGCGCGGTGAGGTGGCGGATGGCCATAAATTTGTGGCAGACGCCGTCGAACGCGGCGCGTCGGCCATTGCCGTGACGGCGCGGGGCTCGGCCTTTGCACCGGAGATCACGGTGGTGCGTCTAAACGCCTGCCCGGCCACCTTGGCGCATCTGGCGCAGCGCATGTACGGCCAGCCGGCCTGTGCCCTGGTCGGCATCACCGGCACGAACGGCAAGACGACCAGCACGTATTTGGTGCGCCATTTTCTGACGCAGCACGGGCTGCCGACCGGGATTGTCGGCACGATCGTCTACGAGTTCGGTGCCCGCCGCATTCCGGCCGCGCGCACGACGCCGGACATATTTCAGTTGTACGGCACGCTGGCACAGATGGCCTGCAGCGGCGCGCGCGCCATCGTCATGGAGGTTTCCAGCCACGCGCTCGAGCAGGAGCGGCTGGGGCAACTCACGTTTGACGTGGCGGCGTTCACCAATCTGACGCAGGATCATCTCGACTATCACGGCACGTTGGACGCCTATTTTGCGGCCAAGGCAACTTTGTTTGACCGGCTCGCGCCGGTGCCCCGGCAGGCCGGCGCCTTTACGAGTGTGATCGGCATTGATGACGCCTGGGGCCAGCGTTTGGCAGCCATGGTCGCGCAGCGCGGCCACACCGTCGCGACCTGCAGCGCGGCCGGCGCAGCGGACGCAACCTTTGCGGCGCGCAACGTCAGTGTCACGGCGCGCGGCAGCTTGTTCGATTTGATCGTGCGCGGCGAACAGTGCGGACAGGTGCAGATGAATTTGCTGGGCCGTCACAATGTTGCCAATTGCCTGCTGGCGATGGCGATTGCGCATGCGTTTGGCGTCGGCATTCCCGCGCTGATCGCCGCGGCGGCAACGTTGCCAGCCACGCCCGGGCGGCTCGAGTTCATCCCCAACGAGCTGGGCATTACCGTCATTGTTGATTACGCCCACAGTGATGACGCGCTGCGCAATGTGTTGCAGTGTGTGCGCGAAGTCACGCCGGGCGCGCTCTGGGTGGTGTTTGGGTGCGGCGGTGATCGCGATCGCGGCAAGCGTCCAAAAATGGGGGCCGTTGCCGAACAACTGGCCGATCACGTGATCATTACCAGTGACAATCCGCGCGGCGAAGAGCCGGCCGCGATTGTCCGTGAGATTCAGGCCGGCATGCAGGCCGACCGCGCAACCGTCCTGCTTGAGCGGCGCGCGGCGATTGCGCACGCCTGCCGCGCGGCGCAGCCCGGCGACGTCGTGGTGGTGGCCGGCAAAGGCCATGAAACGTATCAGGAAGTGAAGCGCGTGTTTCACGCCTTTGACGATCGCGTGGTGGCGCGCGAAATCGTGGCCGAACTGGAGCAGGCGCGTGTTCACTGACCACGATATTTGCCGCGCCACCGGCGCGCAACGCAGCGGCGCACCGGTCAGCGTCACCGGCGTCAGCACGGACAGCCGCACGGTGACGCGCGGGCAGTTGTATGTCGCCTTGCGCGGCGCGCATTTTGACGGGCACACGTTTGTCGCGGAAGCAGCCGCGCGCGGGGCGGCGGCGGTGTTGGTGGCACGCAGCACGGCATGCGCGCTGCCGCACTACCTCGTGCCGGACACGCTGGCGGGCTATCAGGCGTTAAGCCGCCTGCATCGCGAACGCTTTTCCTTGCCCGTCGCGGCCATCACCGGCACCAACGGCAAGACCACGGTGAAGGAGATGACCGCGCGCATCCTGGCAGCGCGTGCGCCGGTGCTGGCCAGCGCACAGAATTTCAACAACCACATTGGTGTGCCGATGACCGTGCTGCGGCTGACGCCGACGCATCGCTACGCCGTCATCGAAATGGGCATGAATCACGCCGGCGAGCTACGCACCCTGACGCACGTGGCGCAACCGACGGTCGCCGTGATCACCAATGCGGGGCGCGGCCATCTTGAGTTTTTCGCCGATCCCGCCGCCGTCGTCGCGGCCAAGCTTGAAGTACTCGAGGGCTTGTGCGCCCAGGGCGTGGCCATCCTGCCGTATGACAGTCCGTGGTACGTCCGGATGTACACCGCCGCCCGTGCGTATGCGGCGCGGATTGTGAGCGTCGGCACCCGGCCGGGCGCGGATGTGCGGGTGGCGGTTGAGCGGCTGACGCTGGACGCGACAGACTGCTGGGTGAGCATCGGTGCCGAACGCGTGGCCGTGCGGCTGCGCGTGCCGGGCGCGCACAACGCCGGCAATGCCGCCTTTGCCTGCGCCACCGCCCGCGCCCTCGAGCCGCAGTTGTCCTTGCCGGACATGGCCGAGGCCCTGCGCGATTTTGCGCCGCTGGCGTTGCGCTGCCAGTGCGAGACTATTGGCGGCGTGACGATCATCGCCGATTGCTACAATGCGAATCCGGAATCGATGCAAGCCGCCTTGACCTTGCTGCGCGATGCCGAGGTGCCGGGACGACGCATCGCCGTGTTGGGCGACATGTGCGAGTTGGGCACCGCCAGTGCGGACGCGCATCGCGAGTTGGGCGAGGCCAGCGCACACCATCGCCTGAATTTGTTGATCACCACTGGCGTGGGCGGCCATCTGATCGCCGCCGCGGCTCTTGCCGCGGGCATGAATAACGGCAGTGTCCAGGCCTGCGCCACGGCTGCGGATGCCGCCGCCGTCGCGCGCGCGTACGTGCAACCCGGCGACTGCATGTTGATCAAGGGCTCGCGCGCAATGCAGCTTGAGACCGTACTCGACGCGCTGCGCACAACCGGGTCGCAGCCATGACAACCTTTCGTGCATACATATCATTACAGGACGTGATGGAGCACAGGCGCGCCATTCCCGCCTCCCTCCACACCGAAACCAAACACAAACCGCAGGCGCACCTGTCCCATCGCGCAGATGGTCCCTTGCAACGAGGGACCATCATTCCTGTAATGATTTTCTTTTCCCCACGTCACCTGTGGAGCATGCCATGATGTATTTTCTGTATGTTCATTTGGTGGGCGTGCTGAAAGCGACCAATGTGCTGCGCTACATCACCGTCCGTGCGGGTGGCGCAGCCGTGACCGCGTTTGTGATCAGCATTCTGGTTGGGCCACACTTGATTCGCTGGTTGTATCGGCTGAAAGTCGGCCAGGAGATTCGCAAGGATGAATGCCCGCCGCTGCACTTGATTCACAAGAACAAGCAGGGCACGCCCACGATCGGCGGCTTGCTGATTATCACTACCGTTACTTGTGCCACGCTGCTGTGGGCGCGCTGGGACAATTTGTATGTCTGGCTGACCCTGGGCGTGTTCATCTGCCTCGGCGCGCTGGGTTTTGCCGATGACTATCTGAAGGTTCGCCGCAAACGCTCGCTGGGCTTGAATGCGCGCACCAAAGTATTCGTCCAATCATTGGTGGCACTGGCCGTCGCGGCCGTGCTGATTGGCATCGGTGAAACGACGCCGTTGTATGTGCCGCTGTACAAGTACGCCGTGATCCAAAATCTGGGACTGTGGTATGTGTTGCTGGCAATGCTGGTGATCGTCGGCTCATCAAATGCCGTCAATCTGACTGACGGCCTGGATGGGCTGGCGATCGGGACGGTGACGATTTGCGCACTGGCCTACACCGTCTTGGCGTATGTCGCCGGGCATGCCGCAATCGCCAAGTATTTGTTCATCTTACACACGCCGCAGGCGGCCGAGCTGACCGTGTTTTGCGCCGCCCTGGTCGGCGCCGGCCTCGGCTTTCTGTGGTACAATGCGCATCCCGCAATGGTCTTCATGGGTGACACCGGCAGCTTGGCGTTGGGCGGCGCAATTGGGGTGGTGGCACTGCTGATCCGCAAGGAAGTGCTGTTGCTGGTCATCGGCGCGGTCTTCGCCCTTGAAGCGGTTTCGGTGATTTTGCAAGTGGCCTCGTTCCGCTTGCGCGACGGCAAGCGTATTTTCAGAATGGCGCCGATTCATCATCACTTTGAAATGCGCGGCTGGCCGGAGACCCGCGTCACCATTCGCTTTTGGATTTTGGCCCTGATCTGCGCCCTTATTGGCATTGCCAGCTTGAAACTGCAGTGAGGCCATGAACTGATGATGACCACCGCTTGACAAAACCATGAACATCACCGTGATAGGGTTGGCGCGCAGTGGCTATGCGGCCGCGCAACTGGCGCAGCGGCTGGGCTACCATGTGCGTGTCTCGGACGGCTGCACCGGCGCGCATGTCAGCGCGGCCACGCGGCGCACGCTCGAAGAGCACGCCCAGGCGCTGCGCGCGCGCGGCATCTGGGTCGAGCTGGGCGCCCACACGCCCGCCTGTCTCGACGGCGCGACGTTGGTCGTCACCAGCCCCGGGGTGCCCGACAGCGCGCCGCCGCTAGAATGGGCGCGCCAGCGCAATTTGCCGATCATCAGTGAAATTGAATTCGCCGTGCGCCACACCACGGCGCGCATCGTCGCCATCACCGGCACCAATGGCAAGACCACGACCACCTCGCTGATCGGCCATATTCTCAGCACCGCCGGCATGCCGGTCGTAGTGGCGGGCAATATCGGCCAAGCCTTGTCCGGCGTGGTTGAAGAGGCGACGGCCCAGCATACCGTGGTGCTCGAAATCAGCTCATTTCAACTTGAAGCGGTGCAGACCTTCCGGCCGCATATCGCCGTCTGGCTGAATCTGACGCCCGATCATCTTGACCGCTACAAAACGATGCAGGCCTATGGCACGGCCAAGTCGCGCATTTTTCGCCGGATGACACATGACGACTGGGCCGTGCTCTGGCTGCATGACCGCGAGCTGGTCCTGCCGTATCTGAACGGCAATGACGTCCGCCGGGTCTGGCTGGACGAGCGCGGCCAATGGCGGCCCTCGCGCGCCGAGCCCTGCGGCGCCACGCTCGCCCACGGCGACTTGGTCACGCATGTCAACGGCATGACCCAGACGCACGGGCGCATGGACGCCCTCCATCTGCATGGCGCGCACAATGCCGTCAATGTCCTGGCGGCCTGCGCCGTCGCGCGCATTTTGCATGTGCCGGCGCATGCCTTGGACGAGGCCCTGCGTTCGTTTCGCGGGCTGCCGCACCGGCTCGAACATGTCGCCGCGCGCAACGGCATCACCTTTGTGAACGACTCCAAGGCGACCAATGTGGACGCGCTGATTAAAGCGCTTGACGCGCTGCCGGCGCCGATCACGCTCTTGGCCGGCGGCTACGACAAGGACAGTGATTTCACGCCGGTGCTGCCCTGGCTGCGCGCCAAAGTGCCGCGCGCCGTTTTGTTCGGCGCGGCGCGCGAAAAGCTCGCGCACGTGTTTGCCGGGGCCACCACGCTGGTCAGCGCCGACACCATGCAGGAGGCCGTGACCAAAGCCGTGCAGGGCGTGCCCAGCGGCACCACCGTCTTGCTGGCACCCGGCTGTGCCTCGTATGACTGGTACAACGATTTTGAGGAACGCGGCGCCGACTTCCGCCGCTGTGTCCATCATTGCCTGGAGTCTCTTTGCTAACCGTACGTGAGGTGTATTCAATGAAAACATTGCATTCGTATCTACTCTTCTCATTTCTGGCACTGTGCGCGCTGCTGTGCAGTAGCTGTGCCAAAGACACGACCCGCAGCGATATCGCCCTGGAAATGACCGAAGAGGACAGTGTCGAGGCCATTATTGACCAGGATCTGCTGACCGCCGGCTCCACCGCCATTGATGTCAGCGAAACCGCCGGCAAGACCACCTCGGATGTCTCGGTCGCCTATGTGGACGAGGTCGATTTGCAAAAGCCCGTCCTGGTCGAGACCGATGAATCTCTGCGCGGCGACGCCGCGCGCGGGACCGGCACCACTCCCGGCACGGATGCCACCATGATGCCGCCGCTGACCGAGGGCGCCATCACCGGCGCCGATCTGCCCGACGCCGCCGGCAGCGGCGCCATCGCCGGCAGCGCCTCGCCGGATGCAGACTTGGCGCGGCTGGCCGAAGAGGCCCGCAGTCCAGCCTTGCCCGCGACCGGCATGTCGCTCGAATCGCCGCAGCGATATGCCCCGGGCAGCGCGAGCGAACCCATTGCGGTGCGCCCGCCCGGCAGCGGGTATGCGGCCTCCTATTACCGCACCGATCAGTTGCCGGCCAGCTATCCGCGCCACACGGTGCAGCGCGGTGATTCGCTCTGGTCCGTCAGCAAGAAATATGGCTGCTCAATCAGTGAGCTGGCCGCGGCCAACGGCATCAGCCGCGGTTCGATTCTCAGTGTTGGCCAATCGCTGCTCATTCCGGTCAGCAAATCTCCGGCGCAGCCGGCCGCCAGCACGACTGACACAACCACACCCGGGGCCGCGCCGACAACCGCGTTGCAGCCCGCCACCACCACGACGGAGCAGCCCGCCACGCCTGACGGCACGGCCACGCCCGCGCCGCGGGCCGGCGCGTATGAGACCGAATATTACACGGTTCAGCAAGGCGATTCGTATTGGAAGATTGCGCGCCAGTATGGCGTCACCAGCACCGAACTGATGTCCCTCAACGACACCAGCGATTCGCGCTTGAAGATTGGCCAGAAAGTTCTCGTGCCCAAGAAACAATGACCACCGCGCGTATCCAGGGGCGTTGGCTGCCCGAACTGTTTGTCGCCATCGTGCTGGTGCTCGTGGCCTACGGCGCGCTGATCACCTACACCACCAGCGTCTACTACGCACAAGATGTGTTTGGCAACCGCCTGTACTTCTTGCAGCGCGAGCTGCTGTGGGTCGCGTTGGGCGTGCTGGCAGCACTCGTGGCCTTTTGCGTGCACTACCAAGTGGTGCAGAAGCTGAGTACCTTTTTGTTTCTGGCGACCATCGCGCTGCTGGTACTGGTCCTGCTGCCCGGCGTCGGCCGGTCGGTGAACAACGCCGCGCGCTGGCTGCCATTCGCCGGTTTCACGCTGCAACCGTCGGAAGTGGCCAAATATACACTGATCATTTTTGTGGCCAAATGGCTGAGTGTGCGGCGCCGGCACGTCCATCGCTTTTTCCGCAATACCGTGCTCCTGCTGGCGCTGGTCGCCGTGCCCCTGGGTCTTATTTTGAAAGAGCCGGATCTTGGCACCCCGGTGGTGATCGGCGCAACCGTGCTGATCATGCTGTTTGTCGGCGGCGTGCCGTGGCGCCACTTGCTGTGGATCGGCCTGAGCGCGATTCCGCCGCTGGTGGCACTGGTCTGGCTGGTCCCCTATCGCATGCAACGGCTGATCGTGTTTCTCAATCCGGATGCTGATCCATTGAACACCGGCTTCCAGATTCGGCAGTCATTGATCGCGATCGGTTCGGGAAAAATCAATGGTTTGGGCCTGGGCATGTCCGTCCAAAAAATGCATTTTCTGCCGGAAGCACACACTGATTTCGCCTTCGCCATCATCGGCGAGGAACTCGGCTTTGTCGGCGCAGCCATGACGATCTTGCTGTTCTTGCTGTTTTTCTACACGATGTACCGCTTGACCCTGCACATTCAAGATTTGTTCGGGCACTTGGTGGCGGTCGGCATTATGAGCATACTGGCACTGCAAACGATCATCAACATCGGGGTCGTGACCGGCTGCCTGCCGACCAAAGGCTTGGCCCTGCCGTTCATCAGCTACGGCGGTTCAAGTTTGGTTATCACCTTGGCGGCGTGCGGGCTGCTGCTGAACATTGCGCATAACCAACGCAACTTGCGCGTGGACACGGGGGCCACACGTGGCTATGACGAGACCATCGTGTAATGCCACGGTCACGCGCTGCTTGATTGCCGGCGGCGGCACGGGCGGGCACATCACACCGGCGCTGGCCTTGTGCGAGACCTTGCAGGGCCGCGATCCGCGGGCGCAGGTCTGGTATTGTGGGCGGCCGGGTTCGCTGGAACACGAGCTGGTGCGCGCGCATGGCATCAGTTACAAATTCGTCTGCGCGGCGCCACCGGCATGCGGTCTCTGGTCGGCATTGCGCTGCGCGGTCATGATGCTGATCGGCTTCGTGCAAAGTGTTGTGCTGATCATCAAGTGCGCGCCGCAAGTGATCATTGGATTTGGCGGTTACACGGCCGTGCCGCCCTTGCTGGCCGGCCTTTTGTTACGGCGCCAGGTCGTCGTGCATGAAGCCAATGTGTTGCCCGGCAAAGCCGTGCGCTTGTTGGTGCGGGCCGGCGCGCAATTGGCCTACGGCCTCGCGCCGCGCGACCATGAACCGGCCCTGACGAAAGCCTGGCAACGCCTGCGCACACGCGCGACTTTCACCGGCAACCCTTTGCGGCAGGCCTTTCTGGAGGCGACCGCCGCCCACGGCCGCGCGCTCACCGGTTTCGCGCCCGACGCCGTCGTCCTGATGACCTTGGGCGGCAGTCAAGGCTCACGCATGCTGAATACCTGCGTGCCGGATATGGTGCGGCGGCTGCTGCCCGTGCTGCCGCATCTCCACGTGATACACATTACCGGCCTCGCCGATGCCGATCAGGTGCGCAAGGCCTATCAGACCTTGCACGTGCCGCAGTTTGTCGTCAGTTACAGCACCGCCATCGGCGCCTTGTTTCGCAGCGCCACGCTGGTGATCGCGCGGGCCGGCGCACTGACGGTCAGCGAGTTGTGCGTCTGCGGTGTGCCGGCCATTCTGGTCCCCTTTCCGCACGCCGCCGACAATCACCAGGAACACAATGCCCGCGTCCTCAGTGACGCCGGCGGCGCAATCTTGTTGCGCGAAGCCGGGCTGACACCCGCGCGCTTGGCGGAAACGGCCGGCGCATTGCTGGCCGCGCCGGCACGCCGCGCGGCCATGCGCGCCGCGCTCCAATCTCTGGCGGTGCCGGATGCCGCCCAACGGTTAGCCACGCTCCTTGAAACATGTCACGCGACCTCGTAACTGTTGATCTGCACGCCCTGCCGCAGCCCTGCGCCGGCCGCCGCTATTTCCTGTGCGGCCTCGGTGGCGCGGGCATGAATCCGCTGGCGCACGTGCTCGCCGCGCGGGGTGTCGCCGTCGCCGGCAGCGACGCCTGCGCCCAGAAATCAACCGCGATGCTGAGTGCGGCCGGCATTTCCTGCGCGCTCGGCCATGCGGCCGATCAGGTGCGCGGCGCGGATGTCTTTGTCTACAGCAGCGCCATCGCCGATGACAATCCCGAATTTCAGTATGCGCGCGACCATAACATTCCCTGTCTGCATCGCGCCCACGTCCTGGCCCAATTGGTCAACCACGCGCACGGCATCACCGTCGCCGGCACCCACGGCAAGACCACCACGACCGCGTTGATCGCGCTGATTCTCACCGAGGCCGGGCTTGATCCCACCGCTGTCGTCGGCGGCTTTGTGCCCGCGTTCAATGGCTACCACCGCCTTGGTCATGCTGATTGGTTCGTCGTCGAGACCGATGAAAGTGACGGCTCATTTCAATTGTTCGATTCGACGCTGGCCGTGTTGCTGAATATTGATGCCGACCATTTGGACTACTATCCCGACCTCGCAGCGATTGAAGCCGCGTGCGCCCGCTATGTTGCGCGCATCAAGCCCGGCGGCACCTTGGTCTACAACGCCGATGACGCGCACGCAACCGCTGTGGCCGCACGCGCGCCGCTGCATGTTGCCCGCCTGGCCTGCAGTTGCACCAGTCCGGCGTCCTTTCGCGCGCAGGTCGTGGCGCTGCAGCCATGGTCTTCAGAATTTTCGGTCAGCGAGGCAGGCGCAACCTATCCCGTCACCGTGGGCGTGCCCGGCCAGCACAATGTCAGCAATGCGTTGCAGGCGCTTGCCGCCGCGCGCAGCAGCGGCGCATCCGTTGCGGCAGTCCAGCGCGCCTGCGCCGCGTTTCACGGCGTCGAGCGCCGCTTTCAAATGCTGGGCACGTGCCAGGGCGCGACCATTGTGGATGACTATGCCCACCATCCGCGCGAGATCGAGGCGACCTTGCGCGCCGCCCGCGCACTCGGCCAGCCGCTGCTGGTGGTGTTCCAGCCGCATCGTTTCTCACGCACCCAAAAACTGCTGGATGAGTTTGTGTGTGTCCTCGGCGGCCTTGACCGGCTGATCTTGACCGATATTTTTGGCGCCAGCGAAACGCCCGGCACCGTCACCGGCGGCACTCTCTATGACCGCGTCCGGGCTGTCGCGCCGCACACCCAGTATGTCGCCGATATCGCCGCCGTGCCGGACGCCGTGCAGCGCGCGTGTCGGCCCGGCGACCTGGTCTTGTTCCTGGGCGCCGGCACCATTTCCGCCGCCGCGCATCAGCTCATTGCATCACCCGCCGCTGTGCACTAGGAGGACCCAGCCCATGGCCGTTGTACAACGTTTGGATATCAACCGCAGTGTGGCGCGCCGCCCGCGCGTGGTGAAGGCGCGCATTGCGCGGTTCTTCATCGGCCTCGCCGCAGTCCTGGTGCTGGGCTTGGTTGTGGCGGCCCTGGTCTGCGCCGGGCGCCTGGCCTTGACGCGCTTTCTGCATCATCCCGATTTTGTCATTCGCCACGTCTACGTTGTCTGTCATGGCGTGCGCACCGTGCCCGACCGTGAAATCGTGGCGCGTGCGCGCATCGTCTCGAACATGAACATTTATGCGACCTCGCTCGAACCAATGGCCCAGCGCCTGCGTCTACATCCCGATATTGCCGCCGTCGAAATCACCAAGCGCCATCCGGACGCCCTGGTCATCTCCTTCACCGAACGCGAGCCGGTGGCGCTGCTCAAGCAGGCCGGCGGCGGGCCCGACATTCCGGTTGACCGCGACGGTGTGATGCTCTCGGCGCGCAAGCTGCGTTACGCATCGCAGGTGCCGTGCTTGGAAGGCTTGACCGTGGTCAACTACCGGCCGGGCGTCGCGCTCGCGGATCTGCGCGTGCCAGTCGCCATGCGCTTTGTGGACACGCTCCGGCGCATGCAGCAGCAGATTTTTCTGGAGATCACCAGCATTCAGTTCGCCAACGCCAAGCACGTCACCTTAAAGTCCAAATACGTTGATGAAATCCGGCTGGGCGCCGAGTACTCGATCAACAACGTCGTGCGCCTGCTGAAAACCGTCGAAGTCCTGCGCGCCCAGCATCGCAATGCGCGCTGCATCGACCTGCGTTTCGCGGATGTTGTCGTCACCCCGTATTCCCTCTGATGAGGCGGCACGATGGCACGTGGTGAACTAATCGTGACTGCGCTGGACATCGGCACAACCCAGGTGCGCGCGGTGATCGCCCGCTGTCATCCGGAGCGCGGGCTGCACATCATCGGTGCGGCCGCCAAACCCGTCGAGGGCCTGCGCAAGAGTACTATCCAGGATGCCGGCGCCGTGGCCAACGTCATTCGCAGCACGATTGAAGACGCCGAGCAGGATGCCCATACCGAAGTCAAAGTCGTGCAGGTCGGCATTAGCGGCGGCCATCTGCACAGTCTCAACAGTGTCGCCGTCGTCAATCTCATCGAGGACGACACGATCGAGGAACGCCATATTCAAGAGGTGCTCGACAAAGCGCGCAGTAATGCCGGCGAAAAGGGCCGTGAAATTCTGCACACGATTCCGCTGGAGTACCGCCTCGATGGCCACGCCGGCATTCTCAATCCGCTGGGCATGCAGGCTGCGCGCGTCGAGTGCAATGTCCACCTCATCAGCGCCGACCGCACCATGATGGAAAACCACGCCCGGGTGGTCAATGATGCCGGCTTCAATGTCAGCGAGTTGTGTTTCACCGGCCTGGCCGACGGCCATTGCGCCTTGAGCGAGCAGGACAAAAAAGATGGTGTCCTGCTCGTTGATCTGGGCGGCGGCTCGACCGCCTATGTCGTCTACTGCAATAATACGGTGCATCACTCGAGCGTCTTTGCCGTCGGCGGCGAACATATCACCAACGATCTCGCCCTCGGCCTCAACCTGACCATGCCGCAGGCCGAGGAGCTGAAGTGCACCTATGCGCGCCTGCTGCGCTTTACCGGCGCGACCGAAGACCCGCATGCCATTCGCATCCCCACCAGCGATAAGAAAAACCGCACGGTCTTGCGCCAGGATGTTGATCTGATTATTGACTCGCGCATCGAGGAATTGCTGCAGTTCGTGCATGATGACATTCAACAGCGGCAACTGCGCCCGCTGTTGACGCGCGGCGTCGTCTTTGTCGGCGGCGGCACGCAGTTGCACCACTTCACTGAACGCGCCGAGAAACTCTTTGCGATGCCCGTCCGCGTCGCGGTGCCGCGCATTCTCGCGCCCAATGACGCGCATGCCGCCACGGATTTTTGGTCGGATCGGCATGAATTCCTGCACGATACCACGTTCACCACCGCGCTCGGCCTGGTGCGGCATGCCTTCATCTCGCACTTGCATGCCCATGCCAAACGGCCCGGTCTCTTTTCTCGCCTTTTTTCACTTTCGTAAGGATGGGGGTAGACAGTCATGCACAATGGCGCAATTCATATTCAAGTCGTCGGCGTGGGCGGCGGCGGCGGCAATGCGGTGCATCACATCGCCCAGCGCACGCAGAACGGCGTTGATTTTGTCTGCATCAACACGGATGCGCAGGCGCTCGCCACCATGCAGGTCACCCGCACGTTGCAGATCGGCGAGAAACTCACCCACGGCTATGGCTCGGGCGCGCGCCCGGAAATCGGACGCCAAGCGGCCGAAGAAGATTACCAACGCCTGTGCGAAATGCTGGCCACCACCGACCTGGTCTTCATTGCCGCCGGGCTGGGCGGCGGCACGGGCACCGGCGCCGCGCCCGTCATCGCCAAGGCCGCCAAGGAAATGGGCGCGCTCACCATCGCCGTCGTGACCAAGCCGTTCCAATTCGAAGGCGCGCACCGGGCCGAAATTGCCAACACGGGCCTGCTCGAATTGCGCCAGTCCGTCGATGCCGTCATGTGCATTCCGAACGATCGCATCACGCGCTTGATTGGCGATCAGACCCCCATTGGCGATGCCTTTCGCCTCACCGACGACGTGCTCCATCACGCCGTCACGGCGATGAGCGACCTGATTGCGCGCGTCGGTATCATCAATATTGACTACGGCGATATTGCCACCGTCATGCGCGAACAAGGCGACGCCATGGTCGGCTTCGGCGAGGCCAGCGGCGAGATGCCCGCCTGCAAAGCAGTGCGCTATGCCATGGCGTCGCCCCTGCTGGAACGCACGGATGTCGTCGGCGCCAAACGCGTCTTGCTGGCTATCAGCGGCGGGCGCGACTTGACCATGAAGGATGTGCAGGAGGCCGTCCAGTCGGTCCACAACGAAATCCGCGCTGAAGCGCATGTCATCTTCGGCGTCAATATCCTTGAGGAGTTGCACGAAACGGTGCGCGTGACCTTGATCGCCACCGGCTTGGCCGACCAGAAAAAAGCGGAACCGGTCAAACCGCGCATGGTCACCTCGGGCATCACCACCCAATCGTCATTTGATTTCTTTCCCGCTGACAGCGGCCGCTTTGCGAATATGCAGCCGACCTTGATTAACAACGTCAATTATGACCGCCCCACCTTTATGCGCTGGGGCCGCAAACTCTTATCTGACGCGGCATAGTGCGGCGCCCCGGGCCGCTGAGTGAGTAAACTCCCGTGCCAGCAGCTGACGGTCCACCCTCCCGGGCCGTCAGTTTTTTTATCTGCTGCTTGCACTTCCGGAATGAACATGCCCAATCGTCTTCCTCGCCAGCTTGGCGCTGTTTCTTACGCGCGTCGCCACGGTTACGTTCACGTGATACCTCGCGGGCTCGCGCAAGTCACGCGGTACTGTGGCCGCGGGCGTTGACTGCGGCCGATCCTGCCGCCCGCAGCGCGGCGGCTGCAATAGATATCGCCCTCTGCGCGGCCGGCTATGCGGCTTGTCCCCGCCCGCGGCAAATGCTACAATGATACACACAATAAGGACATGCATGGTTGCCGCCGCCGATCCAATGACCACCCCGCAGCAAGCCGCGCGCGAACGCGTGACGGTCGTGATTCCCGCACGCAATGAAGCGCAGAATTTGGCGGCCGTGTTGCCGCGCGTCGTCGAGGTGTGCACCGATATCCTGGTCGTTGACGGCGCATCGCATGACGACACTGCGGCCGTGGCGCGGCAGCACGGCGCGCGCGTCATCAGCGATGGCGGCCGCGGCAAAGGCCTGGCGCTGCGCGCCGCGCTGCCGCATATCACGCGCGAGATCACCGTCTTCATGGATGCCGATGGGTCGCACGACGCGCGCATGATTCCCGCCTTGATTTCACCGATCATGCACGGCACGGCGGATCACGTCACCGGCTCGCGCCTGTTGGGCGGCTCGAGCGAGCTGCATGGCGGTTTCGACGAATTCGTGCGCCTGGCCGGCAGCGCCTTCGCCATGGCGTGCATCAATTACCGTTGCCATACGCGCCTGAGCGATTCACAGAACGGCTTTCGCGCGTTGCGCAGCGACGTGCTGCGCCAGCTCAACCTGACGGATCGCGGCACCACCATCGAGCAGGAAATGATCATCAAGACGCTGCGCGGCGGATGGCGCATGGCGGAAGTGCCCACCCACGAGTTTCGCCGCTTGCACGGCACGTCGTGCATTCGCGTCAGCCGCGCTTGGTTCTGGTATTTGCATTCCTTGTTCAAACATCTCTTCTTCAGTCGCGCCGTAAGACGTGACGGCTCCAGCAGCATATGACCACGCCACATTCTGCAAATCCCCCTTTTATAAAGCGGGTTGGGCGGGAGTACTGTTGCTGCCGTCCCCCTTTTCCCGCCAACGGCGGGAGGGGCGGGCGCAGCAGCGCCGGGGGTCGCAGCCATCCCCCTTTGGAAAAGGGGGTTGGGGGATTTCTTGCATCGCGGCTGCGGCACCACACGCCCAATCTGCATCTTCGCCCCACCAGCAGGCGCAGTGGGATTTTCCAAGCCCTGGATACTTAGTGTTTTTTTTCACGCAAAACCCGGAAGAGCCTTGCTTAAGAGGCGCGGGGGATTCCGCTGTTGCTGCCGCCGCCTTTTTCTGTAAAATCCCTCCCCCCGCCAAGCCGGGGTACTTCCTTTAGCAAAGGGAGATTGCAGCACCCCTCGGCCCTGCCTACAATGTAGAATAACAAGTTCGGTGACATCGAATACCAGGCGCCCATCCGTTTGCGCTGAGAGTATTATAATGCTAAAATGTCTGTGTGAAGAAGAAGGTTTACATCGAAACGACCGTGGTGAGTTATCTGACAGCGCGGCCAAGCGCTGATCCAGTGATTGCCGGGCATCAAGAAGCCACACGGGCATTCTGGAGCCGACGCAACGAGTTCGGCTTGTTCATTTCCGATCTGGTTCTCCAAGAGGCCGGGCGAGGGGATCCGGACGTGGCTAAGGCTCGCCTTGATGTCTTGGTGTCCCTGCCGATGCTGGACATCAACGATGAAGTGCAGGTGCTGGCCAAGTCACTGATCAAGGCGAAAGCCGTGCCACGCGAATCCCAGGAAGATGCACTGCACATTGCCGTGGCCACAATCAACGGACTCGACTGCATTGTAACGTGGAACTTTGCGCATATTAATAATCCGTTCACGCGGATGAGAATTCGCCACGCGCTTGAGGCCGCAGGCCATGTGGCGCCCGAAATGTGTTCACCAGATGAATTGCTGGGAGGCCAGTCATGAAAGACCCGATTGTGGAAGAGGTGCGCCGCCATCGCCGCGAACATGCGCAGCGTTTCAATAACAACCTGGATGCGATTTGCGAGGATCTGCGCAGACACCAGGCGTCTTCTGGCCATCCAATAGTACGCTTGAAACCACGAAGGATTGCGCCGAACAAACGCATGCAGCGGATCACGCATGGCGTGACCGCTGATGCGTGACGTTCCGCGCATGGCTGGAGCTGCTTCCGCGCCGCGCATCAGCTTCTGCAAGGTGGGAGCGATTGTCATGTCGCGATTTGTTGGCGCAAGAACTGCATTCGCCGGATGGTATCTCCACCGCATGGCGGGATGCAGCAGTATCTGCAACTGCAAACTGAAAGCTGAAAACCGAACACTGAAACCTGAAACCTTCTCCAGCATGGCCGCCTGAGATGCATGTGCTGCTGATCAATCCGCCCGCTGCTGCGGCGCATGTGCGCGAAGGGCGCTGCACGCAAGCCACGCACCTGTGGGGCACGGCCTGGCCACCGCTGACCCTGGCTTACTGCGCCGCCGTGCTGCATGACGCCGGCCATACCGCATGCCTGCTCGACGGCGCGGTGCAGCGGCTGACCGATGACGTGGTGCGCCGCGCGGCTGCGGCGGCACAGGTCGCGGTTGTTGCCGTCGGCAATGACACCGGCGTCGGCGATTGCGCGTTCGCAGCCATGCTGAAATCCATCAATCCGGCCCTGACCGTCATCCTGATTGGCACGTACGCGGCCGCCTGCGTGACGCAGATTTTCGCAGACTATACCGGTATCGCCGCGATTGTCGTCGGCGAGCCGGAATACAGTCTGCGCGACTGCGTCGCGGCGTGCGCAGTGGGTGCTCCCCTGCCGGGCATCCCCGGCGTGATGACGCCCGCTGCCAGTCTCATCACGCGACCTTTTATTGAACCGCTTGACGCCTTGCCGTTCCCGCGCTGGGAGTGCATTGACACGCAGCGCTACCGCCTTCCCCTGCTGCGCCGGCGTTTGTTGCTGGTCGCGCCGATGCGCGGCTGCCCCTATCCCTGCACGTTTTGCACAACCCAACAATATTACGGTACGCGCGTGCGCACCCGCAGCGTCGCATCGGTGATTGCGGAACTGGAACGCAATGTGCGCGATTTTGGCGTGCGCGATTTCCTGTTCTGGGCCGAGACACTGACGGGCAATCGGCCGTTCGTCATGGCCCTGTGCGAAGAGCTGCAACGCCGCGCGCTGCGCATGCGCTGGTCGGCCGCCAGCCGCGTGGACACGGTTGATGCCGAGATGCTGCGCGCCATGCGCGCCGCCGGCTGCCGCATGCTGTCGTTCGGCATCGAGTCGCTCTCGCAGGACGTGCTGGATCAATGCGGCAAACGCATGTGCGTCGAAGAGATCGCACCGGCGATTCACATGGCGCGCGCCGCTGGCTTGTGGACGGTCGGGCACTTTATTATCGGCCTGCCGGGCGACACGCCCGAGCGCGCGCGCGCAACGGTGACGGGCGCTACCCGCCTGCCGCTTGACTTTGCGCAGTTCTATGCCGCCGCCGCGTTCGCCGGCAGTCGCCTGCAGCAAGCGCTCGGCCCGGTCGCTCGCGCCGGTGCATCCCAAGCTGACTTTCAACATCTGCCTGAAGAACTGCGAGGTATTGCCCGCGGCGCAGCGCGCCATTTCTACGGCACACCCCGCCGCTTGCTTTACTGGTCACAGCATCTGTGGCTTTGATGTTTCATGAGCATTAGCGCGCCATATATTCTGGGTATTTGGGATGGCCACGACGCTGGTGCGGCAGTGCTCCACGATGGGCGCATTCTCGCGGCGGTCAATGAAGAACGCCTGACACGGCGCAAACTTGAGATCGGTTTTCCGCGGCAGTCCGTGGCGTGCTGCCTTGACGTGGCCGGTGTGCGCGCAGACGACATTGCCGGTGTTGCGCTGTCGACCTGGGATGTCGCCAAAACACTTACCCGCTTCGCGCCGGTATTGCGCAACCAGTATTATGCGCTGCGCCGCCGGCGCATGCCGCCAACCATGTTCTCGCGCCTCAAGAAGTACAGCAAATACTTGCTGACACTGGTGCCAGGCGGTGCGGCGACGCGCGCGCTGGGTGCCTGCCTCGTGCGGCGCGACTTGCGCGCCTGTGGCGTGGCCGCGCCGTTGCACTGGCTCGCGCACCACGAGGCGCACGCCGCCGCCGCCGCGCTCTGCTCCGGTTTCGTTGAGGCGACGGTGCTGACACTCGACGGCATTGGCGACAGCATCTCCGGTTCGGTCAGCGTCTGGCGCGCGCCACGTCTCGAGCACATAGCAAACATGCGCGGGCGCGACTCGCTCGGCATTTTCTTCGAGCACGTCACGAATTTGATGAACATGCGCGAGCTTGAGGACGAGGGCAAAGTCATGGCCTTGGCGAATTACGCCCTGCCGGTGCCGGATGCGCACAATCCAATGCTGACATGGTTCTCGTGCGACGATCTGACGGTGCGCTGCCGTTTTGGGCCGCTGCGCCTGCATCATGCGCTCGCCCAGCTTTTGTACCAAGTGCCGTCGGAGCAATTCGCCTTCATGGCCCAGCGCACGCTCGAAGTGTTCGTCACGCGCCTGGTGCGCAACGCCGTGGCGCACACGGGCATTCCCGCTGTCTGCCTCGCCGGCGGTGTGGCCTCGAATGTCAAAGTGAACATGCTGGTGCGCGAACTCGACTGCGTGCGCGACGTGTTCGTGTTTCCGCACATGGGCGACGGCGGTCTGGCGGTCGGCGCCGCGCTGGCGCTAGGAAATCGCCTGTATCAATGGCCCGGCGCCGCGCTTGACGATGTGTTTCTGGGACCGGAATGTGCCGACGGCAAAATGGCAGAGGCTCTTGCGGCGGCCCACTGCGAGTATGCGCGCATGGAAGCGCCGTGGGAAATCGCCGCGGACGCATTGGCGCACGGCGAGACGGTCTTGTGGTTTGACGGCCGGATGGAATTCGGCCCGCGCGCACTCGGCCATCGCAGCATTCTCACGCGCGCCGACGACCCGGCCTTGCGCGACCGGCTCAATTTGCAGTTAAAGCAGCGCGTCTGGTATCAGCCCTTCTGCCCGTCCATTCTGGCTGCGGATGCACCGCGCTTGCTGGAAAACTACCGCGGCCCCAATCGCTTCATGACCGAAGCCTATCGCACAACCACCGAAGGTCGTCACGTGCTGGTCGCGGCAATCAGCATTGACGGCACTTGCCGGCCGCAGATTGTTGACGTGCGCGACGGCGCGTATGCCAAGCTGCTGCAGGCCGTCCGCGCGCGGATCGGCGTCGGCGCGGTCTTGAACACCAGCATGAACATTCACGGTGATCCAATGGTCAACACGCCGGCCGAGGCCGTTGATGTTTTTTTGCGCTCCGGCGCGGACATGCTGGTGCTGGGCCCGTTCGTCGCCCGCGCCAGGCACCTAAGAAATGATGAATGATGAATGATGAATGATGAGTGTCAGGCATGAAGCATGCAAAACTTGATATGTTTATTGTTCTGCATTAATACTAATGAGTGCACTTTCTACATTGCAGCATTCTTGTAGCAGCCCGCGGTGAGGGCGGGGGCTGGTCTGCCGTGGTCAACGCCCACGGCTACAATTACTGCAGATCGCGGCGTTGCTTCTGAAACTGCCTGAATCTGAACCACCAATACAAGTGCCAGATGCCCAAGCCAGAACATGATGGCAAAGAAACCGTGCAGAATCAGCGACCATGGTTGTGTAAACCATATCAACACCGGCGCCAGCACACAGAACACAATGCCGTTTGACGCCAAGTAGGTCACCGGTGAATTTTGTTGGTCCGCGATGCCCTCGCGATAGCTTTGCCACGCCGCCGCAAAGCGCCAGGCAAAGAAGAAATAAAGCGGCAGGCCCAGTACAATCAATATAATTGTATCCACTTACCCATCCTGACTAGTTACTAATGAGAGCGCTTTCTACTTTGCATCGTCCTTGTAGCCGCTCGCGGTGAGGGCGGCTTCTGCAGCCGCGGTCAGCGCCCGCGGCCACAACTGGCATGACAACAAGCACGTGCTTTCATTAGTAAGCCGGCGCAGCCACGACTCACTCCTCGATCTCCATGTCCTGAAACGAGAGCGGGTCGTCGATGGGCTCGACATGCGTGGTGACCGTGACGCCGGCGAGCGCTTTGCGAATGTCCGCCGCGATCTTTTCCGCCAGATGATGACCGCGGTGGGTCGTCCAGCGGCCGGGCACCAGGATGTGGACCGAGACAAAGCGGCGGCCGGCGGCCTGGCGCGTCCGCAGCGCATGATGGCGGATGCCGTGCTCCTGGTTATAGCGTTCGAGAATCTGCACGATGCGGTGCTCTTCCTGCGGCGGCAAGGCGGTGTCCATAAAGCCCAAGGCTGAACGCTGTATGAGCCGAAATCCGGTCCAGGTAATATTGACGGCGACGGCGAGGGCGAGCAGCGGGTCCAACAGCTGCCAGCCGGTCAGCGCCACGATGCCGATGCCGCCGATGACGCCGGCCGACGTCCAGACATCGGTCATGAGATGGCGCGCATCGGCTTCGAGTGTGATCGAGTCGTGGCGCTTGCCGACGCGCAGCAGCACCCACGCCACGCCCAAATTGATCAATGCCGCCACGGCTGAGACCACCAGCCCGGCGCCCACTTGTTCGAGTGGCTGCGGCGCGAGGATGCGCTGCACCGCCGCCAGCGCAATGCTCACGGCCGCCAGCAGAATCAGGACGCCTTCGGCGCCGCTGGCAAAGTACTCGGCCTTGCTATGGCCGTAGTGATGCTCGCGGTCGGGTGGCCGGGCGGCAATGATGAGCATGGTCAAGGCAATGGTCGCACCCAGCAAATTCACCAGCGACTCGACCGCGTCGGACAAGAGGCCAATTGAATTGGTCAGCAGATAGGCGCCGCTCTTGAGTGCGATGGTAACAATAGCCGCGGCAATCGAGAGCCACGCATAGCGTGTGAGTGAAGAACGGTTCATGGGTGCAGCAAATTGCTCGTTATAGCGCCAAAATTACGTGAATGAGAGAGAATAGCAGAATTGACATGCCGTGTCAATGCCCCTCTAATTCCCCTCTCTGATTTTTTCGTGGCGAAACCCAGATCCGCTGGTGCGTATGCTTTGTTGCCGCACATGCCGATAGACACGGACACGAGGCATTGACTTTCGCGCGCGGCGGGTGGGTGCAGCGATGCCCCAAGGGGGTAAGCGCGCGCTGCCAACGCAGCGCTGGTCTCGGCATGCACCGCTGGATCTGAACCAAAGAATTAGTTTGACAAGGTTTTGCGAGGTGCCTATAATACATACACTATGAATGACGGTGCAATAAACGACGGGACATCGAACGCATGAAACGAACCACATGGCTGGTGGTCTCCGGCATGATCACGTGCGGCATCGCCGCCGGCGCGGCAGTGCTCGTGTGCCTGCGTGCGAGCGCGGTGCCCAACGACACATTGCGCGCCATCTTGATGCGCTGGATGCCGGTCACGTTGGACGTCATCTTTGTCCTGCTGGTGTGCGCCGGGATTGTTTGCGCCCGTGATCTCTGGCGGGCGTGGCGCGCGCTACCACGCGCCACCCGCACATGGCTGTTGCTGCTCGCACTCGCCGCCGGCTTGCTCAGCGCCTTCGTCGCGCCGCGCACCAATCGGCTGTATTTCGATGAACACATTTATCAGAACATTGCGCAGACGATGGCGCTGGCGGGCCGCGCCGCCTTTTGCAATGAAGGCCAGTTTATTTATGATGAATATCACCCGCACCGTCTGGAGTACAACAAACAGCCCTACGGCTACCCGCATTTGCTGAGCGTGGTGTATCGCGCAGCAGGTGTGCGCGAAGCGTGGGCGCAGGTGCTGAACAATGTCTGCGCCATGGTTGCGGTGCTGCTCTGCTTCGGCTTGGCCCGCCAATTGACGGGCAGTGCGCGCGCCGGCCTTCTGGCCGCAGCCTGCCTGTTGATTCTGCCGGAGCAATTGCTCTGGTGCAACACCGCCGCCACCGAGCCGAGCACGGCGTGCGTGGCCGGCTTGGCCATGCTGGCCGGCTTGTGGTATTGCGCCCGGCCAAACGCGGCGCGCCTTGTGTTTGCGGTGCTCTGCCTGGCGTATGCCATGTACTTTCGCCCGGAAGCCGTGTTGTTGGCGCCGCTCTTCTTTCTGCTAATCCTGGTGGTCGCGCCACGGCAGTTTGCCCAGCCGGCGCTGTGGTTTGCCGCCGCCGCGCTGGTCATCTTGATCACGCCGCAGCTGCTGCACATCCTCGCCGTGCGGCATGAGCCGTGGGGCAGCACCGGCGCAAAATTCACGCCCGCCGTCGTCTGGCATAATGTGAGCACCAACGGCTGGTTCTATTTGGTCAACGTGCGTTTCCCGTTGTTCGTCACCATGGGCGCAGCCCTCAGTGTGTTGACGCTGTGGCGGCGGCCGGCGACGCTGGTGGTGCTGGCCTGGGCGCTGGTAATGTGGGGCGTGTTTCTGGCGTTTTATGCCGGCAGTTATGCGTATGGTGTTGACGTGCGCTTTGCGCTGCTATCCTTCATCCCGTTGGTCGTCTTGGCGGGCGTCGGTTTTGACTGGTTGTGCGGCCTGCGGCCGTGGCCGTGGTTGACGGCCTGCGTCGTAGCCCTGCTCGTGCTGAATGGCATCCAGTTGCTGCCGCGCGTGCGGCGCGTCTCACAGGAGTCATGGGCGGCACGGTTTGATGTGCGCTACGCGCGCGAGTTTGCGCGGCTGGTGCCGCCGCATGCCTTGATCCTGACCCACAACCCGAATATGTTTCTGCTGTGGGGCCACAGCGCCGCGCAGGTGTCGCTCTTCAGCGAGCAGCGTCAGTATTTTGCGAATGTGCTGCTGCCGCGCTATCCGGGCGGCATCTATTTGCACTGGGGTTTTTGGTGCAACACGCCCGACCGGCAGCAGCAGTTATTCGGTGAGATGCTGACCAATTACATCGGCTGGGCCTGGGTGGCCGAGCGGCACGAGCAAGACTATGTCTATGCGCTGTTGCGGCTGACCAACCTGCCGCCGCTGGCGGCCGCAACGCCGGTGCCGCCGACGCCGCGCCGCGTGCGCATCCACGAAGTCGAGCTGCGGCACCGCGACTTCCCGCCCACGGACCAGCGTTGAATTCCAGAGAATCGTGAAAAAGTTGCATCACTCATTGTTATATGCTATACTTGGGTAACTGATGCGGTACTCAGCAATGAGCACACGTTAATTTACCGAGGGTTCCGCCATGGCTACGCGCATAGTTCAAATTGCATGTTCCTTAATGGTGCTGTGTGCATGGTCTGTGTGCGGCGTCACCAACGCGGCTGACCGAACCGAGCGGGTCGCGCAACCAGCACTCCTGATGACCCCGACTTTGGTGGTGCAGCCGCGCAGCGCGGTCGAGCCCTATATTCGTCAGGTGGGCAGTGTTAAGATTGCGTGCAAGCGTTTGACCGCCCAGAGCGGGTGGAAAGCCGGCGACAAACTGGCGCTGGAAGTATTCCCGTCGGTCATCTACACCGTCACGGTCGAGCAGGTCAGCGTTGATATGAACAACACGCTCTCGCTGATCGGCAAAGTACAGGGCGAGGAATTCAGTTCGTTTGTGCTTGCCGCCGACGGCGGCAATGTCATTGTGCGCTTTCAGGATTATGCCACGGCCGCACTGTTCACCATCGTTCGCAACGCGAGCGATGCCGTCGGCACCGTCACCGAAATGGATATGAGCAAGATGCCGGCGGTGACCGATCTGCCGGCGCGCATTGTCGCGCCGCCGAACCCATCACAACAGTGACCTTGAGGAATTGACATGAACACCTTGGTATCATGGGCGCGTCTGCGCCGCCGTGTGATAGTGACTGTGTGCGCCATGCTGGCGGCCGCAGCCGTTGCGCAGGCCGCCACCGTCAAAGTCTTGATCGTGTATGACACGACCGGCAAAACCTACGCGCAAAGCAACGGCGGGGTCAACACCTTTTCGGCCTCGATCATTTCATTGCTGACGCAGGCCGCCAACAACAATAGCGGCGCCAATTTGACGTTTCAGCTTGCCTATGCGGGCGAGACCTCGTATACCTACAATGGCAATTTCAGCACGGCGTTGAGCGACTTGAGTTCCGGCAACGGCGGGTTGAGCGTCGTGCCCGGCTGGCGCAACACGTATGCCGCCGATCTGGTCACCATGATTGTGGACATCGGCTCGTCATCGGGCGTCATTGGCCTAGGTAACCTGCTGATCACCGTCGGCGGCAATGCCAATGCCGCGTTTACGGTCTGCAATGCGCGCAATGTCAACACACACGTCGTCACCCATGAAATCGGCCACAATTTCGGGTGTGGTCATAGCAAGTCACAGAGCACCCAACCGGGGCCCAATTCGTATCTCAATTCGTATTCCGCCGGCTGGTATTTCACCGGCAACAACGGCACGAAGTATCACACGATCATGGCCTACAACTATGAACAGGGTGTGTTCTATCAGCCGTGCAATATGTTTTCCACGCCGCTCAAAACGTACCAAGGCGTTACCGCCGGCAGCGCCGCGGACGGCGACAACACCCGCAACCTTGGGTATACCATGGGCTGGGTCGCGGCCTACCGCGGGAGCACACCGACCACGACTCCCACCACCGCGCCGACCACCGCGCCCACCACCGCGCCCACCACCTCGCCGACCACGTCACCCACCACCTCGCCAACAACGTCACCCACCACCTCGCCAACAACGTCACCCACCACCTCGCCAACAACCAGCGCCGGTAGTTGGGTGCGGCTGTATCGCACGGGCCTCTGCAAAACACGCGTGAAGACACAATGCGAGAACGGCCGCTTCGACATGAGCTGGGCCACTATTTGTGCCTGGTACGCAGCCGGTTATCGCTATTTCATTGCCTACGACGCCACGACCGGCTGGTATATCTACGCGCCGCTGACCATGCGCAAGGCCTCGTGTTCGAGCAAGTTGGGCGTGATCCCGACCGGCAAGAAGCGGCCGGTCATCGTTTTCAAAGTGCGCGTCAACAAGAAGTCAAAATACATGGTCTGGAAGAACCGCGGCTGGGCGACCAATACCGACTTCACTCGTTCGCAGTACTATCTCGCTAAGTAAGACCGGCCTCTTCTAACACCGGCGCTACAAGAAAGCGCCACGAACTCCTTTTGCGTGTTGGTGGTATTGTGGCTGCGCCCGGCGGCGGCGGCGTTGGCACGCGCGGCACCGAACCATACTTGAACAACGGCATCATGACGGGCTTCAACATTATTCTCTGCGCGGCAATCGGTGGTCCGCAGGGCAACCTTGCGAGTTCGCGTTTATAAGGCACCGCAAGGCCACATGAACGCAAGGGTGGCGCGGTGCGAAACGTGCGTGGACGTATGTGTTCTGTTACACTCATAGCCGTATACTTTCGCGCCCTGTTCTCGGCGCTCGGCTAATTTTGTCTTACATTAGTGGCGACGATGACCATGGTAAGCAACGAGGATCATTCATGAATCTGCGCGGTCTAGTTCTGGTTGTGATCTGTCTTGGCATCGCAAATGCCGCGGCTGCGCACGAAATTCTCTGGGGTGATTTGCATGCCCACAGCACCTATTCCTACGACGCCGTGCAGTACGAGCACTGCACCCTCATCCCGGCACAAGCACTGAGCACCTGCCTCGCACGCGTGGATTTTGTGGCGCTCACCGACCATGCCGAAAACGGCGCACCCGGCTATTGCACCGGCGAGAAATGGACAAATACTATGCTGCAGGAAATTGCGTTTCAGGCGGCGTATAGTAATGTGATTGTCTTCCCTGCCTTCGAATACACCAAGACCGCGCCGCCGTACCCCGACGGCAACGGGCACAAGTGTATCATCTGCCGCGATTGCGGGCACGTGCCGCCGCGCGGTTACGGCCAGGATGTGTATGTCAGCCCCGTGGATCTGTGGACCTATCTGGATGGCACGGCCGCGTCTGGTAATTATTTCTCGATTCCGCACCACACCGCCAAAGGCAGCGACATTGATTATCCCGGCATCGACATGTCCACCGACTGGAATCCAGGCTATGTCCGCGCCGACATTCAACAATTGGTGGAGATTTATTCGCGCCACGGCAATTCAGAAATGAGCGGTTGCGAAGAACCGGTCAATGATTTTCAACCCGAACGTTCGGTGGCCGGCGCGCTGGACCGTTGGTTATTACCGGCCCACAATCCGGCGTACAAACTTGGTATTCTCGGCTCGACTGACACTCACAATGGCAGGCCGGGCGACACCATTGAAACGACCAATAATGTGCAGCCGCGCCTTGGGCCGTACACGGGTGGCCTGACGGCGGTGCTGGCCACCAATCGCAGCCGCAGCGCCATTTGGCAGGCCCTGCAGGCCAGACATTGCTACGCCACGAGCGGCGCACGCATCATCCTGGCGTTCAGCGCCACCCTCGGCGACCAAACCGGCAGCATGGGTGACACGCTGTATCACGAAGCCGACCTGAATCCCGGCAATGCCGCTACGGTCGCCTTGCAGGTCAGTGCCATTGCGGAGCACCCGACGCAGCGCATCGCCCGCGTGCAATTGTTCAAACAGCGCACCTGTATTCTCGATCTGGCCACCAACGCGGTGGGAAGCCTGACTCTTGCCACCATCGATCTCCTGACCAATAATTATGGGTACTACCGCGTGAAAGTATGGCAACAGGCCACCACCATCACCACCAATTGTCCTTTCGAGCGCGCCTGGTCATCGCCGATCTGGATCGAGCCCGGCATGGTGCCCGAGCCGTTCTGCGTCGGCATGGCGGCGGGCGGGCTGATGCTCCTGTACCGGCGCGCGCAGGGCACAGCACAAAAAGCGCCATAACGATCAAGTGTTTGTGTCGGTATCCTGCCATCGTTGCTGTCTGTATTCGACATTTTATGGCGTTTTTGGTACTGTTGGCGCATGTGATGAAGTAGATGTTATCTGGAGAGACAACCTACAACACATAGCAAGCCAAGGAGGGCGCCCGTGAAAATCAAAATCAATGCCAACCGTTGTGCCGTCAAGCATTCCGCAATTGCGTTTGGTGCACGTCGTTTTCGTGGCGTGCTGGCCTGGATGCTACTGGCCGGCAGCACCTGCGCGGGTGCGACAACCTACTACGTCAGCAACGCCACCGGTAATGACGCCAGCAATGGTTTGTCGTGGGCCACGGCCAAGAAGACGATTCAGCCCGCAATTAACCTGTGCGGCGCCGGCGACACGGTGCTGGTCAGTAACGGCGTGTTCATATTGAACGCGTCGTTGTCCGTGCCGAGCCGCGTGCGCTTGACCAGCCTCGCCGGTCCGGCCGGTACCATTGTCAACGGCAACGCTCCCGCCGTGACCAATCGCTGTTTGCGCGTGCCCGGCAGTTATGCAGGCGCGCTGATCGAGGGCTTCACCTTCACCAACGGCAGCACCGACAACGAAAGTGGTGGGGGGATCTTTCTCGAAGGCGTCGCGACGGTGAGCAATTGCTTGATCCGCGGCAACAGCGCCGTCAACGGCGCCGGCATTGCCTGCTCTTCCACCAGCGTGATTATGCATTGCGTCATCACGGCCAACCGTGCCAGCAGCGCTGGCGGCGGCATCTACCTGTACCGCGCCGGCACAGTGCGTAATTGCCTGGTTGCCGGCAACAGCGCCTCTGCCAGCGCGATCTTTTGCGAAAATGGCGGCTATGTGCGCGACTGCGTGATCAGCAATAACACGGCCTCGAACTATGCCGGCGTGCGCATGCGCTACACCGGCGGCTTGATCGAAGCGTGCACCATCATCAGCAACACGGCCGCGGGCCCCGGCGGTGGTCTGGGCATTGATGCCGGCAGCACGGCCTTGTGCTGCGTCGTGACGCTCAACGCCACCACGGCTCCCAATGCTGATTTCGGCGGCGTCCATTGCGAAGGATTGCTCCGCTCCAGTCTGATCACGCGCAATCGCGCGTACGACTGGGCGGGCGGGCTGTACGTCGGCCCGGCCGGCGTGGCTGAGAACTGCACCATCAGCAGCAACACAGCGGGCGCCGCGTACGGCGGCGCACTCTACGCCGGCGTCCTGCGCAATGCGATTGTCTATGGCAACAGCGCACCCGTCATACCCAACACCGCGTCCAGCGGCAGCAACATGCTGTGCCAGTTCACCTGCACGCTGCCGCTGCAACCGGGCGACGGCAACATCACCAACGACGCTGGTTTTGTCAACCGTGCGCTAGGCGACTACCATCTCAACACGGACTCGCCCTGCATCAACACGGGCACCAACCTTGCGTGGATGGCTGCTGCCAGCGACCTTGACGGCAATCCGCGCAGCATCGGCGGGTTTGTCGATATGGGCTGCTATGAAACGCTGCCGGAACCGGCATGCGCGCTGCTGCTGTTGCTCGGCCTCGTCGGCCTCGTCCGACTTGTCTGACCTGTCCGACTTGTCCGACCTGCGCATGTCATGCGCCTTCTTTGGTGCTGCGGGCAATGACCACGCGGCTGATGCGTTTGCGCGTTGCGCGCGTCACCGTCAGCGTCAGGGTCTGATACGTGAACGACTCCCCCACCACCGGAATGCGCCCGGCCAGCTTCAGCAGCAAACCGGCCACCGTGTCGTAGCCGTCCTTGTCAAACGCGATGCCGAAGCGTTCGCTGACTTGATCCACATCCAGGCGCCCATCGCACTCAAGCGCGCCATGATGTTCACTCATGCGCGGCTTGGTCTCGTCGCGATCCGTCGCCAAGACCCCGACGATTTCCTCGATCAGGTCGCGCATGGTAATCATGCCGGTCACCCCGCCATATTCGTCAACCACCAGCACCAACGGCACGCGTTGCGCCTGCAACTCATGCAGCATCTGGCCCACCGGCTTGATCTCCGGCATAAACGGCACCGAGCGATCAACATACGCGGCCACCGTGGTGTGCAGGTGCTCTTCACCATCCAGTTGCCGCGCTGCATCCAGCAGATCAAGAACATGCAGCACCCCGACAATATTGTCGAGCCGGCCTTCGTAGACCGGGAACTGCGTGTGCGGCTGTTGCTCCGCCAGTGTCAGCGCGTCACGCACGCTGGTCGTCAACGGCAGGCAGACCAATTCGACCAGCGGCATCATGGCCGACGCCAGTGTGCGCTCATTCAGTTCGAAGACGCGCCGGATCATGGTGTGTTCGGGCTTGCCGATCACCCCTTGTTCGGCACTCAAATCGGCCAATGTGCGCACTTCTTCACGAGTGACGGAAATGGTTTGCGGCCGTTCCTTGATGCCCGCCAGGCGCAGGGCCGCGCGTGAAAGAAACGCCGCCGAACTGACCAACGGCGCCATCAGTCTCTGGGCAAACGCAAGTGGCAGGGCCGCACGCAACGTGAAGCGCAGGGCATTGCCGCGTCCCAGTGATTTCGGCAGCAGCTCCGCGCACACCAATATTATCGGCGTCATGATGATGGTCGTGATAATGCTGTCCCAGCGATCGGGCGCCCACGCCGCGACGACCACGGACGCCATGCTGGTTGCCGTCACATACATGAGGTTCGTGCCGACCAGGGTGGTTGCCAGCAGGCGTGCCGGGTCATCCAACAAACGCTGGGCCGCACGCGCGCGCGGCTCGCCGTGCTGGGCGCGACTGTGCAACAGCGGCTTTGGCGCCGAGACAAAGGCCGTTTCCGAGCCGGAAAAGAAGCCGCCCAGCAGCACGCACAGCAGCACGCACAGGATCAAGACCCAGATCATGCGGCGTGCTCCGGCGTGCGCGTATGAAGCAAGACCAGGTCAAGCCGATGACCGGTCATTTGCACGACCGTGAAATCAACCAGCGCATCATGGATGATCTGGCCCTGATGGGGTACCACACCGGCGACCCGCGTGACATACCCGGCAATCGTGTCATCCTCTTCATCACCTAACTGAAAGCCGCATTCCCAATTTAGTTGTTCGAGACGATAACAGCCCGAGACCAGAATATCGCCATTCGGGCGCGTTTGCAGAAAGGTGCGGCGCGGCGTGCAGCCGACCATGCCGCCCAGCAAGGAATCGAAGATATTGTCGCGCGTAATCATGCCGGCGGTCCCGCCATATTCATCCAGCACAATCGCCAGGTGTTCGCCGCGCGCGCGCAAATCCGTGAGCAGTGCGGCAATGACGCGGGTTTCCGGCGCCAGGAGTGGTGCGGTCATCAACGCCCGCGCCGGCGCCGGCTGGATGTCCGGCAGCGTCGTCCAGATGTCCCGCAGCGTCATATCCGGGCGCACGTGCGCGCGCCAGACCGGCAACACTTTTAGATTCAGAATTGCCCAGACATGATCAATCGTGCCCTGATAGACCGGCACCCGCGGATGGTGTGTCCGCCGCGCGAGCGCAATCGCGTGTGCAAGCGTGGCGGTCTCCGCCAGCGCCACAATTTCAGGGCGCGGAATCATGATCGCGCGCGCGACCGTGGAGTGAAACGTCGCAATCGCATGAATGATCTCGGCGTCATTGGCATTGATGCCGCCCGTTACTTTGCCGGTGCGCAGCGTCGCGTGGAATTCCTCGCGGGTCAGCAGTGCGTCGCTCTGCACATGCCCTTGGCGCAGCAGCAACAGCAAGGCGTTGGTTGTCAGCCGCAGGATCACGCGTGCCGGCGTGAAGATGATGGCAAAGAACGCCAGCGGCAGCGCAAAGAGTTTGGCGACTTCAACGGGGCGCAGGATGGCAAACGTTTTCGGCGTCACTTCGCCGAACACCAACAGCAGCGGGGTCGTGATTAGCACGGCCATACCCAGCGCCCCGGCGCCAAAATTGCGCGTGACAAAATCCGCAATAATACTCGAGATCGCCGTGTTGACCAGCAAATTGCCCAGCAAAATGGTAATCAGCAATCGGCGCGGCAGGTTCAGCAGATTGGCAATGACACGGCCAATCAGGCCGCCATGGTCGCGACATTGCCGCACCCGCGCGCGGCTCAAGGAAAACAAGGCGGTTTCCGACCCGGAGAAGAATGCCGAGCAGCCCAGCAGCATCGCCAAGACCACCAGCGCTCCCAACGTTGCTCCCATGGGGCTGCCGGCTTAGGCCCAGCGTCCGCGATACTGCGCCGGCGTGCGCAACTCGCCCCGCCGCACCCGCGCCCGCAATTCCTGCCCGTACTGCAGGAAGCCGGGCGGTTCATCGCAAGCCACCCGCGCCAGCGGATCGGCATGACTGCCACTGTACTCCTCGGTCCATTGGCGCACCTTGCGCAACAGCTCCATCACGCGCTGGGGCTCGCGGGCCGCGCAGTCATGCCATTCGCCGGCATCTTCGGCCAGATGGTACAGGGCGGTGTCGGGAAAATCCCAGAAACCGGCATGCCAGGTGCGATTCAGTTTCCACTCATTGCAGATCAATGCGCGTTGGGCGGTGAAATGGCCATGACTGCAGACGACAAAGTCGCGCTGCGCGGTCGGCGCCTGCGCGACAATCTGCTGCAAGGCCTGCCCGGTGAAGCCGGCCGGCACACGCACGCCACATGCGCAACAAATGGTCGGCGCCAGGTCCAACGTGTAACACAGTCCGGCGCAGGTGCTGCCGGGCACACCCCAGCCCGGCGCGACAATGAGCAACGGTACCCGCACACACTGATAATGCGCCGAAATATGGCCGCCATAGCAGCCACACTCGCCAAACAACACGCCATGATCGCTGGTGACAATCAGCATGGTGCGCGCCAGCATATCGGCCGTGCGCAACGCCGCAACGATTTCCGCCACGGCATCATCGAGAACGCGAATGCGCGCATCATAGTCATGCACCAGTTTCCAGACCGCCTCGCGCGTGGGCGCGTGATGCACCCGCGCCGAAAAGGCCGCGTGCAATTCAGCATGATCCGCAAATGTTGCCTCATCGGGCGCAGCCGGCCCAACATGACCGGCGAGGTGCTGGCTATATTCGGCCTCGCGCCCCGTTAAGGGCATGTCTGCGCGCTGGTATAAATTGTTGTACGACAGGTACAGGAAAAACTCATGCGCGGCATGCGCCGTCAGCCACGGGCGCGCAAGTAGATTGACGTCCGCCGCCGTCACCTCGCTGGGCTCTTTCTCGCACCACGGGTCCAGCACCTCGCGCCAGCCATGATAGAACCAGCGCGCCGGTTGCCGGCCCAACGGCGAAATCGCGGCGGTATGAATGCCCTGCGCGGACAGATACTCCGCCAGCATCGGTCGCGGCGCGGTCAGGCCTTGCGCGCTAATCGGCGTGTGGCCGGCAATGGCATCCTGAGCCGCGCCGTCGGTCACCACGCCGGTTTCCAAGCCAAAACGCCCGCTGAACAAGGCTGCCCGGGCCGCGGCCGTGGCCGCGTCCGAGCTGAACGCCGCACGGCAGCGCACGCCGCGGGCCGCCAACGCATCAATCGCCGGCGATGTCGGGCGGGTGTAGCCATAGCAGCCCAGATGATCGGCGCGCAGCGCGCCTATGTCAAACACCACGACGTTCATGCTGTGTATTATACACTATTGCCATCTAATGCAGAACATTCTTTCACTGCGAAAGAAATTGACATTCAACATTCAACATCGAACATCGAACATTGAACATTGAACATCGAAGGTCGAAGTATCTGCGCATACTAATGAGAGCGCTTTCTACGTTGCAGCGTCCTTGTAGCCGCCCGCGGTGAGGGCGGCTTCTGCAGCCGCGGTCATCCGCGCCGTTGGCGGGATCCCCGCCTTTGACGGGACTAGGCTGGTGCCTTAGCTAGCCAGGCCAGCTCCAAGCAGCCCTGAACCCTGCTTAGCTAATCTCGCCGCTCATATAGGCGCGCGTGCGCTGGTCTTTTTGCCGCGCAAAAAGTTCCGCGGCTGGTCCGTGTTCAACGAGTTCGCCCATGTACATAAACAGCACGTAATCGGCCAGGCGGCGTGCTTGTCGCAGAATATGGGTTACAATCAATATCGAAAACCGTTGTTTGAGCAGCACCAGTTGTTGTTCAATGAGGCGCGTTGAAATGGGGTCCAGCGCCGAGGTCGGCTCATCCGCCAAAATAGCTTCTGGACCAACCGCAAGCGCGCGCGCCAACGCCAGCCGCTGTAATTGACCAATCGACAGGCGATGCGCCGGTTCGTTCAAGCGCGTCTGCACTTCGTTCCATAATCCCGCCAGCGCAAGGCAGCGTTGCACTAGTTGGTCCAGCGCCGCGTTGCGCGTCACGGGCTTGGTGTCCACCGTGCCATCCAACGTTTCCAGAACCCGGGTCAAGTCCGCGATGGTCATGCGATGCATCCGCGGGCCATACGCCACATTGTCATAAATCGAAAACGGGAGCGCTGTTGGGCGTTGCGAGAGGAAGCCGACTTTGGTGCGCAAGGCGAGCAGATCAGCGGTTGGCGCGTAAATATCGTTGCCGTCAATGCAGACCGCGCCGCTGACCCGCGCGCCATCGTTCAAGTCAATAAAGCGATTGATGCTGCGCAGCAAGGTTGTCTTACCACAGCCGGAGGGACCGATGATCGCCGTGATCTGCCGGTCCGGCAAGTTCACCGTGACGTTGTGGAGCGCGGTGTGCTGCTGGTAGGCAACGGAGACGTTTTCCAGTGCAATGTGCGGCATAGATCAACGCAGGACCACGCGCGAAAAACGATGGGAGGCAATGCGCGCCAATGCGCTGGTCACTAATACCAGGGTCAACAAAATGAGCGCGGCGGCATAGGCGCGCTGCTGCACCGCCGGCAAGGGTGTCTGCAGTTGAAAGAAAATCGCCAGCGGGAGCGACGCGACCGGATCCATCAATGAGCGCGGCATATGGTCCGTATAGCCGGCGGTAAATAAGATGGAAGCAGCATCCCCAATCGCGCGCCCAAACGCCAGCATGACGGCGGTGGCGCAGCCCGGCAAGCATTGCCGGAACACCACCCGCGTCATGGTTTCGAAGCGGGTTGCGCCAAGCGCGAGCGAGGCCTCCTTCAATTCAGACGGGACCAGTGCAAAGACACCGTTCAACGCGCGGACGATAATGGGGATAACCAGCACCGTGAGGGTCAGGATCCCGCCCAGTAATGACGCGCCAATGCCCAGCAGCGCCATGATGGAAAATGCCACCGCGCCGTACACAATGGAAGGGATGCCCCAGAGCATGTCAAAACACAAGGTGATGCAGCGCAGCGCGGTTGGCGAAAAATACTCGCGTTGCATGGCCAGGGCGATCGGAATGCCGATGAACAGCGCCAGCACCGTCGCGCCGCTGGCGAGCAGTAACGACCCGACAATGGCGTTGGCAATCCCGCCGGCACCACCCAGATAAAATCCCCCGTGCGGGATGTCCGTCAGCATGCGCCAGCTGATTGCCGGCAGGCCATTCCAGACCACCATGCCCACCAGCGAAAAGAGCGCGAGCAGCACACAGAGCAGCGCGCCGCGCATGAGCGTTAACCAGACCATCTCAGTGTAGGCACGCGCACGTTTCATGCTGCCGCGCGCTCAAAATGGTACAGAATGGCATACGCACCGCAGCTAATCAGCGCGACCACAATCAGCAAGAGCAGGGCGGCGCACATCAAGGCCGCGTCATACGCGGGAATAGACATCATTTCGCCATAGTTGTTGGCGATCAAAGAAGGCAGCGTGTAGACCGGCGCGAACAGTGAATTGGGAATCCGGGCGACATTACCGGCCACCATCATGACGGCCATGGTTTCGCCCAACGCGCGCGAAATGCCCAGTAATGAGGCAGCGACAAGGCCGGCGCGCGCGCGGCGCACCAGCACGTGCGCGGTGGTTTCCCAACGGGTCGCCCCGAGCGCGAGTGATGCTTCGCGGATATCCACCGGCACTGCGCGCAGCACATCCAGGCTGACCGCCGTAATCGTCGGAATGATCATTAAGGCAAGCACGATTGCGGCGGAGAGCAGGCAATACCCGGAGCGCGCGCTGCCTTGCAGCGCCGCCATGGCACGAATCAACGGCACGATGCACAAGATGCCCCAGATGCCGAACACGACCGAGGGGATTGAAGCCAGGATATCAAACACGGGCACGAGCATGGCCCGCATGCGCGCGTGCGCAAATTCAGACAAATACAATGCGCATAAAATGCTGAGCGGCACGGCCATAATCGCGGCCAGCGCGGTGACACTGAGGGTGCCGACAATATACGCGGCAAAGCCGAATTGCTGGCGCGCGGGGAACCATGCGGTTGAAAAGAGCGTTTCGGTAATAGACGCGAAGTGCCACAACGGCCATGCCCGCACGGCCAGCACCAGCGCGAGCACCACTGCCAGACTCGCGCCGCTGCAGGTGATGGCGCGCAAGGCCAGCGCCGCGCGCCGGTCTCGTTGCTGGCGAATATTCATGGCACCAACTGCAAGGCGTGTGCGATTTGATTGCTGCTGACGCAAATATACCCGGCACTGTCAACCTGGCTTTGGCCAACCGTCAACGCCCAGCGCACAAAATGAGCCGCGGTGCCTTGAAAAGAATCCTTGGCGACGAGATACAGATCACGCGCCGGGGGCGACGGATACTTTCCCGTGCGAATCGCCTGCATCGCCGCGGTGCGGGTTGCGACCGCTTCACCGGCATCGGCCCGACCATTCGCATTTGCGTCCAGCGGCACAACCACAATGCCGGCCACCGCCGCATCCGTTGCCGGATCAAACCCGAAATTCAGATTGCAGTAGCCAATCCCGTTAATGTCCGTCCGCACCGCCTGCACCACACCCGGATCGCCATACACGCCGTCACCCTTCAGATTTTCTTGGCGCGCGCCCAGATAGGCCGCCCAGGTTTCAGGCGCACCAGCCGCGTCGGAGCGGGTGTACACATGCAGCGGCGCCGTACTGTTGGTCTGCGCCAGCGCGCCCCAGGTGGTCAGCGCTGTGGTCAGCCAGATACTGGTGAGGACGGGCCGTGGCAATCCGGTTTCCAGCAAGTGGCGCGCGAGCGGGTTGGCGGCATTGATGATGCACACCACGGCATCTTTCGCCACCGGCACAAACACACAGCCGTTATTGGTTTCGGCGGGCGTGATTTCACGCGACACCATGCCGAGATCAACCAGCCTAGCCAATGCGTCGGCAATGCCTTTGCCGGCGCCGCCCGCGGACACATCCACGCGGACTGCGGGGAATTCTTTTTGATACGCTTCCGCCCATGTCACCACCAGCGGATATAAGGCCCATGCGCCCGAAATGGCAATCCGGCCTGACGGTGCGGTTGAAGACGATTGCGGGCGCGGGCGGCAGGCGGTCACCAGCACGAGCCCACCGGCGAGCAGAAAAAGAAAAAACGGAACGCGCGAAAATACTTTATTCATAGCATGGCATTTGGTTACGTTAAGCATCCTACTAATCAGTGCCAATGATAGCCAAAGAACGCCTGCTTTGTCAAGTTATCCACTCCCGGTTTGCTTATTACACACTATTGACCCATAATGGAGAAACTTCTTTCGTTGCGAAAGATTTTGATGTTGTAGTCGCGGCCCTGGCCGTGGCCGCTGCCGCGGGAGAGTGCTGGCTTGGTTAGCTAAGGCACCAGCCAGTCCCGTCCCGCCACAGGCGTGGAGCGCGGATGGGAGCCGCCTCGGCGCGGCGAATGCTGCCGCTGCAATCCGGCGACGCCAAGGCGTCACCTGCAGCAGAGCGGCTACGGCAAACCGACACCGCGTGTCGCCGGAACCGGTGGTTCGCGGGCGCACGGCAAGATAGTTGCAGGATTGTGAGATAGAACGGCCTGACCCAAGGACTTGCTTGCGTTTTGCGGTGGAACAATAGTGCTCTACACCTGCCACTGAAGCGCGTGGCGTGCGATGTGCCTGGCGTCTGAAGACCCCCACGGACCCGCCGCTGGCGGGACCGTGGGTGAATCAGAGTAATGGCAGGCACCGCCGGCGCGCCTGCCAATCTCTCCTTCCATCCCGCCGTTGGCGGGACCGGTGGGGAGGCAAACCTGTGCAGGAACTTTCTTCTGTCCTGCACCTTCTTTGTTGGGCACCGCTGCGACACTGCAACTTTTACGCCGTGCGCCCGTGGTTCGCGGTCGGCTTGACACTATCCTTGTACTTCTGTATACTATATGCAGATATTCAAGGATAGCAATGAAGATGATTGCGCGCGATAACTACCTGCGACTGTTGCGGCGCACCCTGGCGGACAATCCGGTGTGCGCCGTGCTTGGGCCGCGTCAATGCGGCAAGACAACCTTGGCACGCCAGCTTGCCGCGCACGCCGGCACGGCGCATATCTTCGATTTGGAGACGGCGCAGGGGCGCGCGCGGCTGACCGAGCCGGAATTGGCATTGGCCTCGTTGCGGGGGCTGATTGTCATTGACGAAATCCAGCGCATGCCCGCATTGTTCACGGTGCTGCGCCCGTTGGCGGACCGCCCGCACAACCGTGCCAGATTCCTTGTGCTGGGCAGCGCCGCGCCCACCCTGGTCCGTGGCGTGTCCGAAAGCCTGGCTGGGCGAATTGGCTTTGTTGACTTGAACGGATTCACGCTGGAGGAAGTGGGCGCGGCGCAGTGGAACACGCTCTGGCTGCGGGGTGGATTTCCGCGCGCATACTTAGCGCGCAGCGCGGCCGCCAGCATGACATGGCGTGAAGATTTCATGCGCACGATTCTGGAACGTGATCTACCGCAACTGGGGATTCGCATTCCGGCGGAGACCCTGCGCCGCTTTTGGCTGATGCTGGCCCATTATCATGGCCAGACCTGGAATGGCGCGGAATTAGCCCGCGCGTTGGGCGTATCGGAACACACCGTGCGCCACTACCTGGATGTGCTGGCCGGCGCCTATCTCGTGCGCGTGCTGCCGCCATGGTTCGAGAATCTTGCCAAACGGCAGTCGAAATCACCGAAGTTATTTGTGCGCGACAGCGGTCTGCTGCATGCGCTGCTGGGCATCCACACGCGCGCGGAGCTCGAAGGACATCCGAAATTGGGCGCGTCATGGGAAGGCTTCGCGCTGGAGCAGGTCCTGGCGGTGACCGGCCAACAGGACGCCTACTCGTGGCGTACGCATGCCGGCGCGGAACTGGACCTGCTGCTGCTGCGCCGCGGCAAGCGCTATGGCATCGAGTTCAAATGGTCGTCCGCGCCGGTCATGACCAAGTCACTGCATGTTGCCCTGCATGACTTGCAACTGACGCGCGCATGGATCGTGCATCCCGGCGAGCTGCAGTTCCCGGTCCACGCGCAGGTGGAGGCGTTGCCGTTGCGGCTCGTGTCACAGACGCTGCGCAAGCTGACGACGTAGTTGGTCAAGCACCCTGACGGCCTCGATCGCCAAGCATCACTGGTCGTCTTCTTCGTGTAACCCTTCACAACGAGCCCAGTTTGGCCAGGGCATACAGCAGCCCACGACAGGCCAGCCGCTTTACCATGCAGAACTTCTTCAGCAGCGCTGGTTCAGTTCTCTGCCAAAGAGTTCTTCCAGCAGCGCAATGATCGCGTGACGATTTGTATTTCTGAAGCTCTCAGAAAACGCAAAGCCGCAGCACACCCCCACCGGCTTGTCGTTGCTCAGCGCTGTGATGCGGCTTCTGAGTTCGTCGATCGAGGGCCGCGGTTGCTGCGCGGCCGCAGGCGCATCGCCTGTGACGTTTGCGTCAGACTGTGTGCGCGGGGCATCAGCTAGAACATGCGCTTTGAAGTCGCTGATGTGATCTGCCACTACGGCCAAGTCCAGTATCGTAGCATCACGGGAGGCACTCAATACTTCGTTTGAAGGCGTGCGCGAAGGTTGAACTGCCGGTGTCACACTCGCTTTATGCTGTGCGGAAGTGGCCTGTGCTTCATTGGGCCCTGGTGTTTTTTTCGCCGCATGTCGCAAGCATTAGCATAGCCAGCAGTAGAACAACGATGTCTGTCTTCATTGTAAACACCTCACACAATCCGCTTTGATCAGTGCGCTTTTCTCTCTATCGTTTCCTGCAGTTCCATCACTACTCGCCTATCTGCCTCATTCTGCCCAGCGCTCCGCAGCGCTTCGCCGAGAATTTCCCTCGCCTTCTGCAGGTTCCCATCCTTGTAGTAAACGCGCGCCAAGTCAACGGCACTCGCCGGTGAGTATCCTCGCTGTAGTTGCAGTGCGTAGTAATGAATTGCGGTTTTGTAATCCTTCAGCGCCTCTGACGCATCGGCAATCCCAACAACCGCTGGCGTGTAGTATGGGTGTGCGGGGTTGAACGCCAATAATTGCCGTGCCCGCTGAAGTGTCTCGCCATAGTGGGATAGTCGCTTGGTGATGAGGACGAGGCGAAAAAGGCTGTCACTCTTGACAGGATCTGACGTGACGTGTTCGAGAAGATTGCTCAAAACGTAGTAAGCCAGTACGCTGTTGCCGTGCTGCTCCGCCAAAACCGCCAATCCGTACACCTGGGCGTCATCGAGTTTCATGGCTGCCATGTCCTCGGCTATCCTTCTTGATGCACGTTCGTCATTCTGCAAGTTCTGTGAAAACAAATCACTCAGCGACTGCGTACCCATAGCACTCAGCTCTTCCTGAAACTTCTCGACCCGCACATTAACATCAGCTAATCCGGCAGTTTCGGCTGAGTTCGCCACGCGGTTCTCGGCTTGGTCGCGATTGACACTGTTTGTCTTTGCGTGATGAGAATCCCGCCTGTAAGTGCCTTGTTGAACAACTCGGTCTCCCTTGCTTTCTCTGCTGGATGGCGAAGGCGCGGATTGCATTTTACATCCACTCAGTGCTGCCAGCATAAACAGGAAGTACAGGAGCATTTTGTTGCGCATGTCACACCTAATCCTTATTACATAGTGTCAACGCTTTTAGGAGCCATGGGTGTTGGTCCACGGCAAGTTTTCACAAAACCCCTGAACCCCGCACCCGAATACAGCATCTAGGCCCGGCCGCCTCACGCCTCCGGCCGCAGCAGCGGGAAGAGGATCACATCGCGCAGATTGTGCGTGTCGGTCAGCAAGGCGACGACACGGTCAATGCCCATGCCCCAGCCGGAAATCGGCGGCATGCCGTACTCCATGCACAACAAGAAGTCCTCGTCCACCTGCATGGCTTCGGCATCGCCGGCGGCGCGCGCCGCCGCTTGCTGGGCAAAGCGCTCGGCTTGCTCGACCGGGTCAACCAGCTCGGAATACGCATTGACAATCTCCCAGCCGTTGACCACCAATTGGAAGCGATCCACGACATTGGGATTGGTGTCGTTGCAGCGCGCCAAGGGCGACAGCTCGATCGGATGCTGCGTTACAAACACCGGGTTGATCAATTTCGGCCGCGAGACTTTTTTGTAGAGCAGGTCAATCAAGGTGGCGCGCCCGGCGCCCCTGAGCACACTTGCGTCGTCAAAGGAAATGGCCTTGGCGGCCATCGCCGCCAACAGCGTGTCGCGCGTCGGGCAGGCTTCGATATCGATCGCCGCATCCCGCAGAATTAGTTCGCGGAACGAGACCCGCGGCCAGGCGCCGTCAAATGAAATCTGCGTGCCGGCATAGCTGACGTCGCAGGATCCCTTCAACTCGTGCACGATGTGCTTCAACAAGCGCTCGGTGAAGGCCATGTTGTCTTCATAGTTCCAGTAGGCGCAGTAATACTCGAGCAAGGTGAAGTCCGGCAGGTGCGACGGGTCAATGCCCTCGTTGCGGAATGAGCGCGCGAATTCATAGACTTTGTCGAAGCCGCCGGCGATCGCGCGCTTTAGATATGTCTCGGGCGCGATGCGCAGATAGACTTCGATGTCGAGCGCGTGGTACTGCGTGACAAACGGCGTGGCCATCGCGCCGCTGGCCTTGTTGGTCAAGACCGGTGTGTCAATTTCGACGAAGCCGTGCCCGTCGAGATAGGCGCGGATGGCGCGGATGATTGTGGTGCGGTCGCGGAAGCGGGCCATCGTCTCGGGCGTGGTGATCATCTCGAGATAGCGGCGGCGCATGCGCAATTCCGGGTCATGCAAGCCGTGGAATTTCTCGGGCAAGTTGCGCAGCGCTTTCGAGAGAAAGGTCCAGCTCTGCACATCAATTGTCTTTTCGCCGGTCTTAGTCGTGAAGACGCGGCCTTCGATGCCAATGAAATCGCCGACATCCACACAGTGCTCGAACTCCTTGAAGCGTTCGCCAAGGGCGTTGCGCTGCAGGGCGAACTGCATCTTGCCGCTGCAGTCGGCGAGATGGCCAAACGCCAGCTTGCCGAACCAGCGCAAGGCAATCACGCGGCCGGCAATCCGCACGGCAGGCGTGTCATCGGCCAACTGCGCGGCTTCGTGCGGCGTATGCGTGCGCTCGTAGCGCTCGGCGTAGGGCTGCATGCCCAAGGCGCGGATGCGCTCGCGCTTGGCGCGCCGGCAGACTAGTTCGTCCGTCATCGGTTGTTGATCATCCACAATTATCCTCCGTGGTATAAAAGCGACGGGATGCCGCGGTCACTTAAGCCAGATGCCTTTGGCCTGGAACAGGCCCCAGGGCTGCTTCGTGCCGCGCAGCTGCAAAACAACATTGGTCGTGCCATCGTGCGGCCCCAGCTGGATGCTCAGCGGCACATTGGTGCCCAGCGCGATCTGCGCCAGAAAATTCGACAAGACCGGCTGCGGCTCCGGGAATTTGCGCGGCAAGGTCAGATTGAAGACCAGCCAGTCGCCGCGCGGATTGCCGTTGATCTGCAGATAGCCGTTCAGGTATTTCGACTTGGGCAGACGATAGCGCGCATTCCACGCGCCGCTTCGCTTCCACAGCGATTCATTGGTCAGCGCAAACAAGTACCTGTCCAGTTGCACAAAGCCACCGCCCAGGCCGTTGGTCAAGCCGGCCAGCTCACCGTGCGTCACATCACTGGTCTTGAGGTACAGTGCGCGCGCCTTGGCGCGCACCGTGCGAAGGCGGAAACTAATTGCGCGCCGCGTGAAGGACTTCGCCGCCGTCCCGCTGGCGCCCAGGAACGAGCGCGCCGTGATCGTCACCGTGTTCTTGCCAATATTCAAGGGCACATCCGCATACCACGCAGCCGTGCCGTTGGCCACGCCCGCGGCGCTCAGCTTCGGCCCTAGCACGCGCCAGGTCACATTCGAAATGCCCGATGACGCCAGCGCCGTGCCGGCGACCCGGATAAGCGCGTCGGTCACAATCGCCACGTCCGTGCCGGGATGCGAGGTGACGACCACCTCCGGTTGATCGCTGTAATAGATTTTCATCCAGGCGGTGTTGCTGTAGGCCAAGGCCGACAGCGCCGTCACCCCGATGGACAATTTGCCGGTGCTGATCAGCGGCACCAGCGCGCTCCAGGCCAGCGTGCCACTGGCCACCCCGTCGGCAACCTGGCCGGGGACACTCACCCGCCACGTGACGGTCGAAATGCCGGCCGCGCTCGCGGCCGTGCCCGCGATGCTGATCTGATTGGTCACGGTCGTGATGGTCACGACGGCGGCATGCGACGTGATGGCCACGTCCGGCGCGTTGAGCACATTGTCGTGAAAGCCAAAATGGATGGGAATGCGGCTGATCCAATACGCCCAATTGTGCCCGCCGGGCGGGCGATAATACCACAGGGTTTGCCACAGTACGCGCCCGCGCTTCAGCAACGCATCGCGCAGGATATCATTCTTGCCGGCCAGATTGTAGAGCGGGATGCTGAAGAAGTCATAGACATCCTCATTGCCGCAGTCGATCAGCAAGGGAAACGCGCGCGCCGCAGTCGCGTCGGCAATGTCTGTCCGGCTCAGCACCGGCCCGCCCAGGTCGCCCAAATATTCAGGAATGTTTGGCTCAACAAATGCGCCGCTCATCGACGAGACGCTGCGATAGCTGGTGTGATCATACGCCTGGCCGATGCCCGCCACGTACAACGCGCCATAGCCGCCCATGCTGAAACCGCCAATGCCGCGCGCCGCGGTCACATACCAGTTCGACTCGATCTGACGCGTCAGGTCAATACTGATGTAGCGCCGCCAATAGGTACCGTAATACCACGAGAGATCGCCTTCGGGAAACACCACCAACAGGTGCCGGCGATTCGCCGCGTTGGTAATGGTTTGAAATGCATTCTGCCGCCACGAATAATCATGATCGCCGCGCCCGTGCAGCATATACAGCACCGGCATGCGGTTGGAGGGGCCGTAACTGTCGGGCAGCACAATTTCATACGGCATCATTTGCCCGAGCGTGACACTCCAGAAATTGGTGGCAATCCACTGCGCCGCCGAGAGCGGCAGGCACCCCGCGACCACGACACTAATCCCCCAGGCCCCCACCGCGGACCAACGCCGGCGCAGGTCGCACACGCCACGCGCTGCACCGATGGCGTCCGCCATTTAGTGCAGCGGCATGGGGTTGCAGAGATTGTCGGCCGAGGCCGCCACTCGTCCGCAATTGAAGCAAATGCTTTGCGGCGCATGCGCCAACTTCTTGATCTGGTCAAAAAGCTTTTCGCTGGCCAGCACGCACAAGTGGCCCTTGTGCGCATCCGGCTCGCACTTGCGGGTATGATTACAGCCACAGGTCATGCTGCTCCTTATTCGTTCTTCGTGATAATCTGCATGACCTCGTCGGCGCGGTGCGCTTTGAGAATCTGCTCGCGCACCTCGCTCTTGCCCAGCAGCCGCGAGATGCGCGCCATCGTGTGCAAATATTCGTTGTTGTCGCCATCGGCCGGCGCCACAATCAACAGCAGGATGCTGACCGGCACATGATCAATCGAACCGTACTCAATCGGCTTGGCCGGCCGCGCCAGCAAGGCCAGAATGTTCGAGACTTGCGACGACTTTGAGTGCGGAAAGCCGATCCCGCGCCCGATCCCGGTGTTGCCCAAGTCCTCACGCTCTTTGACCTCTTTCTCGAGCATCGCCGCGTCGTTCACGCCGCCCAGCTCCGCCAGGGTCTTGATCAACTTGGTCAGCAGCGCATTCTTGTCGCGCTCTTTAATGTCCAACACAATCCGTTCAGGGCTCAATAAGGCAGAAAGTTTCATAAATGGTTGTCTGGTGAGTAATGCATTCCCCACTCCCAATAGTTACTTGACGACCAGCACGGCGCATGGCGCGTGCTCGATTAATTGATCCGCAATGTGCATCCGGACGGTATCCGAGCGCGACCGCTGCGCCAAACCGACGATGACCAGTTCGGCCTGATAGGCCGTTGCCAGCCGCGGCAAGATCTCTTCCGGATAGCCCTGCTCCTGCATGATCACGATGTGCGCGCCGGCATTTTTCGCCTCTTCCTCGGCCGCGTACAAATAGCGCCAGCCGTTTTCCTCGCACTCGATCTCGACATCCGCCAGCGTGCACGTGCCATGGCGCGCCAGTTGCGCGACCACATGCTTGTTGACGACGTGCACCGCAATGATCGTCGCCCCCGTCGTCGTGCTCAGGAAAATAGCCGAACGCAGCGCACGCTGGGACTCCAGCGTCGCATCCATGTGCAGAACTATTTTGTGCAGTGCAAGCATGGTTCACAATGTCTGTCCCTAGTATAGCAAATCCCCGCCAAAATTGGTACTCGCCCTTGCTGGCTATCTCAAATCTCAAATTTGAAATCTCAAATCACAAATCACCTCACAGGCCGCACAGGTGCAGATACCAGCGCGTCAGCGCGCCACCCCAGAAATACGCGCCCAGCGCCGCCACCGCAATGTAGGGCCCGTACGGAATCTCGAAGCGCCAGTGCGCGCGCCGTTGCGCCAGCTTCATCGCGATCCCGCCCACACTGCCCAGCAGCGCCGACAGGAATATCGTCAACAACATTTGCGGCCAGTTCATGAACATCGCCAGCATCAGCATCAGATGCACATCTCCAAGCCCGAGCGCCTCGCGCTTGAACCACAGCGCCCCCAGCCAGCGCACCAGCATAAGCAATCCACCGCCGACACTGAGCGCAATGCCGCACGCCGCCATGGTCTGCATCCGCGTTGCCGCATCGCGCATCGCCGGATACGCCAGCGACAGGGCAAAGCCGGCCAGAAAGCCGGTCGCCGTGATTTCCATCGGAATGATCAGGTAGACCGCGTCAATCGCCGTCATCGCCAGCAGGGTGCTGAACAACACGCAATCGCTCAACCACGGCACCACGGCCGCACGCGTCACGTGCCACGGCGGATATGTCCCCATGTTCAAATACGGCACCACGTCGCCACAGCGATAATAGAACGTCACCGCAAAAAACAGCGCGGTCAACAATTCCACCACGGCATACCGGGCACTGAAGCGCGCGCCGCACGCGCGACAGCGCCCGCGCAACACCAGATAGCTGATGATGGGCAGGTTGTCATACGCCGCGATCGGCGCGGCACACGCCATGCAATGCGACCCCCGCCGCCATAATGACTCCTCGCGCGGCAGGCGCACGATCACGACATTCAAAAACGAGCCGATGCACGCGCCCAACACAAACGCAAAAGCTAACAGGATCAGCGTCATCGGTCACGCTCCGCGCGGGGTAACCAGCCACGGCGGCGTAGCCGGCAGATACTTGTTGAACTGTGCCACCAGGGCGTCCTGGTATGCGCCGGCATACGTGCCGTCCAGAAATTTGCGCAACCCCTCATCCACCAAGCGCGCCCAGGCAGCTTCCTCGTGGCCCGGATTGATCGGGTAAAACAGGGCGTCATTCGCGCGCGCCGCCGCGTAATCGCCCGGCGCATCACCGATCATCAAGACGTGCGCCGCGGCATACGTGCCGTTCGTCGCCCGCGCCAAATGCTCTTGCTTGGTGCCGCTTTCCTGGCCGGCGATCCACGCCATATAGCTGGTCATATCGTGCTCGGCCCATTCTTTTGCGAGGGCCGCCTCGGGCGTCGCCGACACGACCATGCAATCGGCTTTGCCGCGCACCTGTTCGAGTGCGTCACACACGCCGGGAAACGGCGCACAGCCGCGCACCATCGCGTCGACTGCCGCGTTCACCGCTTCGCTCCAGCGCAACACCCACGCCAATTCCGCGTCGCCCGTTGCCGCCGCCGCTCTCTGCAGCGCCGGGTTGCCCAGCTTCGTTTCCTGCGTGATCCACGCCGCCAGCTTGGGCAGGGTCGGCACGCGCGTGCCACGCCGTTGCACTTCCGGCCGCTGGCGCAACCAGTCCAGGCACAGCAGCAGTTCCGGAAACCGGTTTGTCCCGCGCCATTGCGAGTACAAATTGCCAAACTCCCACGTTTCACGCGCGTATTTCGACACGCTCTGCAATTCAAACACATTGATGAAGCACGGGCAAAAGCATTCCTTGTGCTTCAGTTCCATCGTATCGAAGGCGCAGCCGTCCGAGTCAATCCCAATGAAAAAGTCGTGGTGCGGGGTGAAGGCTTGCAATCGCTCACTCGACATGGTTGCTCATCATCCGGGGTTACGTACTGTGCGCCCTTCACTATAATTGTTTAGCCAGCGCCTGTCAAGCCGCCTGCGGCACGCGCAGCTCCGCCACCAGTGAACATGCCCAGCCCTCCCGCCGTGCGTGCTGCGCATAGCCGCCGCACGGCGTGCGGCGCATGGTGCCACCGGGGCAACGCGGAACGCCGTATTGTAAAGCGGTCAGTCCCTCTGCCCGTAGCCGCCACACGGCGTGCGGCGTGCAGCACATCACGCGGAACGCCGTTCCGCGGCTACAACAGAGACGACGCAGCCCGGATCCGGCAACGTCACGACGCGAACAGCATTTGCGGCACGGAGGCCGCTCCCACTCTACAGCAAAGCCGCAACAAACGCGGATAGCGCGGCGGGATCACCGCCGCTGGCGGGACTAAGAAGCGCCGCTGCCAAACGCCAGGTTGTGTCGTCTGCAAACGGCACAACCTGGCGTCAGCAGCGGCCGTGTGTCCGGTAATGCCAGAAACCCTCGACCAGCGTTTGCAGATTCTTCCACGGCACGCCCGGCGCGATGGAACTGCTGCAGCCGAGGAACAAGCCGCGCTGCGGCCCGCGTTCGACCAGCCAGCGCATCTCCTGGCGCACATCATCGGGCGTGCCATACGGCAAGGTTTGCGTGACTGACACGCCGGCAATGATGAGCAGGTCGTCGCCGTCATGCGCGTGCATGCGGCAGATGGCGTTGTAGTCCATGCTGCATTCGTACTGGAAGCCCTGAAAGCCCTTGATGCCTGCCGCAAGCAGGCGCGGCACCATCTGCATCAGATTGCCGTCGCAGTGCCAGATCATGCGGATGTTGGCGCGCACCAGCGGTTCGAGACAACGGGCGAAATGCGGAAACCAGATGCGCTCGAGACTCTTGATGTCCACCAGCGTGCCGCGGCTGTCGGCCATGTCGTGATCGAGCCGCAGGTAGGGCGGCAGCCCGCCTTCGATCACGGCACGCGCCACGGCTTGGTTCACCCGCACTGCATAATCGGCCTGCAGGGCGAAATGCTGTTCCATCAGCTCGGGATAGAGCGCGTAGGCCATGAAATAGTTGGCGTAGCCGTACTGCCCATAGCCCAGTGTCGGAAATGCTGCCAGACAATAGGGCGCCTTGAGCAGGTCCTGGCCGAGCACGTCCTGCACCTGGCGCTCGTGGGCGATGATGGCGCGCACATGCTCATCTTCGTCGAAGGTGTCAATCCGCGTGCGCAGGGCGGGAAACGCGCGGCGTTCGAGGTGCGCGACGACATCCTCGGGCTGATCGATTGCCATGCCGTCAACAACCACGGCTTCGGCGCCGGTTGTTGCACCGCGCACGGTGTCGCGTTCATACCCGTGCGCGCCGATCGTCAGTGGATTCTCGGGCATCCATTGGTCAACCATGCAGCAGCCGCTGTTGACCAGCATGCGCCGATAGGTGTCAACCGGCTGGCGGCGATACGTGCCTGCCGGCACACGGGCGAGCCGGTCAATCATGCCCCATTCCATCGGATTGATCAGCCAGATGCCGATGCCGTCGGACGCGCGACCCATGATGGTGTCGCGCGCAAGGTGCTGTGGGCCACTCAATGGCTGCATGACTGCTTGCTCAGCGGCGCGGCACCCCAGTCGGGCACGGCGCGGCGCATATGTTTGCCGGCGTTCAAGGTGATGCCACGTGTGCTTTGTGTTGAGCCAGCGCGGTCCGCACGGCCTGCCAGCGCGCGGCCATGCCGTCACAAAACAGGAACGGCTCGTAGCCCAGATCGAGATACACCTTGATGGCCGGCAGGCGGAAATCGTCGGTCTTCAGATAAATGCGACGGAAGCCGGCGTGGAGCATGCGCGCCGTCGCGGCGGCGCTGACGATGGCGCCGAGCTTCTTGCCCTTGTGCGCGGCGTCGCCCGCCACCCAGCCGAGTTCGGCGCCGTACGGATGCAGGTCAGTCGGGTTGTGCGTGGCCATCGCGGTCGCCACGAGCGCCTTGGTCGCGCGATGCTCGATGACCAAGAATCCATCGGGCAGGATGAACCGCAGCGTGTCCTTGACGCGCGTGCGCGGCCAGTCCGTGAAACCCGCGTTGATCATCAGCGCCATGTATTTCTCGTGGTCCGCCTCGGCATAGTGCCGCAGCACGTAGCCATCCGGCACGGGCAGCTGCGGCGGCGGCTTGCGTTTCGATTCCGGCCAGAGCATTTGCAGTTGCGGTTGCGACTCACCCTTGGCCCAAGCGCGCGAATCGGGCACCTCGAGCCAGCGGCTGCCATCGCGCACGGATTGCTGACTGACAAGCCCAGGCAGCGTCATGTCCATCGCCTCGTGAATGCCGATTGGGCAGGGTGCCGCGCCAGTGATGGCGTGCATGAAGTCAAGGACTTCGAAATAATCGCCACCGCCGTGACCAGCCTTGAGCGCTGCGGGCGGCGGATTGCGCCAGAGTGCCGGCAGGTATTTCTCAACGAAACGGTCCGTGCTCATAAGCCCGTCGAGATCATGCCAGCGCATGTCCTCGCTGAGGGCGCGCAGCCAGAGCTTGGGACGATCGGCCGGACCGCCGCGACCTGATTCGTAACAGCCGTCTGTGCCTTGTAGCGTGTAATTGGTCATGGCGTGCGGGCGGTTGGAGAGCAGGTCAACGCGGATTTTGATCAAGGCCTTCTTCGCCGTCTGGCACAGCATGACCGGCGTCGTTTGGGCGTAGGCGTCGCCGCGCGGATCCTTGTAGCGCTGGCCGGCGTCGGCGCAGCACACGTGCGTCACGCGGTCGCCCGGCATCCATTGCAGGAGCGGGCCGAGACTGTGCGTGCAATACGTCACGCCCGCAATGCCCGTCTGCCACTGCCGGCGCCACGGGGTGACTTCGTTCAGTTCTTTCACTTCGTGCAGATACTCGCCTTCGGCATAATACACGTCGCCAAACAAGCCCTGCCGCACCAGTTCGCGAATGAGCACATTACTCTTGCTGTAGGTGTAATTCTCGGCCAGCATGTACACGCCCTTTGACGCGGCGCAGGCGGCGACAAGCTGGCGGCATTCATCCAGCGAAACACCCGCGGGCACTTCGCTCAGCACATGCACGCCACGTTCGAGCGCGGCAATCGATTGCGGCACGTGCAGCGGCATGGGCGTGCCGATGATCACGGCATCAAGGCGCGCCTTGTTGAGCATGGTTTCGTAGTCAGTGAATTTCTCTGCTGCGCCGAGTGTGGCGGCAGCCTGTTCGAGGCCGTCGGCATTCGTGTCGCAGGCGGCCGCGATCTTGAGTCCCACGGCATCGCAGCCGAGTTTGAAACTGGCGCCGCGGGCACAGGCGCCGACGATGCCGACTTTGAGCGCGTCGCGTGGTGGTGTGGTCATTCAATATCTCCTGTCGTGTTCAGCCGAATATTATCTGCAATTTCGCTGCCGCCGTCAACGGCTTTCTGTTGCTGTTCGCGGGCCTTCGTGATATAATCACCGGCATGACCAAGCTCCTGATCATGGCAGGCGTGGTGCTGGGCGGCGGTGTGGGCTGGTGGCTCGGTGCGCATGTTGGCCTCATGACCGCCTTTCTGCTGAGCGGCGTCGGCAACGTTGTCGGCATCTGGGTTGGCTGGCGCGTGGCGCAGATGCTCTCAGAGTGACCAGCCGCCGGCCTCCGCCATGCAACAACATAGCCTCATTTTCATCTTTTTTGACCAGCACTACGGGCAGGCGCTGGGCTGCCGCAATTCGCATTTTTTGCCGCACCACTGAGATGCCTTTGCCGCGGATGCCGCGCGTGCTGCTCGTAGCCGCCGCACGGCGTGCGGCGCATGGTGGCACAGGGGCCGCGCCGCATCTGCGTTGCAGAGTCGCCGGAATCAGGGAAATGTCGTCGCCTTGCACTACCATACATACGTATGCTATACTAAGGCATGGACGACACGATCGCACCAGCGCCACGCACGATTTTGCACGTGGATATGAACGCCTTCTTCGCCTCGGTCGAGCAGGCCAGTAATCCGGCCTTGCGCGGCAAACCGATCGCCGTCATCGGCGCCAAGGATCGCACCGTCGTGTTGACCGCTTCCTATCCCGCCAAGGCCTGCGGCGTCAAAACTGGCGCGACGATGTACGAGGCCCGCCGGCGCTGCCCGCTCGTCCAGTTCGTGGTCGGCAATCCGCACAAGTACATGGACACCGCGCGGCGCATCGCCGTGATTTTGCACCAGTACACGCCGCTGGTCGAAGTTTGCTCGATTGACGAGGCGTTTCTCGACGTCAGCGGCTCGCTGTATTTGTTCGGCAGCGCCACGCGCATCGCGCACGCCATCAAAGCTGCCATGCGCGCCGCGTTCAACATCACCTGTTCGATTGGCATTGCGCCCAACAAATTGCTGGCGAAAGTGGCTGCCAATCTGCAAAAGCCGGACGGCTTGGTCATCGTCCACCCGGATGACGTGCCCGCCTTTGTGCAGGATTTGCCGCTGGAAGAGATTTGCGGCATCGGCCCGCAGTTGACGGCGTTCTTTCAGCAGCGCGGCATTCACACCTGCGGTCAGTTGCAGCCGGTGCCGCGCGCATATCTTGAGCACCAGTTCGGCGTGCTGGGTGCCTGGCTGCACGATGCGGCATGCGGGCATGATACGACGCCGGTCATTCCCGCGGGCGAAGAACCGGCGCCCAAATCAGTCGGCCACTCGATGACCCTCGCACACAATGTCACCGGCCGCGCCGACGTCGATCTGTATTTGCAACAATTGGCCGACATGGTCGGCCGGCGCCTGCGCGCGGCCGGGCTGTGTGGCACAACCGTGGCGGTCTCGCTTCGCTGGGCCTCCTTCACCAGCGTGACCAAGCGCCAGACCGTCGCCGAGCCGCTGCGGCTGGGCGCAGACATTTTTCGCGCCGCTCAACGGATCTGGGCGACGATCCCGCTGCGCGAGCCGGTGCGGCTGGTCGGCGTGTCTGTCTCAAATGTGCGGCCGCACTATGAGCAATTGCCGCTGTTTGCCGCCGAGCGCAAAGCAAGGCAACTGACCATCGCGCAGGATATGGTCAATGACAAGTACGGTGAATACACGCTGTATCCGGCGGCGGTCTTGCAGCGCTGCCGGCGCGAGCGCACGATCGCGCCGTCGTGGCGCCCAGACGGCGTGCGCCAGGCGATCCGCTGATATGCTTTGGCCGCGCAAGAATTATTTACCATGATCGAAATCCCGTAAGTGTACCATCCGCGCCAGGCACCGATGCGAATATCCAATAACCAACACGGAATGTCCAAGGATGAAGGAAAGACCACAGAAGCCGAATCGCCTTCCTTGAATATTGGACATTCCTTGTTTGATATTGGATATTTAACTGAATTTCTTACCTTGAAACTTCGCGCCAGGCACCGCCCGGACATCGTCTGCAAAAAAAAGCCGGGCGGTCAGCCGCCCGGCGTGATGACCTAGTGCGCGCGCCTCAGGGCGCCTTGTTCAGGATCACGCGATCAATGAACTGATCCACCGGTTTCGGCGGCGGTTCGTTCAACTCGGCATTGGTGGTCTCCAGCAAATCGCGCTCGCGCGCCAGCACACTGGTCTTGGGCGTCACCTTGTGCGGGGTCAGCAGCACAATGATTTCCGAGGTCGTCTTAACGTCTATCTCATGCCGGAAGATATAGCCGACCAACGGCATCGAGCCCAGCAGCGGCACGCGCTCGTCCTGTTTGGTCACCATATCCTTGCGCAATCCGGACAAGGAAAACAGCTCGCCGTCCTGCAAGACCACATTGGCCGTCGTCGAACGCGTGTTGATGATCGGATCATTTGCGCTGGTCCAGCCCACCATGCTGTTGACCGAAGCATCAATCGACAGCGTGATCGTCTGCTCGCCGATGGTCGGGGTAATCGTCAAGGCCACGCCCACGTCGGCTTGTTTGTTCAAGGGCGCGTCGGGCGTCGAATAGGCTTTGAACGAAACTTTGTCCAATGACGCAATCGTCGCGCGCTGGCCGTTCATCGCCACCACCGTCGGGCGCGACAGAATCTTTGCCTTGCCTTGGCGCATCAAATAATTGATCATGTTCGCCATCGCCTTCGGCCGCATGCCCTGCACCGAAATGCTCTGCGCGGCATACTGCGCCCATTCGCCCGGATTCATGTTCAAATCGGCACGATCACGCGATTGCGCAAAATCAAGCTGCATGTCAACCGCCTCGGGCAGGCCTTCTTTCCAGGCTTCGAGCGCCATGCCAAAGTTGAAATCGTCATCCATCTGGACTTCGACAATGTTGGCGTCAATCCGCACCATCTCCGGCGGCACGTCGAATTCCTCAATGTACTTCACCGTCGCATTGTAGTAGCTGGGCGAATCCATATAGTACACCTTGTTGACTGTGTCATCCGGATACGAAGTGCCATCCTTGCTCATCAGCGCATCATTGACCAGCCCGCCCAAATCAGATGCCAGCCGGTTGCGGAGCTTGTACACGCCGACCGCGGTGCCGTCTTCGTAAAACTGCGTGCCGTCATGATCCAGCGCGTCGATGACCTGCGCGAGATACTCAAATTGAAAGATGGGGGCCGTGATGACAATGAACTCTTCGCCACTCTTAGTGTTGACCGACACATCCACTCTGCCGTTCTCTTTTTCGACGGTGGTGCGCAAATAGGACGCTAACTCGGCCGAGATGCCCTGGGTTCTCAATTTGAAGGCCTTGACAATGAAGTCGGTGTCGTCTTCCGTGCCGATGACGCGCACGGCCGTGCTGGCCGACGCCGGCGCCGACGGGATCGCGTGATAATACAGGTCGCCATCCTTGTACGGCTGCACCGCACCGGGCGTGGGCACACCAGCCGGCGCGGACGTCGGCTGGCCGACGGCGGCAGGTGACGGTCCCACCGGCGCCGGCACTTTGGCCTCGACCTTCACTTCGGTCTTCATCGTGGGCATCTGCGCCAAGGCCAAGGTCGCGCTCGCTACAAGAATGAGTAGTGCGCTCCTGCTGTGCTGGTTCATCCGGGGCTCCGTGGTCATCAGGTTATCAAGGCAGAAACTGGGTGTATAACTATAAGATAATCCCCGTGAAAAATGCAACTGCCCGCTTTTACACCTTGGTGCGAAACTGGCGATAGCTGACGCCGAACTTGCGCACCCGCAAGCCCATCAAGCGCTCACTCACGCCCAGCGCGCGCGCCGCCTTGGCCATGTTGCCGCGCGCCGACTTCAGCGCGTCGACAATCAGTTCGCGCTCGACCGCCGCCACGGTCGCGTCGAGTGAGCCATGAAAGGTCGTGTTGCTGGCTTCCGCCGTTTGCAGGGTGGGCGGCAGATGATGGGCATGAATCACATCATCGTCGGTCAGCAGCACGGCGCGCTCGATGCAATTCTCGAGTTCGCGCACATTGCCCGGCCAATGATAGACCATCAGCATGTCGATCGCCGGGGTGGAAATGCGGCGCACATTCTTGTGATTAAGCTTCGAATATTTCTCGACGAAATGATCGGCCAGCAACAGGATGTCGGTGCGGCGGTCGCGCAAGGGCGGCAGGAAGATGGGGAAGACGTTCAAGCGATAGTAGAGATCCTGGCGGAACTGGCCGCGCTCGTTCAGCTCTTCAAGATTGCGGTTGGTCGCCGTCACAATGCGGACATTGACTTTGATCGTGCTGGTGCCGCCCAGGCGTTCGAATTCGCGCTCTTGCAGGACGCGCAGGAGTTTGATCTGGGTCGCCGCGGAAAAGTCGCCGATTTCATCCAGGAAAATCGTGCCGCCGTGGGCCAACTCGAAGCGGCCTTTGCGCGCGGCCAGCGCGCCGGTGAACGCGCCGCGCTCGTGCCCGAAGAGTTCGCTCTCGATCAGGGTTTCCGGCAAGGCCGCGCAATTCACTTTGACACACGGCATGCCGGCCCGCAGGCTGTTGTAATGCACCGCACGCGCAACCAGCTCCTTGCCGGTGCCCGACTCGCCGCGGATCAGCACGGTCGCATCGCTGCGGGCCACTTGCGCGATCAAATCGAAGACCGTCTGCATCGCGTGTGAATTGCCGATGATGTTGGACGGGCGAAAGCGTTCCTTCAACTCCTGCTGCAGCCGGCGATTTTCATCCAACAGACGTTCCTGCTCCTCCTGCACGGCCTGGCGCAGGCGCACGGCTTGGGCGATCATCGAACTGATGATCGTCAGCAATTGCGCATCGTGGTGCAAGACGCGACTGTCGCGGCACGGGCGCTCGATGCTGAGCGCACCAATGACTTCCTGGCCCAGTTTGATCGGCACGCAGATGAAGGCCGAATCCTGTTTGTACTGATCCGTGCGCGCGCCGGTGCGGTCCAGAAAACGCGGCTCGGCCGAGATGCGCGGAATAATGGCCGGCGCGCCGCTGGCAACCACTTGGCCGGTGATGCCTTCGCCCAGGCGATAGCGCGCTTTCTGGCGCTGACTTTCCGAGAGGCCGTAGCTTTCTGCAATCGAGATTTCGCGCGTGTTGCGATTCAGCAGCAGCAGCATCACGCGCCGCGCACCAATGTGGGTCGCGATCGTGCGCGGCAGCGGCGTCACGACCGTGCGCAGATCCAAGCTTTGATCCAGCACCCGGCTGACCTCCAGCAGCAGTTCGAGGTCGTGCGGATTGCGCGGCAGCACAGCGCTCAATTCTGACGAGGCCGTCATGGTGAGAAACGCGCCGCCACCACATCCCAGTTGACGTTCTCAAAGACGGCATCCAGGTAGGCTGCGCGATCAAGCTGGTAGTCCGTCAGGTACGCATGCTCAAACACGTCCACGATCAACAGCGGCACACCGCCGGCAATGTGGTTGGCCTCATGCTCATTGATCCACATGTTCAGTAAACGCCCGCCGACCGGATCGTAGTACAAAATCACCCAGCCGATTCCGCGCATCTTGCCGGTGCCGACGAAATCGCGTTTCCATGAGTCGTAACTGCCGAAATCCGCACAGAGTTGCGCATACAGCGCGGTGTTGGTCGCCACCATGCCCGCACCGCCCAGATTGTCGAAATAGTATTCGTGCAGGCGCATGCCGTTGAACTCCCAACCCAGGCGCCGCTTCAGTTCGGCATACGGCGGCGTCGTTTCCTGGGCGCCGGCCAGCAGCGTGCGCAAGCTGCTTTGCAGCAGGTTGACATTGTTGACATAGCCCAGATACAGCTTGAAATGATTCGACAGCAGCGTACCGCTGAAGCCCGGCATGCCCAACAGATTGCTGTAGTCGCGCGCGGCATACGGCGCGGGAATGCGCAATTCCAGTTTCACCGGCGCGGGTGCCACACCCGCCGCCGCCGCCGGTGCAACCAAGATCGCCGCCGGTGCTTGCGGCGCGGCCGGCGCGGGCGGTTGGGCATTGAGCAGCATTAGCCACAGACAGCCAACTAGACCGACGGTCATCATGCGCGACATAGCAACTCCTTTATCAGCAGGTTAAAGCGTGCGGGCGATCCGTTCCAGTTCGCGTTCCGCATCACCAATCAATTCCTTGATCATCATCCGGACCGGCATGATTTCATCCACCAGTCCGACCGTTTGGCCGGCCATGAGCGAGCCGTGCTCGACATCACCATCAATGACCGCATGGCGCAGCGCGCCGATCCAGAAGCGTTCGACTTCCAGCTGGGCCGTCTCGCGATCAATCTCGCCGGCATCCAGTTGCTGCAGCAGTTCCAGTTGCAGCTTGCCGAACGCGAGCGTGCCTTTGTTTTTCAACGCGCGCACGGGTATCACCGGCAGGCGCGAATCGAACTGCGGCGCGGCGACCGCATCGCGCGCCTGCGCCCGGCGAAATTCTTCCTTGAAATTCGGATGCGCCACGCATTCGTCGGTCATGACAAACCGCGTGCCCAACTGCACGCCCGACGCGCCCATCAGCAGCAAATGCGCCATCATTTTCCCGGTCGCCACGCCGCCGGCGATGAAGACCGGCACGCGCGCGCTGAAGTGAAATAAAATCTGTTGCCACAGAATCGGCCCGACTACCGGCCCGACGTGCCCGCCGGCTTCCATCCCTTCCAGGATCAGGCCGTCGACGCCATAGCGCACCATGCGCTTGGCCAGCGCGTCGGTCGAGGCAAACGCCAGGACTTGTGCGCCGGATGCCTTGGCTTTTTCGATCTCCTGTTCGCGCGGCATGCTGCCGGCAAAGACAATCACCGGCAGCTTCGCCTGCACCGCCCGCTCGAGGTGCGCCAGGTAATTGGGCGCCACCGTGATCAGATTCACCGCAAACGGCTTGTCGGTCAGCGTGCGCGTGTGCGCAATCTGACGTGCGAGTTCCTCGGGCGGCATGTTGCCGCAGGCCAGGCTGGCAAAGGCACCCGCATTGCACACCGCCGACACCAGCCGCGGCTCGCTCACCCACGTCATGGCACCGCACATGATCGGGTACTGCACCCCGAGCAGCGCCTTGCCGCGTTGCCAGAATTTATTAAGATGCCCTGTTGCAACATCAATCATGCGTGCCGGTTCCTTTGTTGCGGGTGTCATAGTATACGCGATTATGAGCGAAAGTTCAAGAGCGTCTGTGCAGCACCGGAACCAGGCTACTGTGCGTCCGGCGTCGGCTGGGACAGCGGCGTCGGCATGTCCTTGACGGGAAACTCAGCCGACCATTGCAGGCGCAGATCAGCCAGGGCGCGCGCAGCATGCATCGTGCGCAGCGCCGCGCCAAGATAGGTATACGCCCGCCGCCGCTCTTGCGGCGTGTGCACCCCGCCCAGCGCACGCCACAGCAGATTCGTCACGCGGTCTGTGCCGCGTCCGCCGCCCGTGCTAAAGAGTAGCACGCCCATGTCGAGCGCTAGCGCGGCGCTGTCGGGATTGTACTGCAGGCCCTGTTCGAGAAATGACACCGCCGCAGGCGCATTGCCCACCCGCGCGAGCCAGTAGCTGCCCACCGACCAGTTCTGAATGTTGTGCGGATCCGCCTTGGCCGTCAGCCAGAATAGCGGCAGCAGTTGCGCTTCATCGCGGTGCGTCAGGTGCACGTCCGGCGCGTCGTGCGCCGCATCGTGCTCACGCCCGCAGGCCTCGTCGGCATGGTGATCATGACGGAACATTTCATACGGGTTATACGGGCGGAACACGTTGTAGCGTTCTTGCTGGTCATTCTCATCAATGCCGCGATGCAAATACAAATCGCCTTGCATCCAGGCGGCATCGCCAATGACAACGCGCACGACCGTGATGAGCTGATCCCACACAGTTTCCGGCGCGCACGCACCGTACGGTTGCTTCTGTAGTCCCATGAGTCCTATAAGACTTACGAGTCCTATAAGTCCTATTGTCTTCACACGTCGCATCGGCGAAATAGGCCGCACGCCGCCAGCAGCAGCAGCGCCGTCCAGCCTACCCCATACGTGATGGTCGGCACCAGCATGAACCACGAGACCGCCGGCCATTGGTGCACCACCGGCATCGTCAGGTTGAAATAATTCAGATGGGGTGTGGCAAAGAACGCACACCACGCCGGCGCGCGCACGATCCACGGCGTGCCGGCCAGCGCCGGCTGCAGCACCGGCTGGATCAGTTGCCCGAGAAAGTAGTACAGGATGCAGACCACGGCGGTCATCGCCGGCGTGGTCAGCAACGACAAGACCAGCGCCAGGGCATTGAACAGCAGCACTTGGATCAGCAACAAGATCACGGCGTGCAACAGCGCCGGCGGGCAGACGACCTGCCGCCACCACAGCGACAACAGAAAAATGGCGGTGAATAACACAAAGGCAATGACACTGGTCACGGCCACGCCCAGGAACGTGCCGATGATCACCTGCCAGCGCGCCACCGGCCGCGCCAGGATGAGATGCAAGGTGTGATCCTGGCGCTGCTGCGGCAGCACCCAGCAGGTCGTCAGCGTGGCCACCACGACCGTGACCAGCGGCAGCACCAGCATCATGATGTGAAAGAAAAACTGCTGGTAGTGCGCACTGCCGAAAAACTCCATTGCGCAACAGATACCGGCACTGGCCAGCACGGCCAGCAACAGCACCGGCAGATGGCGGCGGCGGCGCGCGCTGCGCACCGTCTCATGCGCGATCAGATACAGATTCGTGAGCGTGTTCATCTTGGCAAATGGTCGTGACAAACAAGGCTTCGAGCGCGGCGGCGCGCGAACGGTGTGCAGTGGAAGCTGCCAGCAGCACCGGCAGCGCACCCTGCAAGAGAATGCGGCCGCGGTGCAAAATGGCAATGGCATCGCAGGTGGCCTCGACTTCCGACAACTCATGCGAGCTGAAGAAGATCGTCAAGCCTTGAGTGCACAAGTGCGTGATCAGTTCGCGGATCTCGCGCCGCCCAAGCGGGTCGAGCCCGGAGGCCGGCTCATCCAGAATCAGGCACGCGGGCTGGTGCACAATCGCCTGGGCCAGACCCACGCGTTGGCGCATGCCTTTCGAAAAGTACTTCAGCGCGCGATCCGCATCCGCCCGCAAGCCGACCGTGCGCAAGGCGTCGGCGGCCGCGCTTGTCGCTGTGCCGCGTGCCAGTCCGCTCAGGCGCGCGTAAAACATGACCGCCTCGCGCGCCGTCAGATACTCAGGATAGGTTGTGGTTTCCGGCAGATAGCCCAGGAGGCGGCGCGTCTCCGGCTCCTGCGTCGAACGCCCAAACAGCAAGGCCGCGCCTGTCGTCGGCCGGATGAAGGACAACAGGATTTTCAGGGCCGTGGTTTTGCCCGCGCCGTTCGGGCCAAGAAAGCCGAACACTTGGCCGCGCGGCACCGCGAACGAAATGCCATGCAACGCGCGATAGACCCGCCGCCCGCCCAGCCCGCTGTGGTAGTCTTTCACCACGTCAATACATTGAATCGCCGGATCGGACATGGTTCACCAGCCGCTGATTTTTGCCACGGTCGGTACCAAGGGTTGCACCAGCGTTTTGAGCGCCTGAGCATACTGCCGGATTTCCCATTGCGCGCCGGCGTGGTCGCGCAACGACAGGAAATGCAGCAGATTCCCCAAATCCACCGTCGCCCAAAACGTCGTCATCAAATTCTGGGACAAGACCCCGCGGGCCTGCTCGCGACAGACGCCCATCTGCAGCAGCGTTTCATACGCGTCGCGCGAGGCGCGATTAGCCTGCGCAATCATGCGCATGGCATCGGCCTGCGTCGCCCCCGCCAAAACATCAACGGATGCCTGGCGGTTGTTTTCGCTCTGCCCGCGAATATGGCGCGGCTCATAAAAATCAAGGTCAACTTCCGTGTAACGCCGGCTGATCTCATTGTAGGACCACGTCCGGTGGCGCTGCCATTGACTGCGCACAAACAACGGGCAATGCACGATGAAGGTGAAAACCACATGCTCGAACGGGCTGGTGTGGCGTTCGTCGACCAGATATTTCAGGAGCACTTCGTCGCGTTCCGTCATGCGCGTCGTGAATTTGCCGAAGGAGACGCGCGCGGCATTCACAATCGTCGTCTCGTCGCCCATCACCTGCACCAAGCCGACCCAGCCTTGCCCGTCCAGCACGCGCACATGCTTGTCTGGCGGAATATTCACGCTGTGCGTCACGCTGGTTGCCTCACCCATCCTGTCGTTCTGCGGTGCCATGCATCCTTATTTTGTTGCGGTACCACCCACTACAACCGCGCAGCCGTCAATGCTGATCGGCACACGGCTGAACTCCTGCAGATACTGCAATACCTGTGCGATCGTCACCTTGCTGAGCGTCAGCGTCACTTTTTTGTCAGCCCACGCCGCCGGCTGGATCAAGACCAGGTTGATCGCATTGCCTTGCACCACGCACTGCACGGCATCCAGCAGGGGTTGCTCCTTAAATGCAACATCAATCCGCTGCTGCAGCTTCGCGCGCAACACATTGGTGGGTGGCCGCGCCGGCATCGGTTGGTACGGCGCACTGAAGATCGCGCCAAAGGGACGCGGCTCGTAGGTCATGTTGACACTGCGCGCTACAAACCGCAGCACCTCACCCAACGGCACCTTCTTCAGTTCCAATGTGATCGGCGGATGATTCGTGCCGGCCGCGCGCACCAGCACATTCACCTGATTCTCGCTGCGATACAACGCCAGCACGGTCGCCAAGTCGGCCTCTGCAAACGAGGCGTCCACCAGCGTGCCGAGCGCCGGGGCATCCGCCCCGCGCCCGCTGACACACATCAACGCGCATACTGTCAGTGTGCTGCATACATTGCTGTTCATCCATGCCTCGTGGGTCGCTTGTTCCATATCATATACAACACGACGCCAAGTTGCAAGCCCAGCGGCTCGGGCACGCCAATTTGCAGAAATTGCTCGCCCGGCACCAAGTCATAGCGCTTGCTCGCTGCGGAGCCACTGGCGGCATAGCTGTTGGTTGCGCCGTGAATTGGCGCCAGTGATTGATTCGCCGACCATTTGCCGTCACTGCTGCTGACCACGACTTGCACCCGGCAACATTCACCCGTCAGGTCCAGCGCAGCGCGCGTGATGGCCAACTCCAAGCCGGTGGCATACGTGCCCGTCACCGCCAGACTCGTGCCGGCCGCGCTTTGATTATACAGCGCCAATTGCGCAAAGGCGTTGCTGATGGCGCCATAGCTCGTGTCCATGGTTTGGAGCTTGCCCCAGTAGCTGTACGTGTTCGCGTTCAAGCGTGAGAAATCAACCCGGGCTTCGGCCGGATTGCCGCTGTCCGTGTGGATGTTCAGCGCAAAATCCGGTGTGAACTCCGCGTCGAACACCATGCCGGTCATGTTCACGATCCGCGCCGCAACCCCGTTCAGTGCCGGCGTCAGGCGATTTGTGCCGACACCGGGAATGCTGTCAAAGAAGACAACCAGGCCGTTGCCGTTTTTCTCGATGCTGCCGCTCACGCCCAGCAGCAGACGATCCGTCTCCAAGGTCGCGCGCGCCGCCAGCAGCGCATTCCACGCGCCCCAGTCCGTGACGGTGTCTTGAAAGGTGGCCGCCTCCGCGTCTGCGAAATCATCTGGAATATTCTGGCCATCAATCCAACCACTTGAACTGGTGTGAATCGCATTGCTCTGCACGGCCTGCGCGTTGCCGTTCAGCCCGGCAATCGTCATGGTCACGGTGAACAGGCCGTCATTGGTATAGCGATGAAGCGGGTTGACCTCGGTGCTGCAGCTGCCATCGCCGAAGTTCCAGAGCCAGTTCGTCACCAGTCCGCTGCTCATGTCTGTGAAGCGCACCGCCAGGCCGCGATTGCCATTGGTCGGCGTGGCGCTGAAGGCCGCCGTCGGTGCGGCCGGCAGTGCCCGGCCAAAAACCATGAACGAATACGGCGCAATCGTCAGACTGCCTTTGTGGGTCAGCCCGTCCATGCCGGGCGTGCCGGCCTCCACTTGCAGCGAGCCGCCATTACCATAGCCGGCATCATAGCAGCGCCGGTCCGAATTGACCAGGCAATACCACGTGCCCGCACCCGGCAGTCCAATTTGATAATCCGTCAGGGTCGTATTCGCGGCATTCACCACCACGATCACGTCATCGCCGGCGCTGCTGCTGCGCGCGCGCCGGTACGCCATCAGTTTCACGCCGCCGGCGTTGTTGACATGATAGACGCTGACATACGCGCCCGTCAGCCCCGTGCTGATTCCAAATGCGTCGCGCCGCAGATGCACCACATCGCGGTACAGGCGCAACATGCCGCCGTAGGTGTTGGCTTTGGTCCAATCCAGCGGATCGGTATCGCTGAAGAACCCGTCTTCAAGAAATTCCTGGCCCTGAAACAGCATCGGTATGCCCGGCGCGGTCAGCACCAGCGCGGCCGCCAGCGTCGAGCGTTTTTTCGCAAAATACGAATTGCCGTTCGGCGGATCAATTTCGACGTTCAAACGCGACTGGCCGTTGGCCGCGTCATCATGCGAATCGGAATATTTCACCGTCGCGAAGGCGCGGCCGTGTTCGATGGATTGCACGGCGTTCTGCAAAACCGTCATGTCACGCGACGCATCCGCGCTGATTTTCATCTGGTTGCGCACGTTGTCGACGAAGTAGTTGTTCCACTGCGCGTCAAAGCCGAGCGTGTAGGCGCCGCCGCTCTTGTCGGTCACGCCGGTGTAGTCGTTCAAATCCTCCGCAACCAGCACCGCGTCGGGCGCAACCACGTCGGCCGCCGTGTTGATCGTCCGGCAGAGCGCGTAGCCCTCGGGGATGTCACTGCTGTAATTGACTTTGCGCATGTTGATGGTCGAATCCATGCGAATCCCGTCGCAGTTCATTTCCGTCAGCCAGAAGACGATGTTCTGGGTCAAGTAATTCGTCACCTCGGCGCGCGCATAATTCGGCCGATTCTTGCCCCATTGCGTATACCAGCGCTCGGCCGGGCTGCCGGTCCAATCAAAATAGAAAATACCGCCGTGCTCACCCGTCTGGCCGTCAATCGGACAGACATGCGAGCCCATCGTCCAGCCATCCCACTTCCACAAGATCTCGCCCTCAACGTGATTGTAGACCACATCAATATACACCGCGATGCCGTGTTGATGCAGTACATCCACCATCTGCTTGAACGCCGTCACGCCGCCATAGGCCGACTCTGGCGCGTAAATGCCGACCGGATTGTAGCCCCATGAGCGGCTGCCGCTGAATTCTGCTGGCGGCATCAATTCAACCGCGTTGATCCCCACGCGTTGCAGGTACGCCGCTTTCTGCGCCACGCCGGCAAATGTCCCGCCGTTGAACGTGCCGACATGCAACTCATACAACACCGTCTCGCTCTCGTGCGGGCGCACAAACGATGTCCACGCATAGTCGGCCGTGGTCACCACCGCATTGCCGTCCGGATACGCCACCGCGCGCGTCCAGGGGTCGGCTTTCCACAGCGTGCCATTGACGACAAATTTATACAGCGCGCCGACCGGAGTGCTACTGCGAAAGATGGACCAGTAATTCGACGTGGCATCATCCGGCGCCAGCCGATCCGCGCTGCTGCTCCAACTATTGAAGGTGCCGGCCAGACTGACGCTGGTCGCGTGCGGCGCCCAAACCCGAAACGACACCCCCGTCGGCGTGACCAGCGCGCCGTAATGCCCGACCATGGGGCTCGGCGCGACGGCGCGTGCGAGCGGCACGAGCAGCAGCAGACAGCCCACAACAACGCAGTGACGAACAAGCATCTTCTTCATAATGATAGTATACCACATTTCCGCGCCGGTAACAGCACGGCTGATTTTTGCGCGCAACAGTTACGGTGTGCGGCGCCCAACGCCAACGCGGCATCTCATCGTAGAGTTGCTAGACCAGCTGTTCGATCTGCTGGTCGGTTGCGGAAATGGGGCGCGCAAGAGTATTGTTCTCAAAGCACATTTTGTTTCATAGGAGGCAGTTGCAGCAGAACGTGCCGTTCAAGCCGGCTGCTCGCCATGACTCGGCTCCTTCTTTGCATAGTCCGATTCGCGTGATGCCCCGGTGCCGCAACCGGGCTACAATGTGCGCGAACATTGCATGCCGCCGTTCTGGCGGATAGCGCAGCTTGCCATGGTCTTTGACCAGCCCACGCTCTATCTTCAATAGTGGCGAATCCGGGAACCGCAGTCGGATATGATTGCCTAGCATGCACGCCGGGCGATATTCTCCGATAGTCACCACAGATGGCTTGACAGTATCGGCAATGTCGTCCACGAGTTGCGCGTAGTCTCGTTCCCAGGTCGAGTAGTAGAAAACCGGGTCGATCCTGAGACGGATTTCATAGCCCGCATCCTGAACTCGTCGTGCGGCCAGGAGTCGGTCGCCCACTGGGGGCGCACGATGCTCAAGATGCTTGGCAACTTTGTCCGTGTTGACGCTGAACGACACTGCAACACGTCCTTGCCCATCCAGCTCAAGCAGGTTGTCAACACATGCGCTTTTTGTAAGGAACAAGAGGCTGGTGCGTGCCGTGTTCTCCGTGACAAACGGTATGATGACTTTGCTGAACGCAGTCACGTCGTCAATGGCCAGGGGATCGCCCAGCTCGCCAAGGTTGAGCATGCGTAGCCGTGGCGGGATGTCCGCCTTGTCAAACACGGCAATCTCGCGGAACAACCGCTCATAGTTTGCGTAGTGGATGGAAAACGGACGCGTGCGGAATGTCAGGTACAGATAGCAGTATTCGCACCAGTAGTTGCAGTTGTTGTAGGCGGACAGCTTATAGAATTTGGCGCACCGGCCAAGTGGATGCTCGAACTGCGAGATGAAGGGTGACGTCCGATTGCGCAGCACAAGGATGTCGCGTTCCTGCTCGAGCTTCACGACTGATGACTCTCCATTAGGCGCGGGCAGTGCATCCACCCAATGCAGCTTCACATCAGCGTTGTCAGCAATTGTCTCGGCACGCGCAGCCTCGACGCCGCGCAACGCCCATATTTCCTTGACGAGCGCATGCGACGCGGTGCGCGTGGCGTACACAACTCTATGGCGCAAAAGCAAGAGCTCCTGTGAAGACGCGCTCATTTGTGGCTACAGGTTGCATTTCCCAGGGGAATATGCTACAATTAATCAATCCGCTTGAGCGGAGGTGGATCGCCCGTAGGGGCGAGCGTAGGGGGGTCTCGCATGAGGCCTCTTTATTTTTCGGGGTACAAAACATAGCCGTAGCAACTGCGTTTATTTTGTGGTCTAGTCGCGGCCCTTATTGTGTTGCCAAGTCGGCAGATTTCAACAAAGAGTTGAGCAATCACGAACTATTACAATTGACTTTATTTGTCGTTTGACGTGGTCCAGCATTTCAGATCCGGAAAAACCGCACCGCCATTTGTTATGTCATTGCTCCTGAACATCTCTGACCGCCCTGTGCTATAACTCAAACCGAAATAGCTCAAGGTATGATCTCTATTCGAAAGCGCATATGCGGCACATCTGCCATCATGTTGAAGACACCAATATTATAGACCCAAGTAATTCCCGGGCCTCGAACAGGTTGTTCAGCCCCGGAGAGTTCAACGGCATCCAATGATGTAAGCAAAGGGGCTTGAGCAAGAAAGTGTTTTGGAGTCAAGATGATTCTCACTGGCATCAAGTTTGTTGTACGCTCAACGTGAACTCTGTCGATGTAGTTCAAGCCACCCAAGTCAGCAAGTATTTTGTCCTCAGCATCAAATACGACACTAGGTCTAACCCGGCTGGCAAGTTCACATAGAACATTTGGATCCTTCAATTTCTGTGTAACCCTCCAATCTATGTACTTGCTCGCGCCAAATAACGCTCCCAATAGAATCGAAATGGTAGTCACGGCATTGACCATTCGCTTGATACTGTTCCAGATATCTCTTAGGATTGTTTTCACTTTGCCCCTTATTCCATATTAGTTTGCGCTGTCGTCACAAGCGCAATATCTTCTTCGGACAAATTGTAGAGTTCATACACCAGTTTGTCAATCAGGCGGTCGGTCGCGGCGATCTGGCCCTCCAAGGCCTCCTTCTCGTGCGGCGTCTTGGCGGAGCGCAACTGGTGTTGGAGACTCATCATTCTTTCTACAGATTTGACCACCACATGATGCATTGATGAATCATCACTCGCAGAGAAATCTATCCTCCGAAACGGCAACGACTCTATTTCGTTTGTAGCCACATTGTTGTTTGAGCTCGTTAACTTGAATCTCCATTGAATCAACCGCGAGTTTAGTATTGCAAGGATATACTCAAGTCCATATCGCGAATCTTGTGAAACGACGATGGAATTGGTGGAATCAGCAAAGTATGTTGGGGGATCAACAATACTGGCCACAACGCGTAATCGCTCGTCAAGCCCGGTGATGCGTTGCGTGGCTATCCTTCGATAACAGACAAAACGTTTTGGTTTGTTGCATGAAAGGTAGGCGTTCTCCTTGAACCATTCGCGAACCCCTTGTTTAAGAGTGGTCCTAATATTGTATCTGCCAACCTCTGCACCCTTCAGCAGTCTGGCGTTGCCAGGATCGCTTGTTATGAACTCCCGATATATGGTTTGATTTATCTCTCCGCGCGATACTGTGAACTCCGACAACTCACCAAAACGCGACACATTGTGCTGGTTGTGTGTTTTCTTGCAGAGTTCCCATTCCCGCTCGCTCACCAGAGGAATTGGTGTTGTTACGGGATCCAGCTTTGCGGCGTCTGCCATTTCAATAATTGCAGAACGCGGCTTGTCATTGAAAGAGTTCCAGGGATAAACATGAATAGACACTGATGCATCTGAACGCATCGTTGCCATTGTGCGAGTTGCGGTAAAAACCGTTGTAGATAGTTTTGCATTCCGGAAGACCCTTCTTGATGCGTTGTCCTTCTGTGGGAAACATTCCAAAACTAGATCCGTTGTATTTAATATCAAGTGTTTCCGTGTTGGTGCACATGACGCGTCAGCTAACAAGGCCAAGGGAACAATCAAACCAGTTCTGCCATGCTCCTTAACAAGTTCAATGCATTTGACGACAAAAAACCTAAAGAGATTGCCTTTTCCACCCAAGGCTGCGCACAGTTTTGGGATGCATTTAGCATACATTGCCAGAGCTTCGTGAGGCCAAGATGCATTGCCACGTTCTTTCTCCATAACATCATAGGGTGGATTGCCGATGACTGCGTCGAAGCCTTGGCCGGAATCCTTTTGGCCAAGTATCTGCGGGAACGCTGCGTTCCAGTCGAAGACATTGATGCGCATGCGGTCGTCGTCGGACAACGCGGGCAGATTAGGTTGCTGGTAGAAGTCTGGGCCGATTAGCGAGTTGCCGCATTTGATATTACTGCCCAAATCGGGTAGCGCCCTTTCGTGGAACAGGTCGAACACTTGCTGCACGCTCTGCTCGGATTCGCCTTCAAGGACTTTCAGCAAAAGCGAGAGCTTGGTCACCTCCACGGCCTGCTGGTCTATGTCCACGCCGTAGATGCTGTTGAGAAGAATCCGCTTGCGCTCGGCGATGGTCAGCTTCCAGCCGCCTTTGACTTGGACCAGCGCCGGTTTGCTTCCTTTCGCCCATTTCACTGGCTCGTTGGCTGTGTACCAGTTCAGATGCCAATCGAGCAGGAACTGGTATGCGCCAATCAGGAACGAGCCTGAGCCGCAGGCTGGATCTAGCACATGGATGGTTGCCACTTCACGCGGCGTCTTGCCCTCGACCAGCCTGCCCACAGTCTGTTTCACAATGTAATCCACGATGTACGTGGGCGTGTAGTAGACGCCGCCGGCCTTCTTGACTTCGGGCTTGTCCTCGACCTTGGCCCGGTGGCCATCGGTCAGACGGATGACCTTGCCGAGGAACTGTTCGTAGACTTGGCCGAGAATGTCGGACGATATGACGCTGAAGGCATAGGGGCTGTCTGGATAGTAAACCGCCTTGAGCATGGCGCGGAGGACATCATCATCAACTTCGAGCGAATGCGTGAGCTCGTCGGGTTGTTCGATGCGGCCTTTCTCTTTCTTGAAACAGAACAGGCCGGAATTGTAACGCGCATCGGCCTTGACAAACAATTCGCACAAGCGCGGGTAGAGTCGGTTACCGTTTGTGAGCGCGAGCATGCGGCCATAGTCCTCAATGCCGCGGTCTTCGCAGATGCGCAGGAAGACGATGCGGTCAATGATGCGCTGCACGGCAAAATTGAGTTCGCGGGTCGAGAGGCCGGCATTGCGCAGGGCAAGCGAACGGGCAAGTTCGCTGCGCCATGACTCAATCGTTGCGAGGAAGTCGTCATCAACGTCGGCCGTGCCGCGCTTGGCTTTGTTCGTCTCGGCGAACTTGTCGAACGAGCCTTTGAGCACGGCGTCACGCGAGAAAATCGAGGCGATCCAGTCAAACCTCTCGGGATACTCATCACAGGTGCAGTAGAAGACGCGGGCAGTCGAGGCGGGATCGGTCTTGACCGGTTTGATGCGGCAATCGTAGACGGCGAACTCCTCGAAGTCGCTCAGAATGCTGAGCGGCAGCTTGGCGGACCAGGCGTAGCGCCGAAGCTGGTAGGCAGCACTGATCTCGTCCTTGATTGAGACGCTGGGTTTCTTGGCTTCGAGGAAGAACTTGCGCGTGCCGCCGATGCGGAAGCAGTAGTCGGGCGCCTTGACGGCACCGGCGATGCGGATGGCGTCCTCGTGAATGACATCCTTGTACGGTTCGGCATAGCCCGCAGAGTTGTCCATGTCCCAGCCAAGCGACTTGAAGAACGGGTCAAGGAACTCGCGCCGGAGCTGCGTCTCGTTGTACTGGCCAGCAGCGTACGTCTCGCGGTGCTGGTTGAACCGCGCAAGAAGCTCGAGGACAGGAGGCGATGCGCTCATGGCGATATTATAGCGAAGATGGAGCAGACTGTCCATCAGCCGTGCGAGGGTGTTCCGCCCTGGTTGCGTTCGCGACTACGGAATGCTACACTTACCGTATGCACTACACTAAACGTTGTTGGTTGGTATTCATTCTGTGCGCGGGCACCTGCCCGGCCGCGCCGTATGGTTTGGATGTCTATCGCCATATCGAGTTGTTGCCGCAGGTAACCCCGCTGGTCTTTGCGCATGGTTTTTCGAGTTACGAGCGCAACGGCGCCAATTACGATCGCGGTTTTTTTCTCTACAAGAGCGGCAGCGAATACGTGATGGCGGACATCCGCGGCGCCGGTGTGCTCGCGCGGCTGTGGACGACCGGGCAGAACGGCGCGCTGCGCCTGCGCGTGTATCTAGATGGGCCGCGCGTGGTTGACAAGACCTTTTCGGATTTCTTTGATGGTGTCGGCGCGCCGTATCTGGCGCCGTTGGTCGTCAATGACGAAGTCTCCAGCGGCGGCTTTGTCTCGTACCTGCCGATCACGTTTTCCAACAGTTGCCGCGTGACCAGCACCGACGCCAGCTTGTACTACAACATCAATCTGCTAACCTATAATGACGGCACGGCCATTCCGCGCTGGCAGACCAATGAATCATCCGCCGACGTGCGCAGCATCTGGAACAACGCCGGCGCCCCCGTAGGAATTTACACCAACACGAGTTTTGCCACTAATACATTTACCCTGGCACCCTACACGGCAGTTGCCTTGGCGAACATCACCGGCGCGTACGTGCTGCATGGCATACGGCTGCGCAATCCGCTGTTGACCTACGACGGGCCGCGCCGCGCCACGGACAATGGCCGGGCGTTCATTGCCACCAACGGTTTCTCACAATTCATCATGGCGATTGCATCCAACAACACCGGTGTGCAGTTGACGCGCCGGTTGGATGCCGGCATCGGCGATCAACGCGCCCGCGTGGTAATTGACGGCGGCGTCGTGGGCGAATGGTACACGCCCGGCGCGCAATCAGGGTTCCTCGACAGTGATTTTCCGATTCCGGCGGCGGTGACGGAGGGCAAGGCCGCCATTACCGCGCGGATCGAGTTTGTCAGCAGCGGCTTTGATTGGAATGAGTTCTACTATTGGGCGTATTCGCTGACCGGCGCCGTTGCCACGCTGACCGACGAACTCGACGTCGGCACGCCCGCCAGTGAGGCTGCGCATGCCTATGTGATCAATAATCAGTCGTGGCAGGGCACGCGCACGTACGAGTACACCATCACGAATATGCCGCGCCATCTTGACTGGAGCACCGGCGTGTGGCTGTGCGCTGACTGGGACGATACCATCACCAATGCGGTGCGCGCGCCGGTCGGGCTGTTTTTCTGCACACCGTTCGGCGTGCAGGACGTGCACACACTGCTGGTCGGTTGCCTGACCAACACGATGGAATCCTACTGCTATGCGCCGATGCCGTTTGCCAGTCATGGCCTTGTCTGGCTGACCAATACCAGCGCGCAGACCTTCAGCAATCTGTGGTGCGAAACGCGCTGGAGTGACCTGCCCGACAATCCAGGCGCACTGGGCTGGTTTCATGCAACCTATCACAGTGCCGAGATGGTCAGTGACCCGGGCGATTATGTGTTTCTCGACGTGCAGGGCTGCGGCGCGCTGATCGGCGTGTCGCATTGGATGCGCGGGCCGACGTTCCGCGGCTATCTTGAAGGCGATGAACGCATCTATGTTGACGGCGCGCGGGCACCGCGGGTGCAGGGCACCGGCACCGAGGATTACTACAATGGCGGCTGGTACTTCAACGGCGGCTGTTTTGCCGTGCCCAGTCATGGCAATTCACATCATGTGGCACTTGCAGATGAAGACTGGACATCTTGTTACCGCTGGCATCTCGCCGATCGCATTCCCTTCCGCAGCGCGTTGCGTGCCACTATGGAGCATGGCTGGGAGAATAATATTGACGTGACCTACGCCAGCGTCGCATTCTGGTACGGCCGGCCGCAGTCATTGCTGACCCACGTGGATGCGTTCGACATCGGCGATCCGGCATCCGAAGCCGCCCATGCGTTTGTCACCAATGGCGCAGCCGACCTTTACACTCTGGACGCCGCCTATGATGGTGAGGATGATCTGACGCGCATCATTGATGCCGGCCGGCTGACCCGCGCGCAGTATTCCTTTCAGGTCGCCGTGGATCCTCTCGCCGATGCCCTGCTGTTGCGCCGCCGTAATGATTTCGCGTACACCAATCAATCCGCCCTGGTGGATGTCAACGGCGCGGCAGTCGGCCTTTGGTATCAAGCCGGCTGGAACAACAGTACCAATCATGCCGATCAGAATGTCACCAATCGCTGGCGCGATGATGAATTTGTCGTGTCGCGCGAGTTTTTTGCCGGCGCGACCGCCGTGGTCATCACCGTCAGCGCCGCCAACGGCACGGTCTGGACCGCATTTCGCTATGATGTGTTTGCCGTGCAGCCACTCGTTGTGCCCGAGCCGGTTGCGGGCCTGCTGCTCGCTCTGCTGGCCCTGCGCATGCGTCCGCGCCGGTAGCGCAGTGTCTCATACTAATGAGAGCGCTTTCTACTTTGCATCGTCCTTGTAGCCGCCCGCGGTGAGGGCGGCTTCTGCAGCCGCGGTCATCCGCGCCGTTGGCGGGATCCGCGCCGTTGGCGGGATCCACGCCGTTGGCGGGATCCACGCCGTTGGCGGGATTCACGCCGCTGGCGGGACTAGGCTGGTGCCTTAGCTAGCCAAGCCAGCTCCAAGCAGGCGCCCGCGGCTACAATTGGCATGACACCAAGTAAGCGCATTCATTAGTAAGTTCCTTTACATATCATCTGAAGACCCCGCAGCCTTGCGCCGTGGGTGAATAACATTAAGAGAAAAGCGCCTGGCGCTGTTGTTTCCAATCTGTGCGTTCACCGATCCCGCCGCCGGCGCATGCGCGTCAACGTAGTGGCGCAAACGCTTCTGTCGTAGCGCAGTGTCGGCATCGCCGAGGGGAACGCGGCACGCCCGTGCCGCTGAAGAAATGCGGGATTTCCATATCCCGCGCAGGCGCAAGCAGCTGCGATCGGGAGATCGCAGCTACCGTCAGCCGATCGGGCTGCTTGGAGCTGCTTGGAGTCCCGCCAGCGGCGTGGATCCCGTCAACGGCGGGACGATCGGCGTTCCCTTCGCTGCGCGCAGCGGCATCACAGATTCACGCTGCACCAGCCGCTCCCACTCTATAGCC